>Ga0172370_10009235_pt1 | contig 11593 bp, 9 predicted proteins | sample LakKiv5m_FD_114538 | JGI IMG/M metagenome (GOLD analysis project Ga0172370, IMG submission 114538) | Freshwater microbial communities from Kabuno Bay, South-Kivu, Congo - kab_022012_11.5m | ecosystem: Environmental > Aquatic > Freshwater > Lake | place: Democratic Republic of the Congo...
ACGAACGCGTCGAACTCGCTCGCGTCCATCGCCGCGTCCTCGTGAATGGCCGGCAAGAACGTCGGCTCGTGGAGCGTCGCGTGGGGCTCGCGCTCCCACACGAGCTGCTCTTCGGCCACGCCATCGGGGTCCATGTACTCGACCGTGACGACATGCACGCGCCCGTGTGCGCCGCCGTCGAAGGGCTCCACCGAGACGACGACACCGCGTCGATTGCGGACGGTCGCGAGCAGGCCTGGCCGCGGCACGAGATAGTGCGAGCCGGCCGTGCGGTTGGCCTTCTCCTGCAAAGAGGACGCTGCGATTTCTGGACTTTTCAACGGTCCTCCCCAAGATCACACGAACGTGCCACCCACGCGCACCCGGAGGCTATCCCGATGAGCACCTCGATCGTCAAGCCGGCCAAGGCCAAGCCACCCGCACTGAGCGCGGGCGAGCGCCGATCGCTCGACGCCTTCGCCGACGAGCTGTGTCGCCACTGGCTGGCGGCCGAGAACGCGATGCGCTCGATGGCGGAGGTCGCCGTGCGCCTCCTCGACGCGTTTCCGGACGTCGTCAACGCGCGCGGCGCGGCGTACGCGTATCTCGAAGAGAAGCTCGGCAAGAAGAACCTGTCTGCGCGGCGGCTCTTCGATGTCATCCGCGCGGGTCGCATCCGGAGCGAAGTGAAGGGGCTCCCCGGTCCGTGCCCTTACTTCGACCAGCTCACGATCGACCAGATGATCCTGGTCGAACCGGTGCTGCCGAACAAGCGCGAGCCCTTCGCGCGCGACATCATCGAGCTGAAGCTTACGCGCGCCGAGATCATCGAGCGGCTCATCGCCGAGAACTGGATCGACGGCGAGGGGCCCGCGGATCCCGACGAGGTCGTCTACAAGCACGCCGTTGCCCTGACGCGCAAGACGCCGGAGGAGCTCGCCGCCCTGCAAGGCGAGGAGCGCAAAAGCGCGCGCGCGGCGCTGAAGAGGCTCGCCAAGATCGTGGCCGAGCGGCTGGATGCGCTGGCTGGGAAGTAGCGATCTCGGTCCTCGCCCGCCCAAAATCGCTGATCCAGATCAAAACTGCAGAGCGCTGCAGTTTTGCCTCGGTGCCGACTTCCAGCCTCCTTGAACCCACCGACCCGACGCGGCACGATGCCTGCGCCATGTCGCACGACACCCACTTCCTCGAACGGCTCGAGCGCTTGTCGCTACCCCAGGTGGAGGTCGCGCTCGCGCTCTATCGCGACCCGGCGCTCGTCGCGCACTTGCTCGCACACGCGCAGCTCCCGGACGCTGTGGAGCGGGTCGCCATCTCGCTCGGAGACAGGGAGCGTGGCCCCTTTCTCATCGTTGCGCGCGACGGCGCGTTTGTGACGTGCCTCGGCGAGGGGATGAAGGCGAAGGGTCAGTACGTGGTGGATCGCGAAGAGCTCGCGACGGTGGCGACGCGCTTCGACCATTGGCGTGCGCGCTGGGGCGAGGCGGTGAGCGGGCAGGTCGGGCCGCGACACCTCAGGGCGCTCGTGGGCCGGCTCTTCGAGGCGAACGCCGATCTGACGCGTGAGGAATTCGCGGCTGTGGCGGCGTGGCAGCCCATGCTGCGCGGTACCTTCTTCAGGCTGCTCGTGGAGACAGGCGAGGACGTGTCAGCGTCGCGCCCGAGCCTGATGAAGCTCGTCGGTCTCAGGCTGCGCCCCGACGACGAACGGCGGCTGCACATCTGGTGGAAGAACGTCTGGACGATGGGCCACTTGCACGTGCTCACGATGATCGATCCGGGCGATGAGCTGGCGACGGTGTCTCGCGAGACCCGCGCGAACCTAACGCGCCACTGCACGCTGTGTGGTGTGCAAACGCTGACGCTGCGTGCCATGTGGGGGCTGGCCCGCAGCGCGGCGCACTTCACGGAAGACTACCTCTCGGCGTACCGGTCCGCGCCCGCGTTTGCGTTCGTCCTCGACGCGATGCTCGCGCTGGTCGCTATCGCGTCGGCGCACCCAGAGCGGGCGGAGCGGATCCGGCGCGTGTTGAGCGACACCGACGCCCTCTCTCCAAGCCTCGCCCCGTCGGCGCGCGAGGGCGTCGTGTATCTTCAACGCGCCCTGCGCATGGTCTTCGACGAGCCCGACGAGTGCGTGCGGCGCCACCGTGAGCTGGGTGCCGAGACGCTCGCGTCGATGCCCGACAACGTCGCGCGCAACTACCCCGACAAGGGAGCGTGCTTCCGCGAACCCTCGCGCCTCCCGGACGACATTCAGCTCATCGGCACATTGTGGAAGCCCGGCGACTATCGGCGCGAGGGCCACCGGCTCGATCACGTTGTCACCCTCGTGCCGTGGATCGTGCGCCTCGAAGCGGAGCAGCTCTACCCGCCCGCGTGGTTCTGTGAGCCGATGATCGAGCCGTGGAAGCCCGAGCACGCGCTGCGGCTGCTGCGGCAGGATCTCGACGCCTTCGCCGCGCCGCGCCCCGTTCGGGTGCAGCCCACTCCGCGCCGCAACGACCCCTGCACCTGCGGCAGCGGCAAGAAGTGGAAGCGGTGCTGCGGGGCGTGAGTGGGTGCTTACGTTTCATGGCGCTCGGGATCTGGGCGTCCCCGCGCCGCGCTCCGCGCGGCGCGGGCGGTCCTCCTCCGGGCTCGCGCATTCGCGCTCGGTCGCTGCGCGACTGCGCCGCTCTGCGGCGCACCCTCCGTCCGACCTGACGCGGGGTAGGCGGGCGTGGTGGCGGGCGACAGCATCGGCGTAGCGACAGCGCAGTGGCGGCCGGCGCTTGAAAGCGCGGCCTATCGCAATCCGACCTGTCCCCAAGCCCGCCCGAGGCGGGCTCCGTCTTCGTTCTCGACGGCGTGATCACCTTCGATTCTGGCCGCCACGCCAGAAGGTACGTGATCCCGTCCGCCAGACGAAGGCCGAGCCCGCGCAGGCGGGCTTTCTGAATGAAAGCTGGATGATAGCCCGCGGTTTCAACCGCCGGGCCGTACGCCGCCGGGCCATACGGTGGCCCACCCCGCGTCAGGTCGGACGGAGGGTGAGGCGCGCAGCGCCGAAGTCGCGAAGCGACCGAGCGCCTCTGGCGCGAGCCCGGAGGAGGACCGACCCCGAGCGCGCTCTGCGCGCGAGGGGGGACGCCCAGATCGCAATGATTCTCACTAAGAAAGCGCCCGCTGTGGGCCCATGGCGAACCCCGCTCGAGTTGTTCCATACTGCGCGCCGCCATGCCCCTCGCAACCCTGGACGCCATCTTTTCACCCTCCGGCCGACTGCGCGTCGAGCGCCTCGAGCAGGTGGAGGCTTTCGGCGCGGTCGATCCCTCTCTCGCCGATCGGGTCGTTGCGACGTTCGATCGCAGCGTCGCGGCTGGCCTGCTTAGCCTCGCGCTTGAGGACGCGACGACGGCGCTGCCGCCTGCGCTCGCGTATTGGCGGGAGTTTGCGACGGTCTTCGTTCGGCGCCTGTGCGCGGTGCCGAACCTGCACCTCGCGACGACGCCGGTGGATGTGCCGTGCCCGATCGACGAGTGCGACCGCCTCGCCGCCGAGGTGCCTCCCATGCGAGGCGCCGAGTATGTGACAGGCCTTCACTTGGCCGATCTCTGGCACGCGATGGCCGCGCTCGTGCGCGACGAGGTGGAGCGCGACGGGATCTCCGCGGCCGAGTGGATCCGGGCGCGCAACCCCGCGTGGCATGTCGTGGGCCGCGTGCACCTTCACCTCGCCGAGAACAAGGCCGATCCCGAGCGTCCGTTTGCGTTCATGGCGACGCATGTGCGCGGGCTGTCCGCGCATGGCAAGCCGGCGCACGTGCCGCTCGCACGCGCGGTGGAGGAGGCCGCTGGCGACCGCTCGGCGCTGCTCTCGCTGCTCGAGCCCGTCAACACGGCACGCGACAACAGCGACTGGATTCGGCGACGCGTCGATGATGGCTCGATCTTTCGGCCGTGTTCGCTGACCGCTCCCGAGGCCTTCGCGTTCCTGCAAGAGGTGCCGCAGCTCGAGCGCGACGGGCTCATCGTGCGTGTGCCGGCCGTGTGGAAGCGCGGGCGGCCGCCACGGGCGAGCGTTCAGACGACGATCGGATCGCAAAAGGGTGCGGGCGTGGGCGTCGATGCCGTCCTCGACTTCCGCGTGGACCTCGCGATCGACGGCGAGCCGCTGAGCGAAGACGAGTGGCGCACGGTGCTGGAGGCGGAGGCGGGGCTCGTCCTGCTGCGCGGACAGTGGGTAGAGGCCGACGGCAGGCGTTTGCAGGCGATGCTGGATCGCTATCGCGAGGCGCAAGCGCTGTCGCAGAGCGGTGGCATCTCGTTTCGGGAGGCGATGCGCTTGCTCGCGGGCGCGGAGTCGGACACGTCGAGCGACGGCGACGACGAGTCGCTGCCATGGTCCGAGGTCGTGGCGGGGCCCTGGCTGCGCGAGGTGCTGGCGACGCTGCGCGCACCGGGTGCGACTGGCCCCGATCCTGGCGATGCGCTGCACGCGACGCTGCGTCCCTACCAGCGCGCGGGTCTGACCTGGCTTCATTTGCTCGCGCGCCTTGGACTGGGCGCGTGCCTGGCCGATGACATGGGGCTCGGCAAGACGGTGCAGGTGATCGCGCTGATGTTGGCGTTGCGGGCCGAGGGGCAGGGTGGGACGCATCTGCTCGTGTTGCCGGCCTCGCTGCTTGGCAATTGGCGATCGGAGCTCGCTCGCTTCGCGCCGTCGCTGCGCGTGTTCACGGCGCACCCGTCGGAGATGAGCGCGAGCGAGCTGCGCGCGCTGGAGCCATCGAACGCCGACGCGTTCGATGTCGTCCTGACGACGTACGGCGCGGTGTCGCGCGTACCGTGGCTGCGGGAGCGCGCGTGGCGGCTCGTGGTGCTCGACGAGGCGCAGGCCATCAAGAACGCCGACACGGCGCAGAGCCGAGCCGTCAAGGGCCTGCGTGGCGACGCGCGCATCGCGTTGACGGGCACGCCTATCGAGAACCGCCTCGGCGATCTCTGGTCGCTCTTCGACTTTCTCAACCCCGGGCTGCTCGGCAATGCGCGCGCGTTCGCCCAGTGGTGCAAGCGCCTCGACGCGCAGCGCAGTGACGCCTACGCGCCGCTGCGTGCGCTCGTCTCACCCTACATTCTGCGCCGCATGAAGACCGATCCGAACGTCATCGGCGATCTGCCGCCGAAGACGGAGGTCAAGGCCTGGTGCGCCCTATCGCGCAAGCAGGTCGTCCTTTACGAGCACGCGGTTCAGGATCTCGCGAGGCAGCTCGAGAGCGCAGACGGCATCGCGCGACGTGGCGTCGTGTTGGCGTCGTTGATGCGACTCAAGCAGATCTGCAATCACCCGTCGCAGTGGCTCGGCGACGGGCAGTGGGACAGCAGCGACAGCGGCAAGCTCGACAGGTTGCGCGAGATCGCCGAGGTCGTCGCGTCGCGGCAGGACAAGCTCCTGCTCTTCACGCAGTTTCGCGAGACGACGGCGCCACTGGCGGCGTTCCTTCAGGGCGTGTTCGGGCGATCGGGCTTGGTGCTGCACGGCGACACGGCGGTGCGTGAGCGCAAGGCGCTCGTCGACACGTTCCAGAACGACGATCGCGTGCCCTTCTTCGTCCTCTCGCTGAAGGCCGGCGGCACGGGGCTCAACTTGACGGCGGCCTCGCATGTCGTGCACTTCGATCGGTGGTGGAACCCGGCCGTGGAGGACCAGGCCACGGATCGCGCGTTTCGCATCGGACAGAAGCGGAGCGTGCTCGTGCACAAATTCGTGTGTCGCGGTTCGGTCGAGGAGCGTATAGACGCGCTCATTGAGGGCAAGCGTGCGCTCGCGGGGCAGATCGTCGGAGGCAGCGGCGCGGAGGCGGCGCTCACGGAGCTCGACGACGCGGCGCTACTGAAGTTGGTCGCGCTCGACCTCTCGCGCGCGACGGAGGAGAGCTGAGATGGCGAGGCGCAGGGGAGGTTGGAGCGGATCGAGAGACTATGACTACGGCGGCTGGGCGCCCTACGTTCCCGTTGCGGAGCGGCGCGCCAACGCGGCGATCGGGCTCAAGAAGATACTGCGCAAGGGTGAGCATCCAAACCCCGTCGTCATCGCTGGGCTGATCATCGCGCGCACATTCTGGGGCAACGCGTGGTGCGACAACCTCGAGCGCTACGGCGACTACGCGAACCGAATACCGCGGGGCCGCACCTACGTTCGCAATGGATCGGTCGTCCACATGGAGATCGCACCGGGACGTGTGACGGCCTATGTCGCGGGCTCTGAGCTCTACAAGGTCACGATCGCCGTCGATCCGATCCCTGACAAGGCATTCGCCGCGATCGCCTCGGACTGCGCCGGGGCGGTGGACTCGCTCGTGGAGCTGCTGCGCGGGAAGCTCTCGAAGGGCGTGATGGGGAGGCTGTGTGTGCCCGACACGGGGCTCTTCCCGGCGCCCGGACAGATCCACATCGACTGCTCGTGTCCAGACAGCGCGGTGATGTGCAAGCACGTCGCCGCGGTCCTCTACGGCGTGGGAGCGCGCCTCGACGCCGAGCCGGAGCTGCTTTTCACGCTGCGGGGCGTCGATGCAGCGCAGCTCGTCACCCGGGCGGCGACGACACGGGTCACGCGCCGGAGATCGAGCGACGCGCCTGCTTCGCTCGACGAGTCCACGCTCGGCGACGTCTTCGGGATCGAGATGGAGGAGGTCGCGCCCGCGCCCACCAAGCCGGCCAAGCCGGCGAAGCTCGCCAAGCCGGCCAAGCCGGTCACGCCCAGCAAGCGCACCAAGCCGGCCACGCCGGTCACGCCCAGCAAGCGCACCAAGCCCGCCAGAGCGCCGCGCCGGCACGCCGCCAAGGTCGAGGAGGCACCCGCGATGGAGATCTCGACGGACGGCCTCGCGTCGCTCGGCGTGTCGAAGGGACTGCTGAAGGAGTGGATACGCCGGGGTGACCTCGATAGGACGGGCGTCGCCGACCTGTGGCGGGTGACGCCGAGCGGGTGGGTGCGCTTGCAGGAGTTGATGATGACTTAGCGATAGCGTCTGTGGCCGTTGCGATCCCGCGCCACCCTCTTGTACCCTCCGGCCGCCCAATCCCGGGCGTGCGCGACGTGACCGCCATGTCTCGACCCTTCGTCGCCGACCTCGTCTCCGCGGGCTATGACCCCACCACGTTCCGCACCCGCGGTGCCCGAACGCCGCTCGCGGACCGCCTCGACGCAGCCGCCGCGTCTCTCGGCGAGGTCGCACGCGCGATGCGCGCCGACATCCTCCACGCGCTCACGGAGGCCCGCAGCGGCCATCCGGGAGGCTCCCTCTCGGCCATCGACATCGTCGCGGCGCTCTACCTCGAGTTCTTGCGACACGACGCGAACGACCCGGACTGGACCGGTCGCGATCGCTTCGTGCTCTCGAAAGGGCACGGCGTGCCAGCGCTCTACACGACCCTCGCGTGGTGCGGCTACTTCCCGCGATCGGAGCTGATGACGCTGCGCAAGCTCGGCGCGCGGCTCCAAGGCCACCCCGTGCGCGGCACCGTGCCCGGCATCGAGGCATGCACCGGCTCGCTCGGCCAGGGGCTGTCCATCGCGCAGGGCCTCGCGCTCGGCCAGCGCATGGCGTCGCAAGCAGCGGGGCTCGCGCGCGCGGCGTGGCCGATGACGTGGTGCATGGTCGGCGACGGCGAGATCCAGGAGGGGCAGATCTGGGAAGCCGCGCTGAGCGCACCGAAGTTCCGGCTCGACAACCTGGTCGCGATCCTCGACTACAACGGTGGCCAGATCGACGGGCCGACCGCGGAGGTCATGCCGCTCGACCCAATCGCCGACAAGTGGCGCGCGTTCGGATGGCGCGTGCTCGAGATGGACGGTCACGATCCGCGCGCGATCCTGACGACGCTCGACGCGGCGCGCCAGCCTGCCGGTCTGCCCACGTTCGTGGTTGCGCACACCGTCAAGGGCAAGGGCGTCTCGTTCATGGAGCATCCCACCAAGTGGCACGGTGTCGCACCGACACCCGCCGACTGCGAACGCGCGATCGCCGAGCTGCTCGGACACTAGAATTCGCAGCGGGCGTGTGCGAAGCACCGGGTGCCCGCGTTCCTTGGAGCGACCATGGCCAAAAAAGCAACCCGCCTCTCGTTCGGTGAGACCCTCGCGCGCCTGGGCGCCGAGTGCCCGGACGTGGTCGTGCTCGACGCCGATCTGTCGAAGTCGACGCGGACCGATCTCTTCGCCGCGAAGTTCCCCGATCGCTTCTTCGAGATGGGCATCGCGGAGGCCAACATGATCGGCACGGGCGCAGGACTCGGTCTATCCGGGAAGCGAGTCTTCGTCGCGAGCTTCGGGTGCTTCGTGACCGGGCGGTTCGACCAGATTCGCATGTCGGTGGCGTACTCGAACGCGCCCGTCGTGGTGGTCGGCACGCACGCGGGCGTGGCAATCGGCGATGACGGCCACTCGCAGATGGGCCTCGAGGATCTCACGCTCATGAGAGCGCTGCCGAACATGACGGTGCTGCAGCCGGCCGATGATCTCGAGACGCAGCAGGTGGTGGAGTGGCTCTGCAAGGTGCACCGCGGACCGGCCTATCTGCGGCTGACGCGCCAGGCCATGCCCGATGTGCACGCGGACGGATACCAGTGGCAGCCCGGCGCGCTCGATGTCTTGCGCGAGGGCACCGATGTCGCGCTGCTCGCTTCCGGCGGGGTGGTCGGCGAGGTGCTCGCGGCCGCGTCGATGCTGCTCGAGGCGGGTCTGAGCGCCGCCGTGGTGAACGTGCCGACGATCAAGCCGCTCGACGTCGACGGCATCGGCGCGCTCGCGAAGCGCTTCGGCCAGCTCGTGACCGTGGAGGATCACCACATCGTGGGGGGCCTGGGGAGCGCCGTCTGCGAGGCGGTCGGGCAGACCGTTCCTGTGAAAGTGCGCCGGCTTGCGGTAGAGTCGTTTGGTGAAAGTGGCGAACCGGCCGAAGTTCTGGAAAAGTTCGGCCTGTCGGCGCCTCGCATCGCGGCGCGGACTCGGGAGTTCCTGACAGGGGGCTGACATGGCCGTTCGGATGCGCTCGACCTGGGTTTTCGCGGCTCTGCTGGTGATCGCTGCGTCGACCCTGGGCGAATGGCGCGGCGTCGCACAGCCGCCCGCCAAGCCCGCACCGCCGCCGGAGGCGCCTCCGGGAGTCTTCACGTTCACGTGTCCGGTTGACGGTGCCAAGACCAACTGGGTGCAGCCCGGACCGGGCGCGGGACCCTCGCGCAACACGGATCTGGAGGGGCCGGCCACGCCCTACCAGTCGTACGTCGTCGCGTGTGAAGGCTGCGGCTACGCGATGTGGGCCGATCGCTTCGAGAACCGTGTGGACGACACCACGAAGCGGCTCGTTCGCCGCGTGCTCTACGAACGGCGTCACGAGGCGAGACAGGATGGTCGCGTCGCCTACGAGCACCTCGCCCGTATCCTCGCGTATCAGCGAGCGCCGTTGACCGATCAGCTCACGGCGAACCTATTTTGGAGCTACGTCATCAAGCGCAAGCGTCCCGTCGGTCGCGTGGACCTCAAGCTGGAGGCGCAGCTTCGCGACGTGCGCAGGACCGCGCGCAACATCTTGCAGCGGGCGAAGGCGGACGAGCCGCCGGCCACGACGCGCGGCATGTGGGAGTGGACCTACCTCGACGGCGAGCTGGCGCGGCTCGTCGGGGAGCCGGACAAGGCCGTCTCGGATCTCAACGCGGTGTGCAAGTACGCCGCGGAGGCCGGTCCGGCGATCGGGAAGTTCGCGTGCGCACAGGTCGAGCGCGCGCGCCGCGGTGACACGAGCGAGTTCTTTCGCGGCGAGCTCTATGACGTGAGGCAGATCGAGATCGAGGAGAAGGATCGCCTCGAGCGCGAGAAGCAAGGCAAGGAGTCGGCCCCCGAGCCTCCTGCGCAACCGAGCGAGCCAGCGCCGGCGCCGCAGTAAGTAGCACTCGCGTTATTTTTGACCCCCACCCTGTGCGTCCCTACATTGGAACCTGCGCACCCGCGTGCGCGAGGCCTCCATGGCGCGCCAGCAGCCGTACATCGCACGCCACAAGCCGCCCGGTCGCTACGAGTTCAAGTACGCGATCCCCGAGGCGCTCGCCCGTCGCGTCGCGCGCTTCATCGAGCCGTATTGCGAGATCGACCCGCTCGCACCGCGCGACGGCGGCACCTACACCATCACGAGCCTCTACCTAGACACGCGCACGCTCGCGCTGCACCGTTCGGTTCTGGACCTGCAGCCGCGCCGCATGAAGGTGCGCGTGCGGTCGTACGGTACCGACTGCGACGGTCCCGCGTGGGCGGAGATCAAGCGGCGCGATGTGGACGTGATCATGAAGTCCCGGGCGCGCCTGCCGCGAGACGGCTGGCAGGCTCTGCTCGACAGGGACGCGCCTCCGGAGCTGGAGAATTGGGGGCTCGGGGACAAGGCGCTCTCGGTGGTGCGCGACTTTCACGAGCAGGTGAGCGCCCGCGATCTCTCCCCCGTGCTGGCCGTGCGCTACGAGCGGGAGGCCTGGGTCGGGCGCCTCGATCGCGCGGTGCGGGTCACCTTCGATCGCGGCCTGCGCTACTGCCCGACACGGGACGCCGTGCTTCCCACCGACGAGTCTGCGTACCGCCCGACGGACGTCGCGGAGTCCTTCGAGGGCAACGCTTCGCACGTCGTGCTGGAGATCAAGTTCGACGCACGTTTTCCGGTGTGGCTCACCGACATGGTTCGCACGTTCGATCTCATCCGCGGCTCCTTCACGAAGTACACGACCTCCGTCGAGCTGATGCTGGACGACGCGAGCGCGTGGCGTCCCGGCGTCCGCGCGGCGCTATGGGGCTAGCATGGACGAGCTGCTTCACATCGCGCTCTCGCCCGATCCGGCGCTGCCCTGGGAGTCCGTCGCGCTCTCGCTGCTGCTCGCGTTCCTGCTCTCGTCGGTCATCGCCCAGGTCTACATCTGGACCCATCGCGGCTTGTCGTACTCGCGCTCCTACATCCAAGCGCTGGTCCTCGGCGCGATCGTCTCGGCGACGTTGATGCTGGCCATCGGCAACAACCTCGCGCGAGGCCTCGGCATCCTCGGCACGCTCGCGATCATCCGCTTCCGATCGACGATGAAGGACCCGCGCGACATGGTCTTCGTGTTCTCCGCGCTCGCAGTGGGCACGGCGGTCGGCATGCGCAGCTACGCAGCGGCGCTCATCGGGACCGGCATGTTCGTCGGGGCGGCGGGGGTGCTGGACGTGAGCGCGTTCGGCTCACGCAACCGCTTCGACGGGCTCGTCAGGCTTCAGGTGCCCGCGGAGCCCGTGGTCGACGAAGAGATCCGCCGGGTGCTCGGACGCTATTGCCGGCGGTGGGTGCTCATCGCGTTGCGTGAGGTCGAGCAAGGCCGGCAGGCCGAATACAACTACCACGTCAAGCTCCTCGATCCGCGGGAGCATGGTCCGCTCGTCCAGGATCTGAGCGCGTTGCCAGGCGCGCGCGGCGTGTCGTTCTTCCTCCAGGACGCGAGCGAGGAGATCTGATCCGACGTGACCGGAGACGCTACCACCGCGATCCCGCCGCCTCGATCCCGCAGACGGCTGCGCTTGCCGGCGAGCATCGTGTTTTGGCTGGTGTGGCTCACGG
>Ga0172370_10009236_pt1 | contig 11590 bp, 5 predicted proteins | sample LakKiv5m_FD_114538 | JGI IMG/M metagenome (GOLD analysis project Ga0172370, IMG submission 114538) | Freshwater microbial communities from Kabuno Bay, South-Kivu, Congo - kab_022012_11.5m | ecosystem: Environmental > Aquatic > Freshwater > Lake | place: Democratic Republic of the Congo...
GCCTCGGGCCTGCGCGGGCGCGGCGGCGCGGGGTTCCCGACCGGCGTGAAGTGGCGGCTCGCGCGCCAGGCACGGGGCGACGACAAGGTCATCATCTGCAACGCCGACGAGGGCGATCCGGGCGCGTTCATGGACCGCAGCGTGCTCGAAGGCGATCCGCACGCGGTGCTCGAGGGCATGATCCTGTGCGCCTTCGCCATCGGCGCGACCGAAGGCTACGTCTACTGCCGTGCCGAGTACCCGCGCGCGCTCGATCGCGTGGGGCGCGCCATCGCGCAGGCGAGGGAGCGGGGCCTGCTCGGCGCCGACGTGCTCGGCAGCGGCTTGCGCTTCGACGTGGCGATCAAGGAAGGCGCGGGCGCGTTCGTGTGCGGCGAGGAGACCGCGCTCATGCAGTCGATCGAGGGCCGGCGCGGCATGCCGAGGCTGCGACCGCCGTACCCGGCCGAGTCGGGCCTGTGGCGCAGGCCGACGAACATCAACAACGTCGAGACCTTCGCAAACGTGCCCTGGATCGTGACCGAGGGCGCGGCGGCGTTCGCGGCGATGGGGACCGAGAAGAGTCGTGGATCCAAGGTCTTCGCGGTGGCCGGTAAGGTCGTGCGCACGGGCCTCGTGGAGGTCCCGACCGGCATCACGGTCGACGAGATCGTGCACGGCGTCTGTGGTGGCATCGCCGGCGGCCACACGTTCAAGGCCGTGCAGATAGGCGGCCCCTCGGGCGGGTGCCTGCCCGCCTCGCTCGGAGCCACGCGCATCGACTACGAGGAGCTGCACGAGACCGGCGCGATCATGGGCTCGGGCGGCATGGTGGTCATGGACGAGACGACCTGTATGGTCGAGATGGCGCGATTCTTCTTGGAATTCACACAAAACGAGTCTTGCGGCAAGTGCACGAGCTGCCGCATCGGGACGCTTCGTATGTTAGAAATATTACAGCGCATCGTGGATGGCCACGGCGTGGCGTGCGACGTCGAGAGGCTCTTGGCGCTCGGCGAGCTCGTCGGCAGCACGGCGCTGTGCGGCCTCGGGCAGACCGCGCCGAACCCCGTGCTCACGACGCTGCGCTACTTCCGAGACGAGTACGACGCCCACATCCGCGAGCGGCGCTGCCCCGCGCGGAGCTGCCCCGCGCTCGTAAATTATATAGTAAATAAAGAATCTTGCGTCGGCTGTGCGCTGTGCATCCCGGTCTGCCCCTCCGGCGCCATCCGCGGCGAGGCCAAGCAGGCCCACGTCATCGACGCGTCTGCGTGCATCCGGTGCGGGAAGTGCCTCACCGCGTGCACGTCAGGTGCCATCGCGAAGGCATGAGGGAGGAGATGACGCAAGCCGGACCACTGCTCCTGACGGTCGACGGGCGCACGGTGGGTGCGGCGCCGGGACAGACCGTGCTGGAGGTCGCGCGGCGCGAGGGCATCGAGATCCCGGCGCTGTGCCACGATCCGAGGCTGCCGCCTTACGGCGCGTGCCTGCTGTGTTGCGTCGAGGTGGAGGGCGCGCGGCGGCTGCTGCTCGCGTGCGCGACCGAGGTGCGCGAGGGGATGGCCGTGCGCACGTCGAGCGAGCGGGTCCTGGCGGCGCGCAAGCAGATCCTGGAGCTGCTGCTGTCCAACCACTTCGCCGACTGCCGCGGGCCTTGCCACATCGCCTGCCCGGCGCACGTCGACGTGCAGGGCTACCTCGCGCTCGCGGCGGCGGGCCGGCACCGCGAGGCGCTCGCGCTCGTGCGCGAGACGAACCCGCTGCCGTCGGTGTGCGGGCGGATCTGCGTTCGCTACTGCGAGCGCGCGTGCCGGCGGCGGGAGGTGGACACCGCCGTGGCCATCAACCTCGTCAAGCGGCACGTGGCCGATGCGGAGACGGCGCGGCTGGCGCGGTCCGCCCCGGTGCCGCGCAACGGGCATCGGGTGGCCGTCGTGGGCGGCGGGCCCGCGGGGCTCACGGCCGCGTATTTCCTCGCGCGACGGGGCTACGACGTGCGGATCTTCGACGCGCACCCACGGCTCGGTGGGACGTTGCGTTACGGTATTCCTGAGTTCATGCTTCCTAGTAAGATTATAGATATTGAAATAAAGAATATCATGGAGCAGGGCGTGAGCGCGCGGCTCGGCGTGCGAATCGGTCGCGATGTCACGCTCGACGAGCTGGTGCGCGAGGGCTTCGAGGCGACGTTCCTGGCGCTCGGCGCGATGAAGGGCAGGCCGCTCGGCGTTCCGGGCGAGGGGGCGGAGGGTGTCCTGGGTGGCCTCGATTTTCTGGCCGCGGTCAAACGCGACCGGCCGCCCGTGCTCGGCGGGACGGCCGTCACGGTCGGCGGCGGCAACACGGCCATCGACGCGGCGCGGACGGCGTTGCGTTGCGGCGCGGCGCGATCGCTCATCGTGTACCGGCGCACGCGCGAGGAGATGCCGGCCGACGCGGGCGAGATCGAGGACGCGCTCGAGGAGGGCGTGCAGATGGCGTTCCTCGTCGCGCCGATCGAGGTGCAGGTCGCGGCCGGGCGTGTGGCGGGTCTCCGCTGCGCCCGGATGCGGCTCGGGGAGCCCGACGCGAGCGGGCGACGCCGGCCGGCTGCCATCCCGGGGGCCGAGGAGACCATCGCGTGCGACACCATCATCGCCGCCATCGGACAGGACGTGGATCTCGGCGATGCACGCGGCGAGGGGCCCGGCGCCCTCGTGGCGAGCGCGGCGGGCACGCTGCGGGTCGATCCGCGCACGTTCGCGACCGACCGGCCCGGCGTGTTCGCGGCCGGCGATGTGGTCACGGGGCCCGCGGCGGCCGTCGACTCGATAGGTGCGGGCCGGCTCGCCGCGCTCTCGATCGACACCTGGCTGCAGACGGGGCGCCTCGTCGGGCAATCGGAATTCTTGAGCCGATGCGAAGTCCTCGGCGAGATCCCGCGGGACCGCTTCGAGGGGATCCCGCGGCGGCCCCGTGCCGTCGCACGCAAGCTCCAGGCCGAGGCACGGGCCCGCAGCTGGGACGAGGCGGACCAAGGCCTCGCACCCGAGCGTGTCGCCCCCGAGGCGGGTCGCTGTCTGTCGTGCGGGTGCTCTGCCGTGTTCGACTGCGAGCTCAAGCGCTGGGCGGACCGCTACGGCGCGGAGCCCACCCGCATGGCCGGCAAGGTCAGGAAGCACGCGGTGGACCTGCGCCACCCGCTCATCGCGCTCGACCCCAACAAGTGCATCCTCTGCGGGCGCTGCGTGCGGCTGTGCGGCGAGCTGCTCGATGTCGGCGCGCTCGGCTTCGTGCGCCGCGGCTTCGAGACGATGGTGCGGCCCTCGATGCAGCGGGCGCTGCAGGCCACGACGTGCATCGCGTGCGGAAATTGCATCGAGACCTGTCCGACCGGGGCAATCGCCGCGCGGCCACCGGAGGGCCTCGGTGGACCGTGGCGCCTGCGCCGGCGCGACGCGTTGTGCAACTTCTGCGGTGTGGGCTGTGAGCTCGCCCTGCACACGCTCGGCGCCTCACCCGTGACCGTCACCGCGCGGCGGCGGGACGCCGACACGCCCGGCGAGATCTGTGTGCGCGGGCGGTTCGGACAGCGCGTCGGGCAGCAGGCCGCGCGCGTCGTCGAGGCCCGCGTGTGCGATCGCGGTCGGACGCGGGCGGTGCCGCTCGACGAGGCCATCGGGCGCGCGGTGGACGGCCTTCGCGGCGTCGTCGAGCGGCGCGGCGCGGGTGCGCTGGCCGTGCTGGTCTCGGGCAAGGCGACCAACGAGGAGATCGCGCTCGCCGAGCACCTCGCCCGCGACGTGTTCGGGACGGACAACGTCGCCTGCTGTGGGCACCTCGCGCGGTCCTGGGACGCCGTGGGCCTCGAGGCCTCGCTCGGGCTGAGCGCGTCGACCCTCCCGCTCGCGGAGGTCGAGCGCGCGCAGACGCTGATCGTGGTCAACGCCGATCCGCCTGAGGACAACCCCGTGCTCGGCTTCCACCTCAGGCGGGCGGCGCGCAAGGGGGCGGCGCTCGTGTGCGTCAGCTCGACCGGGACGGGGCTCGCGGCCGTCGCGACGCGCTGCATCGACGCGCGTCGAGGCACGAGCGCGGCGCTGCTGGAGGCCGTGGCAGCACAGCTCGTGCGCGCGAACGCCACGGACGAGGCCTTCGTCCGGGATCGCACCGAGGGCTACGCCGCGTGGGTCGAGGCCTTGCCGCGCAACCCCGACGAGGTCGCCGGCCGATGCGGCGTGGCGCGCGAGGCCATCTCCGCGCTCGCGGAGGCGCTCCGCGATCGGGACCGTCGCGCCATCTTCGTGTATGACGACGACGCGACGCAGGACCGCGCTCCCGGCGATCTGCAAGCGATCGCGAACCTGCTGCTGCTGACGGGCCGCTTCGGCAGGCCGGGGCACGGCCTCGTCGTGGCGCGACGCGACGCCAACGCGCAAGGGGCGCTCGATCTCGGGGCGTTTCCCGGGGCGCGCAGCGGGGAGCCCACGCTCGCGGGCGCACATCGCCTCGATGCCCTGCGGGCAGCCCTGGACGCGGGGCTTCTGCGCGGGCTGCTGATCATCGGTGAGGACGTCGCGGCCGATCTCCGGCTCGGATCCCGGCTCGACGAGGCGGAGCACGTCGTGGTCGTCGAGGCCTTCGAGACCGCCACCTCGGGTGCCGCGCACGTGGTCCTGCCCGGTTCGCTCTACGCCGAATCGACGGGCTCCGCGACCGCGATGGACCGCCGCGTGCGGGCCTTCGAGCCGGCGCTGCCGGCTCCCGCGGGCGTGACGGGCTTCGATGTGCTCGCGCGCCTGTGCGGCGCCGCGACCGGGAGCGCGCCGCCGACGCTCGCGCAGGTGCGGGCGTCCATCGTGCGGCGGCTGCCGCGCTACGGGCCCCTCGCGACGCTCGCGCCGGGGCAGGCATTCCCCTGGAGCGAGGACCCCGAGCCCGCCGATCTCCTCTTCGCGCGCCACTTCGCGACGCCGAATGGGCGCGCCCGATTCCTGACGCCCGATCGCGCGTCGCGGACCTTCCCCCACCCGCGGGCCCAGTTCAGCGCGCTCGAATCGCGTTTCGCCGACGCGCAGCGCCGCCTCTTTCAGCGCCCGCCGGCCTGATCGCCGCGCGCGCCCACGTCAGAGCGCGAGGCCGTAGCGCTTGATCTTCGCGATGAGCGTCGCCCGCGACATCCCCAGGATGCGCGAGGCCGCCGACCGGTTGCCCGCTGCGTGCCGCAGCACGCGCTCGATGTGCTCGCGCTCGACCTCCTCCATCGGGCGCTCGGCGAGGTCCGCGGCCCGTTTGTCGCTCGTGGGCGCGAGAGCGCGTGGACCGCCGGCGGCCTCCAGCACGTAGGGTGGCAGCGACCCGCGCGTCAGCTCGCGCCCCTGCTCGATGAGCACCGCGCCGTTGATGATGTTCTCGAGCTCGCGCACGTTGCCGGGGAAGCGGTATCGGCCGAGCAGCGCCATCACGTCGTCGCTCAGCTCCAGGACCGGCTTGTCGTGCAATCGCGCGTACTTCCTGGGCGCGCGTCCGAATCCAGATGTGGCCGGCCTGCGGGCGTTCCTCCACCGCGTGCGCGGCGTTGATGAGGATGTTGACGAGGACCTGCTCCAGGCGCTGGACGTTGCCGCGCACGGCCGGCAGCGCCTTCGCGAGCGCGGTCTCCACCTTTGCCGTGTGCTTGAGCTGGTTGTGCACGAGCCGCAGGCAGCTCTCGACCACCTGATCGATGGACACGTCCTCGGAGAGCAACCCATCGTCATGACGGGCAAATTTCTTGAGATCCGAGACGATGTTCTGGATCTTCTCGGCCCCCTTGCCGATGTCATTGACCAGCACCGCGATGTGCTCGCGGAACTGCGCGTAAGGCAGCCGCGCCACGCGCAGCTCCGGTCGTTTCGCCGCGATCTCGTCGAGCAGCGGCAGGATGGTCTCGAGCGACTCGGACACGATGGCGATGTTGCCGCGGATGAACGTGTTGGGGTTGTTGATCTCGTGCGCGATGCCGGCCACGAGCTCACCGAGCGAGGCCAGCTTGTCGCGCTGGAGCATCTGCTCCTGCATCGCCGCGAGGTCGGCCGTGCGCGCCTGGACCTTCTGCTCCAAGCTATCACCCCAGGCTTGCAGCTCCACGTGCGCGCGCGCGAGCTTCTCGGTCATGCGGTTGAAGCGCCGCCCGAGATCGCCTATCTCGTCGTTCGACGTGATGTCGACCCGCTGCGCAAAGTCTCCCTCGGCGACCGCGGCCGCCGCCTCTGCGATGGCCCGCAGCGGCCGCGAGAGGCGCTCGGCCATCACGATCGCCACGACGCCCACGACGACGACGCCGAGCAGCGTCAGGCCGAGCAGCAACAGCAGGCTCTCGCGCAGCATGTCCAGGTAGGGCTGCTCGAGCGTCCCCACGTAGAGCATGCCGGCCGTGCGCCCGCCAACGTCGGGAAGCGGCACGTAGGCCGCGATGTACCAGTCGTTGACGACGAAGGCACGACCGCGCCAGGTCTCGCCCCGGCCGAGCACGGCCGCCGCGACCTCCGCCGAGACGCGCGTGGTCACGGCGCGCGAGCCGTCGGCGTTCTTGACGTTCGTCGCGATGCGCACGTCGTTCTGGAAGATCGTCGCGGTGCCGACCTCCCGGCCGCGATAGACCTCGTCCCGAAAGACGGCGGTGCGCACCTTGTCCACGATCCGATCGTTGCGGTTGAGCAGCACGCCGCCCACCAGGACGCCGAGGAATCGACCGCTCGCGTCGAACACGGGGGCCGCGGCCCGCAGGAACATGCCCGGCGTCTCCCGGGTGCGCGAGGTCGGCTGCGCCTTCAGGGTGGGCGTGATCTCCATCAGCGCCAGCTCGGCCAGCTCGGGAGCCTCCTTCTCGACGTGCTCGCGCGGTACGACTTGCAGGCCGCCCACCGTGGTCCGCTTCGAGATCACCGAGACCACGAGCGGATCCCATGTCATCTCGTCGCCCGCGAGGCCGGGGTTGCGCGCGCGGCGGACCACGCGCCCCTTCGCGTCGAGGAGCGTCAGCACGTCGAGCCCCTCCTCCCGCAGCGCCCGGCCGAGCTCGACACCGAGCGCGTCGCGATCCCCGCCGCCGAGCGCACCGCCGATGACGCCCCGGGACGCGTGGATGCGCACGGCGGCCGCGGCCCGGTCCTGCTCGTTTTGAAGGATCTCGCGCGCGGCCTCGAGATCCGACGCGACGCGCGCCTCGGCCTGCCCCATCACGCGCGAGTAGAGCAGGCCCACGGCGACGAGCGCGGTCGTAAGCGAGGGCAGCAGGATCGCGATCGAGAAGCTCCGGATCAGGCGCCCGCGGATGCGCTGCGGTGCGGTGGGCCGTCGTGTCGCCGCGTCCATCGTGCGGCCTCCTGGACCGGATGGTATCCCGCCGCGCCCCGCGTCGCAGGCGCCGCCGGGTCACTTCACCCAGATCTGCCCCTGCAACCCGGCCGCGAGCGGGCTCGGCTGCGGGCTCCAACCCGAGTAGTGGTAGTAGCCCGAGCCGTAGCTCATCTGGTTCGTGCATCCCATGTTGCCGCCGAGGCCGAGGCCGATGCCGGAGTCGGTGCTGTCCGACGAGTCGTTGTCGGCAGTGAAGCCCACGCGCGCGGTGCCGCAGCCCCCGTTCGGGTGCGACCAGCCCCAGCGCTGCCACAGGTTCGCGCCCCACTTGCCGCCTTGGACGACGCCCTTCCAGGTGGCCGACAGCAGGCCCGTCGTGCCCTGCGACGACGGCTGCGTCGCGCCGTTGGCGAGGCCGCGCGCCGTGTTGGCCGGAACCGAGAGCGTCTCGCACGCCCGCACGCCGTCGTCGTAGCGGTTGAGGCAGATCTTCGTCTGCGAGCCGATGAGCGAGTAGAACGCGCGCGAGACCTTGTCGGCGTTGTCTGTCGGCTGCGGGACGGCGCCGGACGCGTCGTCGGTGTTTGTCCAAGCGGCGTGTCCCCAGGTGTAGGCCGACTTGTCACTCGTCTTCATCACGAGCGTCCAGCCGCCGTTTTGCATGTCACAGTAGGCCTGGAACGCCGACTTTCCGGGGTCCGTCTGGAGCCAGTACAGGCCGTCGGCCGAGGCCGCGTCGGTGTCGAGCACCGCCTTGCAGGAGGCCGCGGGCGCGTCCTGCGAGCCGAGCGCGGAGGCCTTGGCGAAGACGGTCCACGCTTTGCCATTGCAGACGATCATGCGATTATTAGAAGTATTATAATACACCATACCGACCGCGTTGCCTTCGCACGTGACCGGGTCCTTGTCGGCGTTCTGGAAGCGGAAGAGCAGCGCCTGGTGGGCGTTGAATTGCGCGTCGGCGCCGAGCGCGCAGCCGCCGGACATCGTCTGCGTGGCCGCCCAGGTGTTCGCGTCCGAGAGCTTGGCGAAGGGGCTCAGATCGGGGCCGCCCTCGAGGTCGCTGTACTTGCCGCTCGTGGCGACGGGCTTGAGCGAGGACTTCAGCGCGAGGTCGAGCTCGGCGGGTACGGAGGCGGCCAGCATGCCTGCGGTGATGCAGCCCGTGCAGTCGACGGCCTTGGCGCTCGTCGCGAGGTCAGCGCTCGCGGCGTGCGTGGCGTCGGTGGCTTGCTCTGCGTTGAGGGCCTTGGTCGCCATGTCCGCGAGCAGAGCGCTCGTCGCCGGGCCGCCCTTCGAGGAGGCGCCCGCGTACGTGAAGGCCACGTGCTGGGTGCCGACCGAGGCCGCGGCGAGCTGGTCCGAGCCCACCGCTCCGTTGGCGATGGCCGATCCGAGCACGCAGGCCGTGCACTCCAGGCCGAGCGCCTTTTGCGCCACGCGCGCGCGGATGGCGCCCGGCACATCCAGCATCGGCACGCGCGGCAGCTCCGGATCGCCGCCCACCGACAGGCCCATCCAGCGGATCGAGCCGTCGAAGACCGTCTCGGGCAGCTTCGTCGTGGTCGCGCCGAGCGAGAGCGCAAACAGGCCCCCCTTGACCTCGATGCCGAGGAACTTCTCGTCGAAGAGGAGGGTACCGGCGCTCGAGGCGTCATGGATCGTCAAACCCAGCGCGTACTTGCCGTCGGCGACGGGCGTGCCCGCCTGCGTGGCGAGCTGGCCCTGCACGGCGAGCGTGAGGTTGGGCGACGACGCGGCGGCGCCGATCGGCGTCAGGAGCGCCGCGACCGTGGCGGCGAGGACGAGGAGGGATGGGCGCGTCCACATGAGGACCTCCGAACGAAGGCCAACATGCTAGCCCTTCGGGCACGTGATCACCACTCCTTCGAGGCCGCTTCCAGCCGACCTGCCAGGCGTGGCGCAGGACCGCGCCGGCCCATGTCGCGGCCTAACGCTTGAGCGTCTGCACGAACGCGTAGATCGCGTCGAGGTCCGCGTCGCTCAGCTTGGACGGGTCGAATTTCGGCATGGGGTTCTTGCCCGCCCGCACGGCCTTCGTGAAGGCGGGCTTGCTCGGCGTCTTCTTGCTGAAGTCGAACGCCTTGCCCTTGAACGCGCCAGCGCCCGTGCCGTCCTTGCCGTGGCACGGCGCGCACTTCTTCAGGAACGCGGAGGGCGCCTCCGCGAGCGCGCTGCCGCTCGAGGCGAGCAGGGTCAGGCTCGCGAGGGCTTGGAGAATGCGGGACGTCTTCGGCATCGGGTCTCTCCTGCGTGGGTGGTCCTGGACGGTACGCATCGCCACGGCGCCGTTCAAGCACGAGGGGCGGCGCGCCGCATCCGAGCGTGTGATGGCGCGCGCGAGCGGCTCGCCGGCGCAGCCCTACCGGCACTTCAGCATCGCCGCGCTCGAGGCCGCGTGGCACTTGCCGCAGACCCCCGCGTTCTTCGCCGCCATCGCGCGGCACCGCTCGGCGAAGTCCCGCGGATGCGGGTTGATCCCGCCACCGGCCCGCGAAAAGACCTTGTCCGGCACGCCATCGACCGAGGCGTGACACCGCAAGCAGGTGGCCTCCGTGTGACACGACGCACACGCGCGGATGTTGCGCTGGGCCTGGAAGCTGTGGTGCGAGGCGCCCCGCGTGCCCTTGTCGCCGACCCAGCCCGCCGGGTGCAAGGCCAACCTGCCGGCCGGGTTGCGGGCGCTCTTGAACGGAGAGTCGGACTCGACGCTGACCTGCGTTCTCTGGTGGCATTCGACGCAGAACGACTGCGTTCGGTGACAGGCGTTGCACGCGAGCGACGCCTTTCGGGCCGAGATCGGGTGCAGCACGACCCAGTTGTTCGGGTGCACGCGCATGGGCTTGCGTACGCCATTGTGGCAGTCGAGACAGAAGCGCTCCGTGTGGCACGAGGCGCAGTAGCCTTCGTCGGCGCGCGCGGCCACCGAGTGGTTGCGGAAGAAGGTCTCGTCGTGGGCGTCGTTGCGATACCAGCCGGCCGGCATGAGCTGGCCCGTGCGATACTGCGTCTGGACCTTGTAGGTCGCGGTCGTGACGTGGCAGGTCGAGCAGGCGTTCGGCGCCGTCTTGCCATCGTGACAGCCGAGGCAGGTGCCCATCGTGGGCAGCGCGTTGTCGCGGGTCGCCAGCGTCACGGCGGTGAGCGTGCCATGGCACTGGGTGCACGCGATCTGGCGCGCCACGTGCGCCTTGTGGTTCATCTTGAGGTTGGGCGTGGCAATGGCGATCTTCGCGGGCCTCGGCCGTGCGTCGCTCGTGGCTTCGCGGGTCTTGCCGGGCGGCGGGAAGTCCTTGGGCTGTTCGTAGCCGAGGTGGCAGAAGCCGCATGCGCTCGGGGCCGCGGGGGCCTCCGCGTGATCGGGATCGGCGACGTCGAGTTGGTGGCAGCCGACGCAGACCTCCTCGCGGGGGGTGAGCAGGTCGGCGGCGCGCACGCTCTCGGCGGCCGCCTCGTGACAGCCCGTGCACGCGACGCCGAGCGCGAGGTGCTTGCCGTGGTCGAAGCGGAGCGGGATCGACTGGTCGGGGAAGATGACGGGGCTCGGCAGATGCGCGCGCGCGGGCCTCGTCGGCGCGATCGGCTCGCGGCGCAGCAGGACGCTCGGCGCCTCGCCGAGGGCGGACACCGCGACGAAGGCGAGGCCGATGCACACGCCCAACGGCAGGAGCGACGCGCGGCTCATGGCTCGGCCCCGCCGCCAACGAGGAAATCGAGGCTCGCGATGAGCAGCGCGCGGCTCTGGATCGGCTGCAAGCGGCCGGTGTTCAGCTCGACCAGACCGTGGAAGGTCGCGATGCGCGCCAGACGGTGGGTCAAGCCCGCGGCGCCTCCCCAGCTCGTGCCGTTGAGGTTCGGCTGGAGCTGGTCCTCCCAGTTCACGAGCGTCAGGCGACCGTCGGCGCGCAGGCGACGCCCGAGCAGGTCCACGCTGCACAATAAATCAAAGAAAGTCTGCCGGCCGCCATAGCCGTCGGTGTGGCTCAGGTCCAGCAGCAGGCGGACCCCGTCCCTGGGCACCCATGACGCGCCACCGAGCACGCCCAGGTCGCGCACCTTGCCGTCGACGTCGAGCGGGGCGCCCGTGGCGTCCTTGAATAGGGCGCCGCCCGCGGTGGTCGTCTCGTTGCGGAACAGGCGCAGCGTCGAGCCGAGGTGGAACGCCAGATCGCGGCCCGCTCTGAAGCGCAGCTTGGCGCGCCAGTCGTTGGTGGGTTGGATCGAGAAGACGTTGAAGATGCTGTCGGCGTGGAAGGTCGGCAGC
>Ga0172370_10009238_pt1 | contig 11588 bp, 10 predicted proteins | sample LakKiv5m_FD_114538 | JGI IMG/M metagenome (GOLD analysis project Ga0172370, IMG submission 114538) | Freshwater microbial communities from Kabuno Bay, South-Kivu, Congo - kab_022012_11.5m | ecosystem: Environmental > Aquatic > Freshwater > Lake | place: Democratic Republic of the Congo...
AAAATGAAAGGCGAAGGAAAACACGTCGAAGCGATCAGAATTTGCGAAAGAATTCTTCTTGATGATTTAAGTTGCGTCGAAGCATACGAAGAAATCGGCGACAATTATTTGTCTTTAAGAAAACACGAAAACGCCGAAAAAGCACTCACACAAGCAATAAAAGTAAACTCAGAAAGTGCAAACGCAAACTATCTTCTTGGTTTTGTTTATTCATGCACAGGAAAATGGAAAGAATCAGTCGAATTACTCGAAAAAGCCGACGCACTTTACCCAAATCATCCTGAAATATTGAGATGTATGGGTTGGAGTATGTATCATTTCGGACAAGGCCAAAGAGGAATCGTTCTTCTTGAAAGAGCGCTTTTCTTAGCCCCAAACGACCCATTGATATTGAATGATATCGGTGTCTTATATTTAAATGAAAAGAATTTTGATAAAGCCGCCCTACTTTTCAAAAAAACACTTCAAATCGATCCCGAGAACCAAAAGGCAAAAGAATGCCTAAACGCCGTCCGCTTCTTCCAAAGAGAATACGACAAATTGAAGAAGGAAAGGGATAGTTTGTAAGCGATCACAATCATCTAAGAATTCAGAGCCAAATCTCTCAAGAATCCCGAAACCGTCTTATATCCTTTTTTATAAGCTTTTTTCAAAATAGTTTTTTTGTCATAAGCACTCAACCGAAACCTCACAATTTCGGCTTGTCCCTCATTGTATTCCTTCTCCGCCAAAATCAAATTTGGCAAGTCTATAAGCAAATCCGGAATATCTTCACTCAAAAACTCCTGAGAAACATTTGCATCTTTACACTCAACAAAAAATCTATCCTTCCCAATTTTCTTCAAAGTATATAAATATTTTTTGTTATTCAGCAGAATAAAACATTCAGTTTTTTGATTTTTCATACATCAATTTTTTTACAATTTTAGAGGCATAAATTTTATAAAAACTTTTACAATCATTACCATGAACAGGAATAATAAGGTCAGATCTTAGGTCACAATGTTTAAACTTAACATGGCTTCCCTTAGCGAAAATCTTCCTAAACCCAACATATATCAATGCCCTCTCCATTTCAACATAACTCAATCCAACAGGGTGATTCAAAAATCTATTAAACAGTTTCTCAACACTCGTCATATTTTGTAATTACATTATACATAAACGTAGCTACAAGGTCAATACTCCACCCCTCATAACTTACGACAACGATAACAAACGAAGATTAAATTTTTATAAAATTCTTTTTTCCAGAGAATTTGACCGCCAAAAATAGTTTTGGTAAAATATCCATGTAACACACTCGACTAATATCCCTTGATGTTTCGTCTTCAAGGAGTATTAGTCATTTATTTATATTCGATCTTATTTCTCAAATCACAAACAAATCTCAGTCTCTCGCCTACAACTTTTCTAACAATAGAAGAACAATTTTTACGAGAAGGAGCCAAAACCATCAAAAGTTTTCCGTTTTCTTTTAAATATTTAACCAAACAATAAAAATCCCCATCACCAGTTATAAGCAAAGCTTTATCATAATGATTAAAATCTATCATTGCCTGAAGAATCATCTCTCCATCACAATTTCCCTTAATTTTGGAATCAACTTCCACCAAAGGCTTAAATACAATGACATATCCCGCCTTTTGCAAAAAATCATACATCCTCTGTTCTGTGGATTTATATCCCATAAACATGTACGCCTTTTCAACATGATAATGTTCACGCAAATAAATTCTGAATTTAATATAATCAATTTTCCAACCCAGCGCACGAATAGCTATATGTAAATTTTGCGCATCTATAAAAGCATAATTACTCATAATCTTTTTACAAAAAACCAGATTACGAACAACTTTACCACTCCAACATTAAATTTTTATTAAAAAATCTTAAAATCTTCCAAGAAAACATATCCACTCTTTTCCTATACAAAATAATCCAATTCATATACGATTCGGTTGTAAAAAAGTTCGCATAAGAAGCAGTTTTACTCACACAATTTTATGAATCCAATATTTTACTACACATTACAATTCATTCTAGGAGGAGCTTCAGTCGTTGGAATCACTCTAGTAGCAAAATATATTGATCCAAAATATACGGGCATAGTTTATGCACTCCCAGTTATTCTAATAGTTGCAATGATCTTCATTTATTTGGATCAAGGACTAGAGATTTCACAAAAAACACTCAAATCCACTTTTGTTTACGAATTCACACTAGTCTTTTTCGTGTTTGCATTTTGGTTACTTCTCTACAGAGTAAATTTCTGGTGGGCAATAATAATAGCTTTGTTAAGTTGGGCAATCATTGCCACTTTCATCCAATTTTGGCTAAAAATATAAATTCGTGTCCGTAATCCTCACTCCACTATTTCAGAAAAATTGACGAAAACCCTCATCTACGGCAAAATAAAATATGTTATTTCTAACATTCAAATATGAAAAAATATATTTTATCAACACTTGTGGTTTTTACACTTGGAATGAGCACAGCATTCGCAATGACTCAATATTTTAGCGACGAAAATAATTTTCCTTCATGGGCAAAAGATTCAATCTATTCAATGAAAAATCTGGGAATAATAAATGGATATTCAGACGGCTCTTTCAAACCTGATAACAACGTAACAAGAGCTGAATTAGCAAAAATATTAAGCAATTATGAGTCATACAAAGAAACAGAGATCGATGGCGCTCTTCTAAGATATGCAAGTCTAAATAAATACGATTTGGACGAGGAAACAAAAATGGTTTTGGCTCTTGCAAGCTCAAAAAGACTTGCACTTGAAGGGAAACCAACAAGCCTAAACGACTACGATTGTAAATCAGTTTCTCCATCAAAAATGCCAAACTTTTGGACTGTTTACAAATGTGACCAACTTGGAACATTTTACTACGCGAATTTTGTATACAACGGCGCCGTTCCGGAAAGCGGATCTTCTCAACCTATATCCCTCAATCAATGGTATGGCCCATTCAATTATTCAGTCGGAGATATAAAATCATTTTTCTAAAAAATATCAGATTTTTCCTGTGAACCAACTAATAGAATGCGTCCCAAATTTTAGTGAAGGGCGCGACAAAGCCAAAATCAAGCGAATCGAAGATTCCATAAAAAAGGTGAAAGGAATACTTTTCCTAAATTCCGAAAGTGATGTAGACCACAATCGCACAGTCATCACATTCGCAGGCGAACCGGAAAAGGTCACACAGGCCGCATTCAATGCGATCGAAACTGCCGCAAAAATCATCGATTTAAATGTACACAAAGGTGTACACCCAAGAATCGGCGCGACAGATGTTGTTCCACTAATTCCACTCAAAGGAATCACTATCAAAGAAACAGTAAAATATTCGATTGAACTCGCAAAAAAAGTCGGAGAACGCGTAAAAATTCCGGTATACCTCTACGAAAATTCAGCCATCAGAAAAGACAGAAAAAATCTCGCAATAATCAGAAAAGGCCAATACGAAAGACTAAAAAAAGAAATAACATTGCCGGAAAAAACGCCTGATTTTGGACCACACAAAATAGGACCTGCCGGCGCAACCGTCATCGGAGTGCGCGGAATTTTGGTCGCATATAACATAAATCTAAAAACTTCCGACGTAGAAATTGCAAAAATGATAGCAAACGAAATCCGCGAAACCGCAAAAAGTGGCCGAGCACCAATCGAGCGCCGCGAAGACGGCCTAAAAAACGTAAAAGCACTCGGACTTTATCTAAAAAGCAGAAACTTAAGCCAAGTCTCGATGAACCTCACCAACTACAAAAAAACTCCCCCACTAAAAGTATTCAAAAAAGTCGAAACCCTCGCAAAAAAACTAAAAACATCAATCCTCGAAAGCGAAATAATCGGACTAATCCCCCAAAAAGCCCTCCCAAAAAATCCAAAAGTGCTCAAAATAAAAGACTTTTCAGAAGAAAAAATCTTAGAAATACAGCTTAAAAAACTTTCGATCTAGAATTCAGGGCCTTCCTGTTGCATAAAACCCAAAAATCTATTAGAATAGCTCTTGCTCTTAGATAGTTTGGAGTGATCACCGTGATTTCTTTAAGGAATTATGGAGGAAAGTCCGAGCACCATGGCAAATCACAGCCGCTAACAGCGCGCCACTGTATATTTAAAACATACGGTAGGGACAGTGCCACAGAGACAATACTAGTTCGTTTTTGGCCTTAAAATCAAAACCGAACAAAAGGTGAAAAGCCCTATTTAGTAGGGACATACGATGAAAATCGTAAACGTTGGAAAACCCTGTGAGGTGCAAGGTGAGATGGAAAGTTTTATTCGCCGCCAATCGCAAATAACTCTTCTCACCGCTATAGATTCCACTTCGGTGGAACTAAGATAGATGATCACAACCCATCGACAAAATCGGAGGGACACAGAACTCGGCTTACCCAAACTGTTTAAGAGCAGCTAAAAGCCTTCCGCAAGAGAAGCGCATAACGAGTACAAAATGAAACGTTTTGAAATTTTCTTTGGACTGATAAAAATACCGATCGACATAGTCATGACAATATCGGCATTTTTTGTCGCATACAACCTTCGCCTGATCACAGAGCCAATAAAAGGCATCGCAAAACCGATAGATTACACGGTTCTCCCAACACTTGAAGCATATCTAAGCTTCAGTTCTTTCCTTGCCGCTGCACTAATCCTCATCTTCATATTCGGAAAACTTTACACACTTCGAACAACACTAAAATTCACAACAGAAACAAAACAAGTATTCATATTTTGGTTTATCTGGGCCGCTTTTTGCGTCACATATTTCTTTTTCACACGTACATTCCCCTTCTCAAGACTCGCGATTTTATATAGCTGGTCTCTAACATTTTTATTCATTATTATCGGACGTGGAATCATAAAAATTATACAATTAATATTGCTAAAAAAAGGCATAGGCAAAAGAAAATTACTCTTCATCGGACAAAACGAAATCACAGACGAAATACATAAACAGCTAAAAAAAGATGCACGATACAAAATCGTCGGAATCATCGAAAAACCAAGCCAACTCGCGTACACAATCAAACACAAAAACATCGACGAAATCATCCAAACCGATTCAAAAATCAACGCGAAAGACAACGAAGAAATACTTCAGCTCTGCGATTTAAACCACATTTCATACAAATTCGTACCTGACCTTATCGACGTACGTCGTTCAAACATTTCGATATCAACAATCGGACGTGTACCGATCATTTCCCTAAAACCAACTCCACTCGAAGGTTGGGGAAGAGTAATAAAAAGATGCATCGATTTTTTTGGCTCACTGATCATGTTAATTATACTATCACCTGTTTTTATAATCACAGCAATCGCGATAAAATTAGACTCAAAAGGTCCAATATTTTTCACAAAAAAAGATAATGGGGATAACGTAAAAAGAGTCGGCCAATTCGGCGAATTATTCAATTTTTACAAATTCCGTTCAATGTATCCAAAAACAGACAGCATGAGATACAAAGAACTTTCCTCAAGCAATACACGAAAAGACAGCCCACTCGTCAAAATAAAAGACGACCCAAGAGTCACAAAAGTAGGAAAATTTATTCGCAGATATTCAATCGACGAACTCCCACAATTATTTAGCGTACTGAAAGGAGACATGAGCTTAGTTGGCCCACGTCCACATTTACCTGAAGAGGTAGAAAAGTACGAAAAAAGCCACAAATTCGTCCTAACAATAAAACCCGGAGTCACAGGAATCTCACAAATAAGCGGCCGCAGCGATCTTCCTTTTGAAGAAGAAATCAAACTCGACCGCTATTATATTGAAAACTGGTCAATCATTTTCGACATCAAAATCCTGCTCAAAACAATCTTCGTCGTCCTAAAAGGCCACAGCGAATAATTACATAGACGCAGCAGATCCCTCAGAACCTTTCTTAGCACCAGATCTTTTCACAACTTTTCCTTTTGCATCAACTCCCATAACTTTACGCGCAAGCGCAAGCTGTGAATTAAAAGTAGCGGCATCAACTTCTACAGTATTATCAGCACGATCCACAACACCAACTCTTTTAAAAGCACCTCTCTTTCCAATTCCGACAATACCTACAGCATCAAAACGTGAACCAATATGCGCAGCAACCTGAGTCGAGTCAGGCAAATTCCCAAGTCTTTCGCTAGCATCAACATCTCCACTTAAATCCATGAATTCAGGCTCATCATGCAAATCAGGAAATCTTGGTTGATTAGTAGCTTCAAATTCAGCACAATCTCCAATCTCAACAAAACCATCTTGATCTCCATCAAGTAAAGAATTCGGAGCCTTAGCCAATTTCTGCATTCTTTGAGTAGCATCAGCTTCCCAAACAAAAGAAGCTCCTTTTGGCCATTTACCTTGATTCCTCTTCGCTTGAGGAATATTAAATTCAGTTCCAGCAGTCCCTTCAAATTTAGTAATTCCCATAAATTTTTAAATTTTAAAAATAAATTAAACCCTTCCAAAACGATCACGCAAAGCCTTAATCCCAACTCCAACCGTAGAAAAAACATCATCCATAAAAGTAGGATTCTTTTCAAAATATTCAATTTTCCTACGAGCAGCATCTCCCAAAATAATACTCTTTGTTGAAACACCAGAGTTTACAGTATCTGGATCAACATGACTACCATCATTAACCGAAAAAGGACGTTCCACATTCCAAAAAGGAAGAAGAGAATCATCCTTATCATCACTATCACCCACATCCAAATCAACAAAATCCCCCTCCCCTGCAGGGATTACAGGACCTCTATCTCCCCCAAGAACTACTCCCGTATCTGTATCGTCCACTAAATCATCATTTGCAAATTCAGCTGGCATATTTTTAATGTTTAAAAAATCAGGAAAATACTATAAACTCTTTAAAAGAATTGTCAATTCCAAAAGTTCAATCAATGTCTAATCAATGCTAGAATCTTCCAGCACAAAAGATATTCAAAAAACTGACGAAAACTACACATGATTCAAACAATACTAAACAAAATTTTAGGAGATCCAAATGAAAAAGCCCTAAAAAAAATCAGACCAATAGTAAAAGAAATTCTTGAAATCGAAGAAAAATACCAAAAAGAAATCACGACGAAAGAGCAAGTACAAGCCAAAACTGAAGAGTTCAAAAACAGACTAAAAAATGGCGAAACAGTAAACGACATTTTACCTGAAGCATTTGCTTTAGTAAAAACCGCATGCCGCCAATTAGTCGGAAAATCTTGGTCGGTAAGAGGTCATGACGTGACTTGGGACATGATCCCCTACGACGTACAAATGATCGGAGGAATTGTCCTTCACCAAGGCAATATCTCAGAAATGAAAACTGGTGAAGGAAAAACTCTCGTCTGTACAATGCCGATTTATTTGAATGCACTTTTAGGTCGTGGCGCATATTTGGTTACAGTAAACGATTATTTGGCACACAGAGATTCAGAATGGATGGGTGGACTTTATAATTATCTTGGACTTTCAGTCGGTGTCACAGTCCACGGAATGAATCACGAACAGAAAAAAGCCGCATACGAATGCGACATTACTTACGGAACAAACAACGAATTCGGATTCGATTATCTTCGTGACAACATGGTCACAGACAAAGAAGAAATCACTCAAAGAGACCTTTACTATGCCATTGTTGATGAGGTGGATTCGATCTTGATTGATGAAGCCAGAACTCCACTTATCATCTCTGCGCCAGCCGAAGAATCTACATTAAAATATCAAAAACATTCAAAATTAATAAATAATCTTGAAGAAAATACTGATTACGTAATAGACGAAAAATTAAAGACTGCAACGCTAACAGAAGCCGGAATCGTAAAAATGGAAGGACTTCTTGGAGTCGACAATATTTACACAGAAGCAGGATTTGAAGAAGTACATCACTTAGAACAAGCACTTCGCGCAAAGGCATGCTACAAAAACGATGTAGATTACATCATCAAAGACGGAGAAATTTTGATCATCGATGAATTCACAGGACGTTTGATGCCTGGACGAAGATACTCTCATGGTCTTCACCAAGCCATCGAAGCAAAAGAAAACGTAGAAGTAAAACGTGAATCAAAAACACTTGCAACAGTTTCATTCCAAAATTATTTCAGACTTTTCGAAAAATTAGGAGGTATGACAGGTACAGCTCTTACAGAAGCAGAAGAGTTTTACCAGATTTATGGCTTAGACACGATCATAATTCCACCAAACAAAATCCTAAAAAGGATCGACAAAACAGATGCAATTTACAAAACATTTAAGGGGAAAATGTTGGCCGCAACAAAACTTGTGAAAGAACTTCACGAAAAAAAACAACCGGTTTTGGTCGGTACAGTTTCAGTAGAAAAATCTGAAATATTGAGCCAACTTTTCACATTAGAAGGAATCCCACATACAGTATTGAATGCGAAAAATCATGAGAAAGAAGCCGAAATCGTATCAAACGCAGGACAAGAAGGAGCAGTAACAATTGCCACAAATATGGCAGGACGTGGAACCGATATTAAACTTGGAGAAGGAGTACAAGATCTCGGTGGACTTTTCGTTTTAGGAACAGAAAGACATGAAGCACGTCGTATCGACAATCAGTTACGTGGACGTTCCGGACGTCAAGGAGACTCAGGAGCAAGCCAATTCTTGGTTTCAATGGATGATGATTTGATGAGACTTTTCGGTGGAGAAAAAATAAAAGGAATGATGGAACTTTTGAAAGTTCCAGAAGATATGCCTATCGAAAATTCTATAATTTCTCATTCAATAGAAAGTGCACAGAAAAAAGTTGAAGGTCACAATTTTGACATAAGAAAGCACCTTGTCGAATACGATGACATCATGAACATTCACAGAAATATCATATACAAACAACGCCGAAATTATCTTTTCAAAGAAGACATCAAGTCCGATATCATCCAAATGATTGAGGAAACTGCAGAAAATATCGTCACAAATAATATTGCGAACAGAGACGTAAAAGATTGGAATAAAAAAGAAATTTTCGAAGCTTTGATGGCAATCCATAAAGACGAAAGTGCCCTTACACAAGAGGATATAGACAAAATAATATACGAAGACGACCTTATCCAAAAAGCGAAATCATATCTTTTAGGAGCATATGCAAAACGTGAAAAATCATTACCGGATCCAAAAATTTTGAGAGGAATTGAAAAAGCCGTAATCCTTCGTTCTACCGATGCACTTTGGATGGACCACATCGATACAATGCAAAATTTGAGAGAAAGCGTCGCATTCAGTGGCTATGCACAAAAAGATCCATTAACAGAATACAAAGGACTTAGTTTCGAACTTTTCAATGAACTAATGGCAATGATAAAAGCCAATACATTAAACACGCTTTTCAAAATCGATCTCGAGAAAGTGATCCCACAAGAAATGCTAAAACAAGCTGAAGTAAAACAAATTCAGACAAACGACGCAGAAATAGAGAAACCACTTTCATCAGGCAAATCATCTAATAATCCAGTGATTGTAAGGGCTTCAGGCTCTTTAGCAAATGGAAACGTAGTGAAAGTCGCTAGCAAAGACGTAGCCCCTGAAATAGGCCGAAACGACCCTTGCATCTGCGGAAGTGGAAAGAAATACAAGAAATGCTGTGGGCAATAGCAAGATTTGCGAATCCATTCGAAAAATGTTATCTTTCAATCGGGCAGATTTTTAAACATTGTTAAAAATGGCACATAGGATCGAAGTTATTACGCACGTAAACGACACACGTTCGGAAGTTATGAGAAAAAACCTTGTATCAGAAGGTTTTCAAATCGAAAGCGCTTTAGTCCTCGAAGTCTACACAGTAAACAAAAATTTCAATTCAGACGAAATCAAAAAAATCGCAGAGATTTTATCAAATCCAATTTCGCAAAGATTCAAAATCGACGAACCTTTCAAAGATATAGACTTCGATTTCGCGCTTGAAATAGGCTTTTTACCTGGAGTAACTGACAACATCGCAACCACCGCAAAAGAAAGTATTGAAGGACTTACAAAGCAAAATTTTATTGAAGAAGAAAGTGTACATACTTCTACTCTGATATTTTTAAAAGGAAAAATCACAGAAGAAGATACAAAAAAAATCGGAAATATTCTCGCAAATAAACTGATCCAAAGAATCTCTATAAAAGACAAAACTTCATTTGAGAAAGACAATGGAATGGGCTTGATTATACCGAAAGTTCACCTTTCATCAGAAATCGAAATCACAAAAATAGACCTAAATATTTCAGAAGAAGAACTTTTAAAACTTGGCAAAGAAGGAATTTTGAATCACGACGGAACACGCCGTGGACCACTTGCTCTTGAGAAAGATTACCTCTATGCAATCAAACAATATTTCGAAAAAGAAGGTCGTTTCCCTACTGACATCGAACTTGAATCACTGGCACAAACTTGGTCAGAACATTGCAAACATACGATTTTCGCGGCAAAAATAGATGAGATAGGAGACGGCTTATATAAAGGCTATATCAAAAAAGCCACAATCGACATTCGCAACAAAAAAGGCAAAGATGATTTTTGTGTTTCAGTTTTTTCAGACAATTCCGGAGCAATAATTTTCGATGAAAATTATCTAATTACAGACAAGGCCGAAACACATAATAGTCCATCGGCACTCGACCCATTCGGTGGAGCAATAACAGGAATTGTAGGAGTAAATAGAGACACAATTGGCTTCGGTAAAGGCGCAAAACCAGTTCTAAACAAATACGGATTTTGCGTTGGACTGCCAAATGACGAAGAACCAATATATCGAGACAAAGATTTAAAAGAATCTTCACTTTCTCCAAAAAGAATTTTTGAAGGAGTTATCGCGGGAGTAAATGCAGGAGGAAACCAAAGTGGAATTCCAACTCCTCAAGGATTTTCTTATTTTCACAAAGACTACAAAGGCAAACCACTAATTTTCGTCGGAACAGTAGGACTTATTCCAAAGATGATAAATGGTAAACCTTCACACGAGAAAAGCGCACACAAAAGCGATAAAATCGTAATCATAGGAGGACGCACAGGACAAGATGGAATCCACGGCGCAACATTTTCTTCAGAAACATTGTCAGCAGGAAGTCCTGCAACCGCAGTGCAAATCGGCGATCCGATTACCCAGAAAAAACTATCAGACGCGATTATAAAAGAAGCTAGAGAAATGGATTTATACAATTCAATCACCGACGACGGAGCAGGAGGACTTTCTTCTTCAGTTTCAGAAATGGCTAGAGAATGCGGCGGATGCGAAGTCGATTTAGATAAAGTCCCATTAAAATATCCAAATCTAGAACCATGGAAAATCTGGATTAGTGAATCACAAGAAAGAATGACACTATCAATTCCAGAAGAAAAATTAGAAAAATTCATAGACCTTATGAATCGTCGCGGAGTTGAAGCCACAGTCATCGGAACATTCACAGATAATGGACGATGTATCCTAAAATACAAAGACGAAAAAATCATGGATATAAGTATGGATTTCCTACACAACGGACTTCCAAAAAAGACATTACACACAACTTACACAAAACCTGAACGCAAAGAAAAAGCGCTTAAAGAGCCAGAAAATCTCACAAACACACTTCTCGAATTATTGAA
>Ga0172370_10009239_pt1 | contig 11586 bp, 10 predicted proteins | sample LakKiv5m_FD_114538 | JGI IMG/M metagenome (GOLD analysis project Ga0172370, IMG submission 114538) | Freshwater microbial communities from Kabuno Bay, South-Kivu, Congo - kab_022012_11.5m | ecosystem: Environmental > Aquatic > Freshwater > Lake | place: Democratic Republic of the Congo...
GATGTTCCGCATCTACGACGTCATCGAAGATCCAGAGGAGATCAAGGAGCATGAGCACGAACTAACACTTGAGGAGGCCAAAGAGATCGATCCTGAGGCCGAGTATGGCAAAGAGGTCATCGTTCCACTGCCACATCATGACGATTTTGGTCGCATCGCCGCTCAGACCGCCAAGCAGGTCATCATCCAGCGCATCCGCGAAGCTGAGCGCGACCTGCTCTTCACCGAATTTAAGGATAAAGAAAATAAAATCATTACCTCTACTGTTTCTCAGCTTGAAGGTCGCAATGTCATCGTCAGCCTAGGTAAGGTCAACGGCATCTTGTATCCCTCCGAGCAGATTCCTAACGAGCATTATCACATCGGTCAAAGACTGAAAGTCCTGGTCAAGGAGGTCTCGCAGTCTGTCAAAGGACCACAGATCATCGTTTCTCGCAGCAGCGAGGAGCTTATCCGCGGTTTGTTTGAGGTCGAAGTACCAGAGATTTTGGCTGGCACTGTCGAGATCAAAAGCATCGCGCGCGAAGCTGGTTTTCGCACCAAGATTGCTGTCATAGCCACTGAGGACAAGATCGATCCAGTCGGTTCATGCGTCGGTCAGCGCGGCACCCGCGTCCAAGCTGTTCTTGATGAGATTGGCCAGGAAAAGATCGATATCGTTCTCTGGGATGAAGATGTTGAGCAGTTTATCATGAACGCACTATCACCAGCCAAGACTCGCCAGATTCAAATTTCATCCAAGGACAGTAAGGCAACTGTCTATGTCGATACTGATAATTTATCATTGGCAATTGGTAAAAACGGCCAAAACGTTCGTCTCGCCTCCAAGCTGACAGGCTGGGGCATCGATATCAAATCTCTCGAAGATGCTGGCAACGAAGAGGCAGAAACTACTGACATTAAAGAAGAAGTCTCGGCTGTAACAGAAGAAAACGCCGACACCGAGCCAGCAGCGGAAGCTAAACCGGCAAAAAAACCAGCGACTAAGAAAACTAAAAAGAGCAAAAAAGAAACAAAAGAGTAATTGACCTAATTTCTAATTGACCTAATTATTCTAAATAATTCCCAAACCCCAAGCGCATTAGGCAATTGGAATTTAGATACTGGGACTTATTTAGGATTTAGGTTAATTAGAGTAATTAGAAATTTTTCGCAATGACAAGTTTAAGTCCAGTCAAAACACAAAACCTGTCAATGCAGAAAGGATGTCAATGAACAATAATGATATATTTAGAAAGTTTACTTCCAGTCTAAAGAAAACACTCGTCGATGCCGAGAAAATTGCTCGGGATCGCAATATCAATCTCGATACGGAGCACCAGCTCTTGGCTATTTTGCAAAACAAGGACACGCTGGCTGCAGAGATTTTGGCCAGTTTCGACGTCACTCTCGACAGGGTCGAACTAATCTCATCTCTGATCTCGCACAAAGGAGCAAAAGCGGTCAGTGGTGTCATCACTGACTCTGCCAAGAAATCGATTCAACTCGCCGTCCAGAGTGCTCTTAAGTATCACCATTCAAATGTTGGTTCTGAACATTTATTGCTCTCTTTGATTTCAAATAAAATGTTCAATTCCTACCTGGTCGTCGAGCGCATCGGCGTCGACCCCAAGAAAATCAAACAACAGATCGAGGGCATTTTTAACGGTATCAATCAATCATTCAATCAGATGGATAGTCAACCGGAGATCAATCCGATAATCAATCCTGTCAACATGATGGGTGATGACGGTGTTGCTGACGAACAGCTTTTCGGCTCAATGCCGCCGATGCCCGGGCTAAGCGGTCCGCAAAAGAGCAAAGAGTCTGTACTTGACACTCATTCGACAAATATAACCAAGCTGGCGAAAAACAAAAAACTCGACCCTGTCATCGGCCGTGAAAAAGAGATACACCGCTTGATCCAGACGCTGTCGCGACGCACTAAAAACAATCCCGTCTTGATCGGCGAGCCTGGCGTTGGTAAGACAGCAATCGTTGAGGGCCTGGCTCAGAAAATTATCAAGGGTGATGTGCCGGAAAAAATTGCCAACACTGAGATTCTCTCGCTCGATCTCGGATCGATTTTGGCTGGGACGATGTACCGTGGCCAGTTTGAGAGTCGAGTCAAAAAAATCTTGAGCGAGATAGAGAAACGCAAGAACATCATTCTATTTGTCGACGAAGTCCACATGATTATCGGTGCTGGCTCGACCGAGGGATCAGTCGACGCTGCAAACCTGCTCAAGCCGATGCTGGCCAAGGGCAAGCTACGACTGATCGGGGCGACAACATTTAACGAATATAAAAAATATATTGAGAAGGATACCGCCTTTGAGAGGCGTTTTCAGCCAATCAAGGTCGAGGAGCCAACTCGCGAGGAAACTTACAAAATCTTGCTCGGCATCAAAGGTCATTACGAAGCCTTCCATCATGTCAAATATTCATTGGAATCCATCGAGGCTGCCGTTGACTTTTCTATCCGCTACATCCACGATCGGTCGCTACCAGACAAGGCGATCGACCTGCTCGATGAAGCCGGTGCTGCTCACAATTCGAAATCAAAAAAGTCCGACCCGATAGCCAAACTCAGAAAAGAGCTGGCCAAAATTACTCGGGACAAGGAGGCGCTGATCGTCGAGGAAAAATACGAACAGGCAACTTTACTCCGAGAGAAAAGCTTGAAATTGCAAAACAAAATCAAGCAACTAGAGGCCAAGAAATCAGCGGCCACAGCAGTAGAAGTAACCGCTCATGATATCGCCGACCTTGTCTCAGAGTGGACCGGCGTGCCAGTGGCGTCAATGTCACTAAAAGAAAAGGGAACCTATCTCAATCTCGACAAGAAGCTGAAGAAATACATCATCGGCCAAGACGAGGCAGTGGCAGAGCTAGCTCAAGCAATCAAGCGAGCTCGGACTGGTATCGCCAATCCGGCTCGACCGATTGGCTCCTTTATCTTCCTCGGCCCGACCGGGGTTGGTAAGACAGAGTTGGCCAAAGTCCTGGCTAGAGAAATCTTTGGTAGCGAGAAAACACTCATCAAAATTGATATGTCGGAATTTGCCGAGAAACACAACGTCGCCAGACTGATCGGCGCGCCCGCTGGCTATGTCGGCTATGAAGAGGGTGGTAAATTGACCGAGAAAGTGCGCCAAAATCCTTACTCTGTCATCCTCTTTGACGAGATCGAAAAGGCTCACCCCGAGGTCTTCAACATCCTCCTACAAATCATGGACGAAGGTGCGCTGACCGATGCCAAGGGTCGCACTGTCGATTTCAAAAATACTATCATTATCATGACCTCAAACCTCGGCACCGACGTCATCCGCCGTCAAGCCGCGATCGGTTTTGGCCACTCCAAATCTGAGCAAAGTCGCTACGAGATGATGCGGGAGAACGTCATCGAGACAGTCGAGAAAACCTTCCGACCGGAGTTTATAAATCGCCTCGACAAAATCATCGTCTTCTCACCGCTTTCCAAGTCAATCATTCGCAAAATTGTCGACCTGCAAATCAGCGAACTGACTGACCGACTAGCAAATCAAGAGATCAAACTAGAAGTTTCGGTTGATGTCAAAAATTTCATCGCCGAGCAAAGTTTCTCCGAAGAGTATGGCGCCCGTCCGATCAGCAAATTCATCGCCGACCATATCGAAACCATCCTCTCAGACAAGTTACTGGAAAATAATAAAACTGAGGGTCTCACGATCAAGCTTTTAATTAAAGAAGACAAAATTATCCTAGAGTAATCTCCGACCACCTGGAAATTTGGCTGGAGAAAATGCACGCGGAGCCATTTGACTTTCACGCTTAGATGCTGCTAGAATTGCCTCATAAAACACACAAGGCTCATGTTAATCGTCCGCAGATTACGATGCTCGTATCGTTTCCGCCAATTGGCGGACGGTTACGTCAGACGTCAAACTTTTGACGAAACGGTCTTCGCTACCGTTAAGCATTCTACGTGAGCTAAATAAATAGGAGAACTATGGCCAAACAAGCGTATCAAACAGCTCGCGGAACGAAGGACATCTTACCGATCGAACAGCCTTATTGGCTCCAGATCGAACAGGTAGTCGAAAAAACTCTCTCCGGTCTGGGCTTTGGTCGCATCACTCTGCCACACTTCGAAGACGCCAACATTTACACCAAGGGTATCGGCAGTGACACTGATATCGTCTCCAAAGAAATGTTTTATCTCGAACCTCACACTGATAGCGATGCAACCAGACTAGCCCTCCGTCCCGAGGGTACCGCCGGTGCCGTCCGTTCATATATTCAAAATGGTATGTCAAGCTGGTCACAGCCGGTTCGCCTTTATTACCAAGGCGCGATGTTTCGTCATGAGCGACCACAAAAAGGACGCTTCCGCGAGTTTTACCAGGCCGGCGTCGAGATCCTTGGTGATGCCTCCGCCAAGTCAGACTATCTCGTCATCATGTCCGCCTGGGAAATTTTATCTAGACTAGGATTGAAAAATCTAATCGTCTATACAAACTCGATCGGCTGTCCGAAATGTCGCCCAAAATATATCAATAAGCTAAAAAAGTATTATAAAAGTCATCTCGACAATCTTTGTACTGATTGCCAAAATCGCTATGAGGTCAATCCACTGCGTTTACTCGATTGCAAGGAAGACAGTTGCCAAACTATTGCCCAAAGCGCCCCGACGATGCTTGATAATCTCTGTGTTGATTGCAAAACACATTTTCAGCAAACGTTAGAGTATTTAGATTACTTTAACATTCACTACGACCTTGACCCGACACTGGTTCGCGGCCTTGATTACTACTCCCGCACTGTCTTCGAGATCGTCGACAAGAGTGACAAGGGTCGTAAAAATACTATTGTCGGTGGTGGTCGCTATGACGGATTGGTCGAATTACTCGGTGGCACTGCGACTCCTGCTGTTGGTTATTCGATCGGTCTGGAGAGATTGGTTGGCACGATGAAGGAGCAGGGGATTAAGCCGGCAAAACTGCGCGGTGTCGAAGTTTGCATCCTGCAACTCGGTGACAGGGCCCGCGAGATTTCCAAAAAAATCTATGACACTTTGACAAAATCCGATATAAATGTTTATTTTGTTCCCAGTAATGATGGTATTCGTCCGCAAATTAAATCAGCCGTAAAGATCGGTGCCATTTACGCCGTCATCATCGGTCAAAAGGAAGCTTTAAACGATGAGATTATTCTACGCGACCTCATCTCATCTTCGCAGGAAGTTTTTTCTTCGAAGGACATTGCTGAAGAAATCAAAAAACGATTGATCAAATGCGAATGTAAATAACGATTATTATAGGACTTACACGTCCTATAAGTCCTATATGCCAAAGGAAATTTATTTAATTCTCGACAATATTCGCTCGATGCAAAATGTCGGCTCGATTTTTCGTACCGCCGACGCTGCTGGCGTCTCCAAGATTTATCTCTGTGGCATCACGCCGAAGCCGCCACGCAAAGAGATCGACAAGGCAGCACTCGGCGCCATTGATTTTGTCAACTGGCAGTATCAAGAAGATATAAAAAGTTTAATCTCGACACTTAAAAAAGACAATGTTAGAGTTATTGCTCTCGAACAGGATCCTGAAGCAATCCCTTATACCTTATACGAAATACCTAATACGAAAAAAGTTGCCCTCATTGTCGGCAACGAGGTCGACGGCATCTCGAAGGAGATTCTCGATCTTTGTGACGAGATTCTTGAGATCCCGATGTATGGTAAAAAAAACTCTCTAAACGTCTCTGTCGCCACCGGCATTATCCTTTACAAAATCGCAGATGAAATTAGAAATTGAAAAACTGATTTATGAGGGCTGGGGGATTGGGCATGATGAAAATAACCGTGCTATTTTCGTCAAGAAATCAGTCCCGAGTGATATTCTCGAAGTCAAAGTCACCAAAGAAAAAAAGAATTATGCCGAGGCAGTGATTGAAAAAATTATTACACCTTCGCCAAAGAGAGCCGATTCGCCATGTCGATACTTCGATCTCTGTGGCGGTTGCGAACACCAGAACATCGCTTACCCAGACCAGCTGAAATTCAAAGAAGAGATCTTCCGAGAGACTCTTTCGCGCGCCAAGATTGAAACTGAAATTTTGCCAATCATCCGGGCCTCCGAGCCCTTATATTATCGCAATTCGATTCGCTTTTTTTTAGTCGAACAGAAAAACGGCAAGAAGATTTTTACCCGCCATAATTATTTATATACCGATGGATTGGCCTGCCCTGAGCATGTCGAATGGGTTGAGGCCGAAAGCTGTTTGCTGCAATCAGAAAAATCAAACGAGATATTGGCCAAGATTTTGGAGGTCGTAAATTCTGATCATGATAAATCCATTGAAAAATTTTATCAGGTCAAAATCCGCGAAGGCAAAGCTACTGATGAATTTATGGTCGAACTGATGACCGAGGACAACCATTTGCCGTTTGAATCAGAATTAAAAATTGCGCTCAAAGAAATTACTGAGATCAAATCTCTCTACCACACTGTCACACCCGGTAAACGTTTAAATAATATTCGCCGCCGACTGCTTTTCGGTTCACCAATTATTTACGAAAAAATCGGTCGCTACAAATTTCAGATTTCTCCTGATTCTTTCTTTCAGACAAATTCTCTGGGGGTCCATATCCTGTATGACAAAATTAAGGAGTTTGCTGAGATTGAGATAGGAGACACAGTTTTGGATCTCTTTTGCGGCACCGGTTCTATCGGCATCTATTTATCGACGCTAGCCAAAAAGATCATTGGGATCGAAGTCGTCCAGAGCGCCATCAACGATGCCAAGATCAATGCCAGGCTAAACAATATTTTTAACTGCGAATTTATCAATGCCGATGCCAATAAAATACTGGACAAACCGATTAACAAATTAACTGATCAGCTAATTAACAAAATTATTATTGATCCACCTCGTGCCGGATTAAACAAGAAGCTGATACAGCAACTCGCCAGCTTTATGGACTTTAAAAACTTTACAAACCTAATTTACGTCAGTTGCAATCCGGCAACATTTGCTCGTGATATTAAAGAATTTGAAAGATTTGGTCTAAAATTAAAAAAAGTCCAACCACTCGATATGTTTCCACAAACTCATCATCTCGAATGTGTCGGACTACTTGTTAAAAAATAAAGCGTCTACCCGCTCCGGCCACAAAGGACCGGAGCGGGCTACAGAAATAGGGGGGGCAAGGTGGCCATGTCTCTCTAAAGGTGACTGTATTGCTAATGTGTTTTCGCCTGGCCACTTTCGACCACGCTGTCCAAACGACCTTAACACTAGCCGCCATCTATCCTGGCGCCAGTCGCACCACCTCGCCCAGATCTTGTATGCCACAAATATTGTTTTGATCCAATACCCCGCAACATCTACCCACATAATATTTTCGCTTAATAATAGTTTTCCACAGGGTTTTCGTTTGACTTTTGTTTGGTTTGTGTTCGATAATGGATATAGCATCAACCCGAACAAAACAGTTTCCAAAATTTGTCAACATCAAAATTCATAATATTTGTATATTTGTAATAAATTTGTAATTTGTAGATATTCGGGAAACCTACTATGGAACCACTGACTAAAAAACAAAAAGAAGTCCTCGACTTTATTCGTCAATTTATCGATGACAACGGCTATGCGCCGAGCTATCGTGAGATTGCTCGCTATTTTGAACTCTCTTCGACTGGCACTATTGCCGAATATGTTTCCATTCTTCAAGATAAGGGCTATCTGACCAAAGAGGCGACTGAGGCCAGGGCAATTCAATTGACTCCGACTTTTGATGATGGCGTCGAACTTCACTCGATTCAACTCCTCGGTATCATCGACGCCGGCCGGCCAATCGAAGCCATCCGCACCAATGAAACTATCGATATTCCCAGAGATATGATGGGTAAGCGCACCTTTGCTCTTAAGGTCAGAGGCGAGTCAATGATTGATGATGGCATCTTGGAAGGGGATTATGTCATCATCGAACAGACAGCTTCACCAAAAAACGGCGACATCGTCGTTGCTCTGATTGATAATTCTAACGCGACACTAAAACGATTTTATAACGAGAAGGGCAGTATTCGACTTCAGCCGGCAAACAAAACGATGAAACCGATGCTTTTTAAGAAAAATCGCGTCACTATCCAGGGTCGCGTCAAGGGCGTGATTCGAAAGTTTTAAACCTTGCTTGAGTATCTTGGGTCGCCTAAGATGCTTATATGAAGATAGATCAATCCTTTTTTGAGCGACCTTCGGAAGTTGTGGCCAAGGAATTACTTGGCAGTTTTTTGGTACACAAGATCGATGGCAAAAAAATTGTCGGTAAAATCGTCGAAACCGAAGCCTATGGCGATAAAAATGATCTAGCCTCGCATGCTAGATTTAGCTCTAGTAAGCGAAATAATATCATGGCCGGTCCAGCTGGGCGCCTCTACATCTATCATATTTATGGCATCTTTTATCTGACAAATATCGTCACCGGCAAGGTAGGGAAATCCGGCGCAATCTTACTGCGCTCGGCTGAAATTACTGCAGGATATCAGCTTGTCAAAAATAATTTAGCTAGATCAAAATTCGTCAAAATCAATGAAAAAATGGCCACAGGACCAGGCAAACTGTCACTAGCTTTTGACTTGGCCAAAGAGCAAAATGACCTAGACATTACTACTTCCAAAGAAGTTTATTTACTGCCCAAGGAAAATTTAAATCATAATATTGTTGCCGCTAAGCGCATCGGCATCGATTACGCCGGATCATCAAAGGAAAACCTGTGGCGTTTTTATCTTGAAGGCAATGATTTTGTTAGTAAAAAATAGACAGCATAAAAAGTTCTGATATAATGATTCTGTAAGGAGGGAGATGGGCATAGCTGACGATATTTCGCCCCAGCGAGGACATCATACACATTTCACGCACGATCCTGAGCCAAAAGCCCAGGAAGTTTATGGTGATCAGAAAAAAGACAAGGATAAAGAAGCTGAAATACCTATAAAAAACGACATGGCTGAAAAAGTAAAACCGATCAAGGACGGTGATCTTTTCACCCCGAATCACGCTGACGACTTTTTCCCACCAGAAAAGAAACTGACAAAAAAAGATGATGCTAAACCCAAACTGGAAAAGCATGAAGGCAGACACCGCAAAAGTAATTTCTCCTGGCGTCGAGCTATTCGTCGACTTTTAGGTATCGCAATTATTGTTATACTAACTATCATCATCTACAGCAATTTCGACTCGATTAAGGAAACCCTGATCCCTGGCAGCACCACCAGTAAAACCGACAACAATGCTGTGACGATTGTGCCGCAAGATTATACCTCGGAAACAGCTGAAAGTCCAAATGCGGCCGATGATACTTCTAGCACCACTGGCACAGCCACTGATTCGACCACCACGACATCGACTGATGCTACCACCACAACCACTGACACAGCCACGGCAACAACCCCCGACAAGACAAATGCGACAATTCAGGTCTTAAATGGCAGTCGCGTTGATGGTGCTGCAGCTACTTATAAGGCTATTCTCAGCAAAGCCGGTTACACTGTCTCCGCCGTTGGGAATGCTGCAAATTCTGAATACTGGAGCACTTACGTTTACTATAAAACAGGCTACGACGCAATCGCTGCAGATATTAAAACTACACTTAGCCGCAAATCAACACTGCTACGAAACGACGACAGCATGACTAGTAAATATGACATAATTGTAATCATGGGGAGCCACTGAGCAAGTATTTTAGCAAGTTATGAATTTACTGGTAGAAATATTTAATTTTTACGATCGTATTCTCTCTGGTTTGCCAACCAATGCACAGTTTTTTATTGCGCTGTTGTTGATTTTATTGATCTGTTGGTCTTTTTATGCCATCTTTGCTCACGGTCATTGGATTTTTATTGTAATTTTTATTATCCTTTTTCCAGGCGCTTGGCCAGCGCTGAAATCTATAGGTACTATTACCTGGGCGGTCCTAAAATTTTTATTTGTCAGAATTAGAATAAATATTTAGCACAAATGAATAAAACTCGCTGCAAGAAAATATGTGTCTGTCCCAAGGTTTGCCATCCGACCTGAACTCGGCTACTTTGTAAAAGTAAATCATTTATTTTTTAATCAAAGAAAGACACATATGAGTGAAACTAACGCTTTTGACAACGCTATTACCCAGCTAGAAAGTGCTTCTGGTTATTGTACTAGTGACAAAAAATTAGTTGAAATTTTAAAATATCCCCAAAAAATTATTGAGGTATCTATCCCTCTCAAGATGGATAACGGTAGTATTAAGGTTTTTACCGGCTATCGTGTCCAACACAACAATGCCCGTGGGCCATACAAGGGCGGCATTCGCTTTCATCCAGGAGTTAATCTCGATGAGATTAAGGCTCTTTCTCTCTGGATGTCGATGAAATGTGCCGTCGCCAACATTCCCTTTGGTGGCGCCAAGGGTGGCATCATTGTCGATCCAAAGAAATTAACTCCTCATGAACTTGAGCACCTCACTCGCGGCTACGTCGATAAGGTTTTTGATTTTATCGGACCAATGAAGGATATTCCCGCACCAGATGTCAATACTAATGCTCAAACCATGGCTTGGATTATGGATGAATATTCTTTGCTTGGCAGAGAACATTCTCCGGCTGTCGTTACTGGAAAACCAGTTGGAAACGAAGGATCACTTGGCCGTGACACCGCAACAGCCATGGGAGGCAAGCACGTCTTGCTTGAATACCTGAGAGTGAAGGGGCTTGATCCGCATACATTGACTGTGGCTGTTCAGGGCTTTGGTAATGCCGGATATAATATTGCCAAATTACTTCACGACGAGGGAATGTCTGTAGTGGCAATCGCTGATTCCAGGGGGACAGTTTACAATGAAAATGGCATCGATCTGCTAAAAGCCTTGAAATTTAAAGAGAAACACGGCAGTATTAAAAACCTACCGGAAACCGTTGATATCAAATCAGAAGAAATATTCAGTCTAAATTGTGACATCCTCATCCCGGCTGCACTAGAAAATGCCATCGATCACAAAATTGCCAAGACCGTTAAAGCCAAAACCATTCTTGAATTAGCCAATGGTCCCGTCACTCCGGAAGCCGACACGATTTTAAAGGAAAAGGGCATCACTGTGATCCCGGATATTTTGGCCAATTCCGGTGGTGTCACTGTTAGCTACTTTGAATGGGTGCAAAATCTATCGCGTGACTACTGGACACTTGATACGGTAGAAAACAAACTTCGTGAAATTATGGTCAACGCTTTTACCAATATTTACAATTTTGCTAATCGCAAAAAAGCCACATTGCGTCTAGCAGCATTCGCTCTGGCAACGACCAGGATCTGCGACGCAACTAAAAATAGAGGGATTTTATCATGACGGAAATCAAAAAGTATGATGTTGTCATAATTGGCGGCGGACCGGCTGGTCTGACAGCTGCCATTTATACCTGTAGGCGATCACTTAGATCTTTGGTGATCACCAAAGATATCGGCGGACAAATTGCTCAGACTAGCGAGATAGAAAACTATCCGGGATTTGAGTCAATTTCCGGATTTGATCTCGCTAAAAAGTTTTTCAATCAAGCCAAGAAATTCGGTGCTGAAATAAAATTTGATGAA
>Ga0172370_10009241_pt1 | contig 11581 bp, 13 predicted proteins | sample LakKiv5m_FD_114538 | JGI IMG/M metagenome (GOLD analysis project Ga0172370, IMG submission 114538) | Freshwater microbial communities from Kabuno Bay, South-Kivu, Congo - kab_022012_11.5m | ecosystem: Environmental > Aquatic > Freshwater > Lake | place: Democratic Republic of the Congo...
GCCGGGAACGTCACGAGCTCGTGCTCAAGCTCGGCGAGGCCCGAGTGCCGCTCGGGCAGGTACACGCGCCCCGCCTCGAACGCCGGGGCCTCGCGGTCGGCGCGCAGGACCTTGTCACCGATGGGCTCGATCGGGATGAGCGAGTAGCGGAAGGTGCGATCGGCCTTGAGGTCGTTGAGAAGATCGGTGCCCGAGCCTTTGTCCTCGATGAGCACCGCGTCGGGGCCTAGGTCAAGGTCGCGCCACTTGTCGGCCTGAGCGACCACCTGGTGACGGAGCTGTGGGTACGTGAGGCGAGCGCGGTAGACGTCGAGCAGGTAGAGGAGCTGCTCGACCTCGAGCCAGGTCGTGCAGACGCTGAAGTCGTTGTGCTGAGCGGCCTTCTGAGCCGTGTCCCAGGACTGGATGAGGCGAGAGCGCTTGTCGCGGGCCGGGATCTCCCGGTAGTAACGGAACCAGTCGCGGCGGAAGATCGCCCCGCCGTCGGGCACGGGGCGTTGCTGATAGAGCGAGGCCCACGTGCGAGGGCCGACCGTGCCGCGGGTCTTGACGAGCTCGTCGAGGGGGAAGCGGGCCTCGTGCAGAGCCTCGCCTCGTCGCCGGCGGGGCTCATCGTCCTCGGCGATGGCCGGGAAGTTGATGACCTCCCAACGGTCGGCCATGGGGTCCTGGTCGATGTCGCGCAGGAGCCGTCCGGCCAGGTCGTCGTCGTGCCAGCGGGTCTGGATGACGAGGATGCCTGCGCCAGGCATGCGACGCGTATAGAGGTCGGACGTGTACCAGTCCCAGACCTTGGCCCGGATGGCGGGTGAGGCCGCGGCCTCGGCGCCCTTGATGGGGTCGTCAATGATGATGACGTGTCCGCCGTGGCCGGTGATGCCCGCCCCGAGACCGACCGCGCGCATGGAGCCGCCGGCGGTGGTCTCCCAATCGTTCATGGCGCGGCGAGCTCCGTCGACGCGCAGCCGAGGGAAGGTGCGCCGGGTCATGGCCTGGCTCGCGAGGGAACGGGCTCGACGTGATGCGGTATTAGCGAGCTCCTGCCCGTAGGACGCGATGACGACGCGGTGATGGGGCGCGCGGCCGAGGTGCCAGACGGGGAAGCGCTCGGAGGCGATGAAGCTCTTGCCGTGGCGCGGCGGCATCGTGAGCATCAAGCGCGGGCTGCGCTCTGCTCGCACGTCGGCCGAGAACTGCTCGAGCTTGGCGCAGATGGCCTCGTGGACCCACCCGGCGAGGTAGGTCGGATCGGAGGCCAGCACGTAGGCGAGCAGGCTCTCTGAGCGCTGCTTGGCCTCGAGGCGCTCGATCTCGGCGAGATCAGCCTTGAGCTGACGCAAGTCGCGCACGGATCTCCTTGAGGCGGTCTTCGACCTGGGCCGGCGTCATGCGCGCGATCGGGTCGTCCTCATCGGCCTCGGGCTCAAGCGCCGTGACGTCGAGAGACCAGATGCGGCACGCGAGCTGAACGCGTCGCGCCTGCGCCCGAACGAAGGACTCGAACATGTGCGTCGCGGCAGAGAGCTTCTCGAGGTTGTCGACCTTCCAGAACCCCTCGCCGAGCACCTCCCGCATCCGGGCCAGCAAGGAGGCCTCGAGCTTGTGCGTCTCGCGCACGTCCTGCCGCTGCTCGAGCGCCACGTCCGCCGCCTCTTCGGCCGCCGCCTCGATGACGTCTGATGTACGCGCGCGCCCGTCCGCGCGACGCGAGGTGCAAGCGTTCGGGGCGGCTTGCTCATTTTTCGCTTTAGATCTAATGGCTTGCAAACTTGCGCCTGCAAGCTTGGTCTGGGTAGCGATCCGAACGGCCTTGCTAAGGTCTCGTGACCAGTCGTGTTTTCGAGCTTGCTGCTGGATGGCAGAGCGGGTGCAACCGTGCCGCCGAGCGATCTCGGCGATGGACAGGAGCCCGGCGCGGTAGTCGCGTTCGATGCGTTCCCAGTCGAAGTTGTGTGTCTTGGGCATGGACCTGTTCTAGATGCGTTTGACGTGACGCTGGGAATCCTTGACGCGGCAAAGGGGGTGTTGGAAGGTGTGAGCGTCGCCGGCAAAGCGAGAGGGCATGGGCCTTGGGGACCTGCTGCAGTGGATGCTTGCGCCTTCAGCGGCGCCGACGCGCGAGGCGGAGGGCGAAACGGTCGCCGAGTTCGCGGAGCGATGGCTACGATCTCGCGTCGAGCGAGGCCTCGTGAGCGTCGAGGACGACAGGGGACGGCTCGACAAGCACGTGATGCCTCGGTTGGGGAAGCGACCGATGCGAGCGATCCGGACCGAGGACCTCGAGGACCTGGTCGCGGAGCTCGACGCCAAGGTGGTCGAAGGGCGCCTGGCGTGGAAGACGGCGTGCAACGTCTGGGGCGTAACGCAGAAGCTCTTCAAGGACGCGTGTCGAGCGAAGCGGCGCGAGCTGCGCGTGCTCGGGCGCGACGTGTGCGCGGGGGTGCTCGGTCCGGATCGAGGCGATCGGCCATCGCTTCAGTACCTGCATCCGGACGAGTTCTCGGCGCTCGTGGGGTGTGCAGACGTGCCGTTGCGATGGGCGAGGCTCTACTGCTTGGCCGTATACACGTACCTGCGTGTCGGCGAGCTCGAGGCGCTCGAGTGGGGCGACGTGGACCTCGTGCACGGGATCCTACACGTGCACCAGGCGGTCGAGCGTCGGTCGAGGGCGACCAAGGGGACGAAGACGGGGAGGGCGCGGCGCGTGACGATCGAGCCGGCGCTGATGCCGCTGCTCGAGCGCCTGTTCAAGGAGTCGAAGGCCCGTCGGGCGAAGGGCGACCAGCGGGTGGTGCAGTTGCCGCCGCGATCGGACCTGGCGAAGACGCTCCGGATGCACCTCGACCGAGCGGGTGTTCGTCGGCGCGAGCTCCACGAGATGAGCGCCACGAGCAAGCAGATCCGATTTCACGACTTGAGGGCGACGGGGATCACCTGGCTCGCGGTGCGGGGCGACGACCCGCTCAAGATCCGCGCGAGGGCGGGGCACGCGACGTTCTCGACGACGGAGAAGTACATTCGCCTCGCCGAGGTCGTTCGCGAGGGGTTCGGGGACGTGTTCCCGGCGCTCGATGGGGCGGGGAAGAAGGTCGAGGACATGGAGGCCAGAGGTCAGCGATTGCGCGGAGGCCGACGCCGCTGCTCAGGGCTTCCTGGGGGCACCGGACGAGGATCTGAGACCTTCCGTTGCAGCTCGGCAACGCCATCAGGCCCGTCATATACGAACTTGAAGAACGTCAGGAAGTCCCGACCGAAAAGACCAGGATCCTCTACTTGGTACGCCAACAAGAAGTAATCATAATTGACATCGGAGACCGCAAGGACGTGTACAAATGAAGAAGAGTGACGAAAAGCCGGTTGACGAAATGAAGATGCCCGTAGACGAGTTCGACCGAATTATGAGGGGGGCGCTTGGTGTGCCCGCCCTGGTGAAGGCGAACCCGCGTCCCGAGCGTGAGCCGCGCAAGGGCGGCAGGGCCGCGAAGAAGTAGCCCTGCCACCCTTGCGGCGGTCAACCGACTCCCGTGACCCTGCTAGGTTTGTTAAGTGCATAATCGCCAAACGGTGCCGAAAGACCGCGTGGATCATGCGATTCCGAACGCGTGTCGAGCAGTCAGGGGCTGTGGGCGCTCTTCTTCGACCTTCGCGACGACGAATCCGGCCTCACGCCCGAGGACCTTGACGGCATGGACGTAGGCAGCGTCCTCGTTGTCGTGTTGGCTCTCTACCGCGCCTGCGTGAAAGACGACCCAGCGCCCAGGCATGACCGCGAGCAGTGCCGGTAATGCCGCGCGGAACCGCTCCATCTCCGCCTTCACCTTGTCCTTGACGTCCACGCAGCACCTCCGTTGTCATGATGCCCTGCTGCGGAGCGTCGTCAAGGACGTTCGCCGGACATCGCTGCATCGGTCCGTGGCCTGAGCATCGCCCGAATCCTATGGAACGAGGCATTAAACTTGCGGACATCCTCGGGGCGAAACAGGGTGGTCAGGTAGTACCTGGCGTTCTCGCTCTGCTGCTTGAGCTGATCGTAGTCCGCTCGCACCTTCCGGACCTCCGGATGTCGATCGTAGACGTCGCGCATGTCCTTGTGCGCCGTCAGCGTCACTCCGTGGCGGGCGAGCAGGTATCCACGCACCTCGTGGACTGCGGCGTAGAAGGTCGCCGTCACGGCCCATCCGTTGGTCGTGTGATCACCATCCGGCGCAGTCACGAGTCGATCGGCGAACGACAAGTTGGCGTCCACGGCTGCGAGATGACGCCTGACCTGTGCTGCGTTCGCGTTCATCAGAAGGGCCTGGCCTCCGCGGGGACCATCAGGTGCGCGTCGCACGGGACCATGTCGTAATCGATGTCGTCGAACTGGCACAGGCGTTCGACGATCTGGAAGTCACGGTCCACGTCGTGGGTGGCGAGCATGACGAAGAGCTTGTGCGACGCACCCTTGTACCGACGGTCCTTCGACAGAAAACGGAGTGCCTCGATGCCTCGAATGCCCTGCAACGCGGTCTTGAGATTGGCCCGCACGTCGAGCTGCGACGTCCAGACGTCGTTGTCCGCGTCGGTGACGAGTCGCAGCGCTCCGGTGGATGTCACGTGCGGGCTCATGGAGCCTCCGTAGGCGCCTTGTCAGGGACCTCGACGCGCAGATGCGGCATGTGTCGAACGAGGAAGCGGGGCTGACCGTCGGGCGTCGTCTCGTTCGTGCGCATGACATCGAGCACGATCGTACGGAGGTGCAGGATCGTGCCGTCGTCGAGATCGATCCGGACCTCGCCGGAGTCGTTGAGACGGAAGGATGTCTCTTCGGCTTCGATCTCGCGCCCTTCGATGGTCACCGTCTTCTTCGCCACAACGTCGCTCTGCCCGCAGGTCCGGGCAAGGCCACGCTATCAACGCCGAGATCGGGCCGTCAAGGGGAGCCTGCCGTCCGTTCCGGCGGCCCTGACGATACCCCTGACGATCGTCACCGCATCGTCACCCGTCGATTCCCGCGTGATTTCGGGAATGCACGGGCCTTCTCGCGTCCAGGAGATGACGATGATGACGATGCTTCCGCTCCGGCAACCCTTTTGTCGGGATGCCCCCCTCCCCAAGCCACCAAGTTCGTACTGAGGGCGTTTTGATCGTCATCATCGTCACCGATTCTGGGAAGTAACTCGAATCACTGGTGAAGATGCGGTGACGATGCAGGTGACGATGCGGTGACGATGCTTTGATCGTCACCACCGTGCCAGCAAAAATCGTCGTCGAAGCATCTTGACCTGTCGTGTGTTGTCGCGTAGGGTCTCTTTATGTTCAGCGACGCACCAGACCTTTTGACCATACAAGCCGTGGCTGAGATTCTGCACGTCTCGACGCGCACGGTGCAACGGATGCTCGACGACGGACGCCTCCCGGCGACGAAGATCGAGGGCCTCGATCGGACGTACGTGCGTCGCGCGGACCTGGCGTCGAGGCTGCGGACGACGCTCGCGGGGACTCCGGTCGAGGACGCCGGCGATCTCGCCGACGTGTCGGCGGATGACGGGACGTCGGAGGGCGCAGATGACTGAGGCCCAGCGCTTCTTCGCTCGCCTGTTTTCCACGGCCCCCGAAGGGACCTTCATCGAGATCCGCCCGCTACCACGCAAGAGCGAGAAGGCTGAGCGCGGGGCCGAGGCTGCTCGCGCCAGGTCGTGGCATCCCGTCTCGAACTTCGCGGCCGCGTCGAAGGCCGCGCTTGCCGCGAGCGAGCGCGGGTTCGACGTCTACTGCGGCGTGACGCCGCGTACGGCCTACGGCAGGGGCTCGGCGAAGGACGTCGCGAGCATGACCGCCCTGTGGCTCGAGTTCGACGTCAAGCCCGGCAAGAACTGCGCGTCGAAGGACGAAGCGCGCGCACGCCTCGCACGCCTTCCGCGTCCCACCATGCTCGTCGACTCCGGCGGCGGCCAGCACGCCTACTGGTTGCTCCACGCGCCGCTCCTTGACCTCGCTCGCGGCACGCGCGTCATGGACGCGATGCGCGAGTTCCTGACGGTCGACGGCTGCCCTCCCGGCGACAACGTCTCCGACCCGCCGCGCATCATGCGCGTGCCCGGCACGCAGAACCTGAAGCTCGACGAGCCGCGCGCCGTGATGCTCCTCGACGAAAACGAGAGTGCTTACGACATCTTGGACCTAGAACGCGCGGCCTCAACCCCCCACCGGGAAAACGCCGCCCCCTCAGCGGGTTCAAATCCCGCTGGGGACGCTAAGCATACAGAATTATTGTCGAATTGGACGATTTCTGTAGCCGATTGGACCGAACGCGCGTCCGAGCATCGACGGCGCCCTCGCGCATGACCTCCTCTGCCTCGATCTCGCCGCTTCGACGACGTCAAGGTCGGCGCCGGACGATCGCGCTCCGCGCTCGAGCGCGCCGGGCTCTGGCTCGACAGGCGCGATCCCGCCATCGCCGGCCAGGGCGGCAACGACTGGACCTACACGACCGCCGCGGCGCTCACCCGCGACCGCGACCTGAGCGAGGACCAGGTCTCCGATCTTATGGGCGGGGCCTGGAATCCAGACCTCCTGACCCCCCGAGAGATCGACGTGTCCGGTCAAAGTCGAGCTTGCCGCTCGGAAGGCGTGCTCGGGGACACAACGAAGCCAGACACGACGACTGGTCTGGCGTGGCAGCGTTGGATCTTGGCGTCTTCCCGTCGCGCTCCGCGCGCGAAGGGGGACGCCCACATCGCCCCGGCCGCCTCGCTTTTGCACGAAAACCGGACTGGATTCGGTCCGCGCCGTGCCTGGGCCAGTCAACAGCAATGACAGGGACTTGGGTGGGTGCATGCCAGGAGATCTGGAAGTGTGACCGCACCGCGCGAGGACAATCCTGCCCCGTCGTCGGTCAGCGTGACGCCCTGGCGATCGCTGCCGATCTGCTCCACCGGCTTGCCCGTCCTGCGGTGCGTGACGCTGGCGCCGACGGTGCTCGTCATGACTGAAAGTTGGTGCAGGACCGCCTCATCGAGCTTGGCTGGTTTGGTGTTGCGGCGGTGGCAGCAAAGCGCGCGACATGTCGTCAACGGTTGCGATCCCTTCGTGAATAGGGCGTGGATCCGCGCAGATTGCGTCGGATGGACCCGCTTGAATACCATGGGTCACGCCTTCGAATCCCGCTCTCGACGCCCCTCCCGCCCGTCACCCGCACACCCCGAGGCCGTCCGGCGCAGGGGTTGGTTTGGGGGGATCTCCATCCGCGAAGTTCAGTTGCAGGCAGTTCGCCGGCGCCTTGCATGCGTGGTTCGCGTCTTTCTTCGTAACGTCGCAGCCCGCGCGACACAGCGCCTCGTTCCCGTCGAGGGCCACACACACGAGGCTCTGCGCGCAGTCGTTCGCGTAGGTGCATGGGGCCATCTCGCCTTTGCCTCCGGCGGGATAGCAGCCGACCTGCCCGTTGCCCAGGAAGTAGCAGGCGTCCCCGTCGGCGCAGCCGGCATGCGTGAGCATGTTGCAGGGCGCGGTCGACGCGTCGCTCGGCACGCCCGCGTCGCCACCCGTCGCGGCGTCCGCGAGCGTGACGGCATCGCCGAGTTGCGCTGCGTCAACCAGCGTGGTCGCGTCTTCGAATCCGATCGCCGAGTCTGCGATGTCCTCCGGGAAGACATCCTCCGGGCTCACATCGAACGCGAGGTCGTCGGTCACGCCGGGTGTCTCCGTCGCGGCAGCGTCCGGCGGCGGCGCGTCTGCCACATCGTCCGCATCGACGGACCCTGTCTGTGCGTCGCCGGGACCATCGCCCGACGTCGTGTCGGTCGCTGTCGCGTGGTCATCCTGGGCCCATGCGGCATCTTTCGAACCGAACTTCGGCTTGCCCACGTCGGCGGCGTCGGGTGACGAAGCGTGGGGATCCTCGGCGGCGGCCGGAGAGCACGCCGCGCCCGCGCCCAACAGGAGGATGGCGAGGGCCGGCAGTGGGCAATGGCGTCGACCGCGAGGTCCTTCAGGGACTGCCGTCATGCCATATCGTCCGAGCGGCGACCCCGCCGTACGCGCAACAGTTCGGGCGACGGCGCTGCGGCCGGCCGGCCGGTCGTCCCCGCGGTCTCCGCGAAGAGCAGGACGCGTCGATGCCCTGAGCTGCGCGCGCACTCGAGCGCGAGTTCCGCGTGGCTGAGCAGCTCCTCGCACGCGGTGGCGTCGTCCGGGAAGCACGCGACGCCGGCGGTGAACGTGAGCTTGGGCGCGAGCGCCGCCACGCGATCGGCGAGGTGTGGCGGCGGCGTGAGGTTGCGCCACAGCGCGACGAGCAGGCGGCGAGACTGGGCCGGTGTGATGCCGTGCAAGATCAGGCCAAAGCGATCGTCGCCCACGCGCGCGACGACGTCGCTGCGGCGCAGCGAGTCCGCGAGGTGCGATGCCACGGCGCGCAGAACGTCGCGCGCCTCCGGTCGGCCGAGCTCGCGCTCGATGTGCCTGAAGCCATCGATGTCGACCAACGCCATCGACATGGGACTCGACGAACGAGCCGCGACCGCGACGGACGAGGCGAGCCGGTCGAAGAAGACCTCGCGACTGCCGAGCCCCGTGAGGACATCGCCGAGCACCTCCGTGCGGCGCCGTCGAGCAGCGTGCACGCGACCAGCGATTCGCGCGGCGACAGCCTGCGCCGGTGCGTCGAGATCGAGCACGTCATCGACGCCGGCCCGCAGCCAGACTTCGATCAGCGCGTGGGGTGGGCGTGCGAGGCACACGATGAGGATCGGCGGGTGGACCGGGACGCGCTCGTGGTGGGCGAGCCAGGTCGCCTCGGGAGAGACGCCGACGAGCGGATCGCACACGACCGCAGAGGCGCCACCGATAAACGCATCCCACGCGACCTGGGCAGGTGAGGAGGGCACCACCTCCAATCCCCTGGCCTCGAGCTCGGCCGTCAGCGCGGCGACGCGCGGCGGATCGGCGACCCCGATGTAGACGCGGTCGGGCGCGATCGCGATGGCGCGCTCAGGCGACTCGACTCGATCTTCTGGCATGAGCCTCATGGCCGCTCGCGGCGGCATCTGCGGCGCAGATCGTGCCGCGCCGGTGAGGCTGTGTCAAAACAAAGGCGACACCGCGTCCGACTCAGGGTGGGGCGCCACACAGCGTCGCCGCTGCGCGCAGCGCGTCCTGTGCGATCTCGCGGTCCCGCGCGTTGGCCGCGTCGCCGGCGAGCCCCTGCAGCCAACGCGCGAAGGCCTGCCTCGCCTTCGGATCGCCGGCGCCGGTGCGCGCCGCGGCCTCCGTGAGGTGCGTACGCAGCGCAGCGAAATCTCTCAGGCGGAGCGCCAGGCGCGCCGAGGTGCGTGCCGCGGGACCGTACGTGGGATCGGCCTCGACGGCGCGGTCCGCATAGCGACTGGCCACGACGGCCCCTTGGGTGACCTCCGAGACGACGGCGAGGTTGTTGAGGGTGCGGGGATCGTTCGGGGCTGCGGCCAGCGCCCGTGCGAGGTGCTCCGTCGCGAGGTGCGGCAGACCTCGAAGCACGAGCCACGACGCGGCGAGCCGTTGGATCTGTGCGTAGTGCAGGCGCGCAGGCCATGCCGCTGAGGCGGGATCCCGCCCGATCCAGCCCTCGATCGCCTGGGAGCGTCGCCGCAGGGCGCCGGGCAGCTCTGCGGGCGCGGGTCCCTGCGCGCGCAGCCTGAATGCCGGAAAACCGGGCCACAGCTGCCCAGCCGAACCGGCATCGTAGGCGGAGTTGCCGAGCTCCCAGCATGCGCCAGGGCCGGCAAGCTCCGTCCGAAGCAGCGCGCGCACGAGGCGTGGCCCCGGCTCGATGGCCCGCCGCATGGCCTCGTCGGACACGAGCGCGGAACCGTGGTGGTGGCGCGCACGCTCAAGGGTCCCCGGCGAGCCGAGCAGCACGGTCGGCACACACCACGCGTCGGGCCGTGCCCCTTCCGCCGCCTGGAGCCACGCGCAGAGCGACGCCGCGTGATCGGACGCGCTGAGCCCCACCCCGCCGACCGGGATCTCGTCGACGAAGGCCTCGCCAAAGCGCGCCGCGAGCCGATCGTCCGACGGCGGATCGCCGTGAATCGACGCCAGGATTTGCTGCACCGGGAGCACGAGCGCCAGCGCGCCGGTCACCAGCGCGACGCGCGCGGACGCGACCGAGGCGAGGAGCGACGCCAGTGCCAGCAGACCGGCTCCGGCGAGCGCCCCGAGCAGCAACAGCGCAACGAGACCGGTCTGCAGCTCCCGCAGGCCCATTGGATTCACGAAGAGCCCATAGCCCGTCTCGGCGAGCAGCGCCGCGGCGAGGACCGCACCCGCACGCGCCTGCCGCCGTCCGAGCGCGACGAGCCCGAGCGCCGAGAGCCCCAGCGCAGGCCCGAGGCCCCCGAGCAGCAGGTCGCGCCAGGCTCGCACCGCTGCCTCCAGGTGACGCGCGTCGCCGCCGATCTCCCCCGCGAAGGCGTCTCGGATGCTGCGCCCCGTGAGGTGGCCGACCAGCGCGTCGATCGAGCGCAGATCGGCCCACTGCCACGCGGAATCTCCGCCCGAGGCGAGCGGCAGGTAGCACAGACCGAGCAGCGGCAGGCCAAGGCACGCTGCGCCGAGGCCCAGCATTCGGGTGCAGCCGCGGGCGCGGACCAGCCGACCCAACGCGCCGAGCCTCGGCAGGGTGGCGGCACAGAGCACGAGCGCCACCTCGACATGCAGGACCGCGCCGAGCCCAAGCGCCAGCGCGGCGCAGAGCCACGGCCGGGCGTCGGACTCGTCGGCCCGCACGAGCGCGTCGATCCCGAAGGCGACCAGCAACAGCCCGAGCGGGTAGACCTCGGCTGAGCGCGCATGCAGCAGCACCGCGGGTGCGGCGAGGATCGTCAGGGCGCCGAAGACCATCGCCACGAGCCGCCAGGCCCCCCCGATGGGGTCGAGGAGCGGGAGCAGCCCGCGCAACAGCAGGACCGCGGCAGCGGCGGAGCAGAGGCCGCCGAGCAGGTTCACACGGAAGGCTCCCGCGCCGACGGGTAGGAGCGCGAACGCGTGACCGGCCAGGTTGAACAGCGGAAAGCCGGTTGGGTGGGGCACGCCGAGCGTGATGGCCGCGGCGCTGAGTTCACCCGCGTCGTACAATCCCGGCCCAGGCAACGCGAGCGCCGCGAGGACCGAGGCGAGGGCGGCGCCGAGCAGGACGGCAGCCCGCATCTCCAACGCGCTATTTCTTGGCCGGCTTGGGCAAGTAGATCTCGACCGAGCTGAGCGCCTGGATGTCGCCCTTTGCAGGGGCCGTAAAGCCGCCCGCGACCAGCACCCCTCCGTATAGCGGGTTGTCGCCTTCGAGCGGCACTGCCGTTGCGCCGAATCGTCCCGTCTCGAGCGTCGCGCGTGCGATGGCGTCGCCGTTGGGTCCGAAGACGATCGCGTCGCCCACGACCGAGAGATCCGGTCCGAGGCCGCCTATCATGAGGATCGAGCCATCGGCGAGCGCGGCCGCGGTCGGATAGAGGCGGCGACCCGCATCGGGGCCGACGAACACACCGAGATCGGCCGGCTTGAACTGCGCCGTGTACGTGCCCCCGCTTTCGCTGAGCAGGATCTGACGCGGCTCGATGTTGCC
>Ga0172370_10009242_pt1 | contig 11580 bp, 6 predicted proteins | sample LakKiv5m_FD_114538 | JGI IMG/M metagenome (GOLD analysis project Ga0172370, IMG submission 114538) | Freshwater microbial communities from Kabuno Bay, South-Kivu, Congo - kab_022012_11.5m | ecosystem: Environmental > Aquatic > Freshwater > Lake | place: Democratic Republic of the Congo...
GAGAAGGTGAAAAACTTACTTTTGATGTTAAGTACGGTTTTGTTACTGCGGGAATTGCTACGTTTGAAATTCCTAAAATCAAAAAAATATCCGGTAGAGATGCTTACCACGTTACATTTGAAGTGAACACTGTACCTACTTTTGATACATTCTTTAAAGTGCGCGATAGATACGAAACTTATATAGATGTTGAAGGTATGTTTCCGTGGAGATTTGAGCAGCATATTCGCGAAGGAAGTTTTTCAAGAGATTTTTCTGCTTTCTTCGATCAAAGAAAAGGTAAAGCAAAAACGAGTAAAGGCGAGTACGAAATTCCAAAATATGTAAACGATATTGTTTCTGCTTTTTTCTATGCTCGTACGCTTGATTACACAAAGATGAAAGTGGGTGATAAAGTAAACTTGCAGAATTTTTATAAAGATAAAGTTTACGATCTTGATGTAGTTTATCACGGTAAAGAAACAATTGAAGTTGAAGCCGGAAAATTTGAATGTATAATTGTTGAGCCGCTTGTAAAAGAAGGTGGTTTATTTAAAAGCGAAGGCAGCATAATGTTATGGATGACAAATGATGAAGCAAAAATGCCTGTGCGAGTAAAAACAAAAGTTGTTGTCGGTGCAATTGATGCCGATCTTACTGGTTACAGCGGCGTTTACGGAAAATTGACATCCAAGAAAAAATAAAGCCGTAGCTCAGCTCTCCAGAGCTGAGAATGATGTTACATTTGTTAAGTTAAATAAATTTTTACTAATCAAATTTTCGGTGTTAAAAACACAAACTCAGGACGGAGTCCTGAGCTACAAAGAAAACATAATATGCCGCAAGAAAAACATTTTCACAGGCATAATCTTCCACACCTTTATTATAACGAAGGAATTTACTTTGTAACATACAGACTTTATGACAGCATTCATCCAGCCGAATTAGAAAAACTGCAAAAAATACTTAGTTCCCAAACTGATGAAGAAAAGAAAAAGTTTTTCAAAAAGTATGATGCACTGCTTGATAAGCCGTTTAATAATGTTAAATATTTAGTTGAATCTGAGATAGCTGAAATATGTAAAAATTCAATTCTGCATTTTGAAGGGAAAGATATTGAAGTAATATGTTTTGTAATTATGCCTAATCACATTCATCTTGTTTTTGAGTTAAGAAACAAAACAAAATTAGTCGGAGATATTTTAGGATCAATAAAAAAATATTCTGCAAGAGAAGTAAACAAACTTCTTAATCGTAAAGGCAAATTCTGGCAAGCGGAAAGTTTTGATAGATTAGTTAGAGATGAAAAAGAATTGTACAACATTATTAAATATATTTTGTTAAATCCTGTTACCGCAGGATTGGTTGAAGATTATAAAGATTGGCAGCATACATATTGCCGAAAAGAATATTTAGTTTTGTAAAACGAAAATGTCGTAGCTCAGCTCTCCAGAGCTGAGATTGACTTTGAATAATTGAACATCAATAAACAATAAACGTTCATAAAAAAAATAATAACCCAATCGCAGGACTGGAGTCCTGCGCTACGAAATACAAAAAATACTTGCCCGCACACAACTAAATTATACACGTAACAAAAAATTAATAAAATAATTGTGGATTAATTTTGTCCCTTTATTTACTTTGGAGTGCGGTAATTTGGTTTTACACGCTATGCAAAAGGTAAAGCCATCTTAAGGAATTACATAAGTATTTAAAAAACTATTTCACTAATTATTTTCGTGAGGGTTCTCTATGAAAAAACTTGGGTTACTGATAATATTATTATTTGTTTTAGCAATTAGTAATTTCGCCCAAACTACACTATCAGCAGGGGATATTGCAATTGTTGGATATAACTTTGACGATCCAGATGATTTTGCATTTGTAACTTTTGTTAACCTTGATGCCGGTACAGTAATAAGATTTACTGATGACGGTTGGTTAGCAGCTGGAGGTTTCAGACCTAATGAAGGCGGAATTCAATATACTGCTCCAACATCAATTGTAGCGGGAACTGTTATTTATTTCCTTTCTCCAATTGCAACACCTTGGTCGGTTAATAATACAGGTTTAGGTTCAGGAGGTTTTTCTTTAGCCACAGGTGGAGATCAGATAATTGCTTTTCAGGGTGATGCGACTACTCCAAATATTATTTATGCCTTAAATAGTGATGGAACTGGTTGGGCGGCAGATGCAACGTCAGCAAACAATTCTGCTCTGCCTACTGGTTTAACAAATGGATTTTCAGCCGTTTCTATTAATGAAATTGATAATGCATATTATAGTGGTGGACCTAATCCTGATTTAAATGCTTTAAGATTACTCATCGGTGATCAAACTAACTGGACTGGAAATGACACTACTCCTTTCGAGTTAGAAACATTATTAGGTGTTGGTCTCCCAGTAGAACTAACATCCTTCTCAGCAACCACAATTGGTAAAGATGTTAAGTTAAGCTGGAATACAGCAACAGAAGTTAACAACTATGGTTTCGAAATCGAGAAGGCTTCGTCTTCGACTACGCCCATCTGGAACAAAATTGGATTTGTAAATGGAAACGGAAACAGCAACTCACCAAAAGATTACTCTTTTATTGATGATAAGGTAGTTAGTGGAAAGTATTCATATAGACTGAAACAAATAGATAACGATGGACAGTTTGAATACAGCAAAGTTATTGAGATAGATATAAATGGTACAAAGAAATTTGAATTAACTCAGAATTATCCAAATCCATTTAACCCAACGACCAATATACAGTATGCAATAAGCAGCAGGCAATTTGTAACACTAAAAGTTTATGATGTGTTAGGAAATGAACTGAAAACATTGGTTAGTGAAAACAAAGAAGCAGGAAATTATTCAGTGAACTTTAATGCATCAAACTTGCCAAGTGGAGTTTACATATACAAATTGCAAGCAGGTGAATTTACACAAACAAGAAAGATGACGCTGTTAAAATAATTCAAAAGTAATAAATCAAAGTTCAAAAAGGCTCACAAGTTTGAGCCTTTTTTGTTAATCAGCTTTGTTGAATAATTTATATCCAATTGTTACTTTGCAATCAAGAAAAACATACATAAGGCTTAAACTATGAAGAAAACATTCTTACCATTATTTGTTATTCTGATTATTGGAGTTGCTTTTGCAACCACTTATACAACAATAACAATTGATGGAGTAAATGATTTTGAATCTGATGAAGATGTTGCAGGAACAAATGGTGCAATATATTATTTCACTTGGGATGCAACAAATCTTTATCTAGGTCTTCAAGCTCCTGACGTTGCGGCAAACTCAAGTCAACGCTGGGTGTACTTTTACATTGATTCCGATCCTCAGCTAATTGCTACAAACGGTACAGGAACAACTACAGGTATAACTTATAATACTCAGCAACCAATTCTACCGTTTACAGCTAATTATCATTATAGGTGGCGCACGGATAACGGATATTCTAATCTTCAAGCTTTTAACGGCACATCTTGGGTAGATGGTAACCAGTCAGGTGTGTCTGCTTTTCAATCGGGTCAATATGTTGAGTTCCAAATTCCTCTGTCTAACTTAGGTTCACCAACGCAAATATATATTCTCGGCGCTATGATTAATGAGGCAGCTTTTGCAGAATGGACATATTATATGACCCCTATCAACAATGGAAGCGATGGTTATGATATGGACTTCACATCAAGATTTGGTTTCCCATTAAGTCCAGGGATATCTCCTGATAATCCAGCATATGTTGATGCTATATTACCAGTAGAACTAACCTCTTTCTCAGCAACTACAATTGGTAAAGATGTTAAGTTAAGCTGGAATACAGCGACTGAAGTTAACAACTTTGGATTTGAAATTGAACGAGGAAGTCGCACTTCGACTTCGCTCAGTGTGACAAACTGGGAGAAGATTGGTTTTGTAAATGGAAACGGAAACAGCAACTCACCAAAAGATTATTCTTTTGTTGATGATAAAGTTGTTGCAGGAAAATATTCTTACAGACTAAAACAAATAGATAATGATGGACAGTTTGAGTATTCCAAAACCATTGAGATAGATGTAAACGGGACAAAGAAATTTAAGTTAACTCAAAATTATCCAAATCCATTTAATCCAACAACAAAAATCAGTTGGCAATCACCAGCAGCCAGTTGGCAAACTTTAAAAGTGTATGATGTTTTAGGCAATGAAGTAAGAGTATTGGTAAATGAATTCAGAGAAGCTGGCAATTATGAAATAAACTTTGATGCATCAAATTTGCCAAGTGGAGTTTACATATACAAATTGCAAGCGGGTGAATTTATACAAACAAGAAAGATGACGCTGTTAAAATAATAAAATGTATTGCGTGAATGTTTTTCTGTAATTGATATTGAAACAAAAAAGGCTCAGTAAACTGAGCCTTTTAATTAACTATGATAACATTTTGTCCTGTCACTTCTTATTCACATCTTAACACTATAATTTTAGTCCACATTAAAAATTTATTTTACAAAAAGGTACTTTTATGAAATATATTCTGCCGGCTCTGATGAGTTTTATCATTTTTAGTTTTACGGTATTTGCACAGTTACAAACGCAGACTGTAAAAGGTGCTGATTATTGTTATCAAAAAAAAACTCACTCAGAAAATATTGGCGAGCTTGATAATCTTACTGCTGATATCAAACATACTTTTGATGTATTAGACTACAAACTAAATCTAAACATTTATAATTGCTTTATTTCTCCATACCCAAAAAGTTTCACAGGCTCAAACATACTTACCTTTAAAGTTGATTCAACTTTAAATTTAATTAAACTTAATGCAGTTAATACTTCGCTTACAATAGATTCAGTTAGATTATCCGGCGTTTCATTCACTCACTCATCAAATATATTAACAATAACTCTTGATAGAACATATAATGTTGGCGAAACTGCTCAGGTTAAAGTTTATTATAAACACAACAACGTTTCTGATGGCGCTTTATATGTTAGCAACGGATTTTTATTTACAGATTGTGAACCTGAAGGCGCAAGAAAATGGTTTCCTTGCTGGGATAAACCATCAGACAAAGCAACTTTTGATTTAACTGTTAAAGTTCCTGCAAATGTAAAGTTAGGTTCGAATGGTATTTTAGCAGATTCTATAAAAAATGTTGATACTATTTATTACAACTGGGTAAGCAACCAGAACATAGCTACTTATTTAATGGTTATGTCAGGTAAAGTAAATTATAATCTTGATATTGTTTACTGGCATAAAATTTCAAACCCGGCAGATAGCATTCCAATTCGTTTTTACTGGAACCAGGGTGAAAGTGTTAGCTCATTAAACAGTATGAAAGTAAAAGTTCCGCAGATGATGACTATGTATTCTCAAAAATTTGGTGAACATCCGTTTGAGAAAAATGGTTTTGCAACTTTAAACAATCAGTTTGTTTGGGGTGGAATGGAAAATCAAACTCTTACAAGTTTGTGCCCAAATTGCTGGTCTGAAAGTTTAATTGCACATGAATTTGCTCATCAATGGTTTGGTGATATGATTACTTGTGCAACCTGGGCGGATATTTGGCTGAATGAGGGATTTGCAACCTACTTAGAAGCACTTTGGACTGAACATTTATATGGATATCCATCATACAAATCTGAAATTGATGGAAACGCATCTTACTATTTATCTTCAAATCCAGGATGGGCAATTTCTAATCCATCGTGGGCAATTGTTACTCCGGATGTTAATACTCTTTTTGATTATGCAGTTACATATATGAAAGGTGCTTGTGTTCTTCATCTGTTAAGATATACTATGGGCGATGCCGCATTTTTTGATGGTATCTATAATTATGCTAACGATCCAAATTTAAAATACAAAAGCGCAGTTATATCTGATTTCAAAAATCATATGAGTGCAGTTTATGGCGAAGATCTTACCTGGTTTTTTGATGCCTGGATTTATCAACCAAATCATCCTGCTTATGCAAATCAATATTGGTTTCAAAATACCTCGGGCTCTAATTGGGAAGTTGGATTTGTTGCAAAGCAAACACAAACAAATTCTACATTCCATAAAATGCCGATAGAAATTAAATTATCTTTTTCTACTGGTGCAGATACTACAATCAGAGTTATGAATAATATCAATAATCAGGTTTATGTATGGAATTTTAACAGACAACCTGTTTCAATTGTATTTGATCCTTCAAACAACATTGTCCTAAAAACAGCAACTCTATCGGTTATTTCACCATTGCCAGTGGAGTTAACAGCATTTACAGCTTCTGTAAAAAGCAATGCGATAGAACTTAATTGGAAGACAGCAAGTGAGCTTAATAATTTTGGATTTGATATTGAACGAAAGTTTCTGAATCAAGTTCAGAATGACACATGGAATAAAATTGGATTTGTAAATGGAAATGGCACTTCTAGTTCTGAAAATTTATACTCTTTTACAGATAAAAATCCAGCAAGTGGAAGGTATCAATATCGTTTAAAACAAATTGATAACGATGGAAGTTTTGATTACTCTAATATTATTGAAGTTGAGTTTAACGGAGTAAGTAAATTTGAATTATCACAAAACTATCCTAATCCTTTTAATCCTGTTACTGCAATTGAATATCAAATTCCGCAAGTAAGTTTAGTAAAGATTACACTTTATAATGTACTTGGACAGGAAATAAGAATGATTACAAATGAAATAAAAGAAGCAGGAGTTCACAAAGTAAATATTGATGCAAGTGATCTTAACAGCGGAGTTTACTTTTATAAAATTGAATCCGGTTCGTTTGTAAAAACAAGAAAGATGACATTGTTAAAATAGTTTCCTTATAAAGAGAAGTCTATTTCTTAAAATTTATTATAGCTCAATTATCAATCTTAGTTTTGATGATTGAGCTTTTTTTATTTAAGTATCCAACCATATCAAAACTTAAACATCTTTTAATAATTATTAAAGATTGATTATTTTAACAATCAATAAAAACAATTATAAATATTTTAATAAGTGAGTGTTATTATGGGATCAAAAATTATCTGGACAAAAATTGATGAAGCTCCGGCTTTAGCAACTTATTGTTTACTTCCAATCGTTAAATCTTTTACAAAAGGAACCGGAATTGAAATCGAACAAAAAAATATTTCTCTTGTCGGAAGAATTATTGCAAATTTTCCTGATCATTTAACTGATGAACAAAAAATTCCGGATTACTTAACAGAACTTGGAGAAATTGCTAGAACACCAAAAGCCAACATTATAAAACTACCAAACATAAGTGCATCAATTCCACAATTGAAAGAAGCAATAAAAGAGCTACAAACTAAAGGTTATAAAATTCCGGATTATCCAGAAGAACCAAAAAATGAAGAAGAGAAAAAAATAAAAGAAAGATTTGCAAAAGTTTTGGGTTCAGCTGTTAATCCTGTTTTAAGAGAAGGTAATTCTGATAGACGCGCATCTTCATCAGTAAAAAAGTTTGCACAAAAACATCCGCATAAGATGATGAAACCCTGGCCAAAATCAGGCTCTAAAGCCCGAGTTGCTCATATGATGCAAAAAGATTTTTATGGAACTGAAAAGGCTGTAACACTTGATAAAAATGATTCTGTTCATATTGAGTTTAACGGAGATGGTGGTAGTAAAGTTATTCTTAAAGAAAATCTTAAACTCTTAAATGGAGAAGTGATTGATGCAGCTGTTATGAATGTTAAAGAGTTAAGAAAATTTTATGCCCAAACAATTGAAGAAGCAAAAAAAGATAATGTACTTCTTTCGCTTCATCTTAAAGCAACAATGATGAAAATTTCTGATCCAATTATGTTCGGGCATGCAGTTTCTGTTTATTACAAAGAAGCACTCGATAAACATTCCGCAGTTTTAAAAGAAATTGGCGCAAATGTAAATAATGGTTTAATGGATATATTAGAAAAACTTAAAAAGCTTCCTGATGAAAAAAGATTAGAGATAGAAGCAGATATAAATAAAGTTTATGAAACTCAGCCGGAACTGGCAATGATAGATTCGCGAATTGGAAAAACAAATCTGCATGTTCCAAACGATGTTATTGTTGACGCCTCAATGCCAAATGTTGTGCGCGATGGCGGTAAAATGTGGAACAAAAAAGATGAATTGCAAGATTGTATTGCAATGATTCCTGATAGATGTTACGCTACCATTTACAAAGTTATAATTGAAGACGCAAAAGCTAATGGACAGTTTGATCCTGCAACAATGGGCGCTGTTTCTAATGTAGGATTGATGGCGCAGAAGGCTGAAGAGTATGGATCGCACGATAAAACATTTGAAGCAAAAGCCGATGGTGTAATACGTGTTGTTAATTCTGAAGGAAAAATATTCCTTGAGCAGCAAGTTGAAAATGGTGATATTTTTAGAATGTGCCAGGCTAAAGATGAAGCAATTAAGGATTGGATTAAACTTGCTGTGAGCAGAGCAAAAGCATCTAATACTCCGGCAATTTTTTGGCTTGATGAAAATCGTGGACACGATAAAGAAATAATTGCAAAAGTTAAAAAGTATTTACCCCTTCACGATACAACTGGATTAGAAATTAAGATTCTTAAACCTGATGATGCAATAAAGTTTACACTTGAAAGAACAAGAAAAGGATTAGATACAATTTCTGTTACCGGAAATGTACTTCGTGATTATTTAACAGATTTATTCCCGATTCTTGAACTTGGTACAAGTGCAAGAATGTTATCAATTGTACCGCTGTTAAATGGCGGTGGATTATTTGAAACAGGTGCCGGCGGATCTGCACCAAAACATGTTCAGCAATTAATAAAAGAAAATCATTTACGCTGGGATTCACTTGGTGAATATTGTGCGCTTGTTCCTTCATTTGAAATGATTGCTGATAAAACCGGAAACACAAAAGCAGCATTGCTTGCAGAAACACTTGATACAGCAATTGGTAAATATCTTGAAAACGGAAAAATGCCTTCAAGAAAAGCGGGTGAAATAGATAATCGTGGAAGTTCATTCTATCTTACTTTTTATTGGGCACAGGCATTGGCAGAACAAAATAAAGATCTTGAGATAAAAAATCGTTTTACAAAAATTTATGAAGCAATAAAATCGAACGAAGAAAAAATTGTAAACGATTTAATTTCTGTTCAAGGTAAGCATGCAGATCTTGGCGGATATTATCTGCCTGATGAAAATAAAACAACGGAAATTATGCGTCCAAGTTCTGTGTTTAATAAGATTATTGATGAAATGTAATAATAATTTATTGTAAGGGTTTAAGACGGATAGGATTTATATTCTATCCGTTTTTTTGTTAAAAAGAAAAAATCCTTCCTAATCATAGATTAGAAAAAATTGCTATTGCTCTATATATTATTTTTTACATTTTGAGTTTCAGTTTTCTGTATATCGAAGATATTTAATTGATTATTTAACTGCTTCTGATTCAATATTTTTAAATAATCTTGCCATTTATCCAACGATATATTTAAATCATAAACTTGAGTAAGGGAATTTATTTCTTTTTTTACTGATTGTTCGGATAATTGAGATGCTAATTTACTTAAATCAATTCTCATTAAAATGTCTTTTGTAAATGTTCTTTTAGCATCATTGAAAGATATTGCTTTCAGGAATTCTTTTGTTCGATCTGAGTTTAAAAGTACAGTTGTGTATGCTGCAAATTCTAAATTATCAAAACCTAAAAAGTAACAAGTGTCATCCAGCATTAGTGGTTTATCGTTTAATGGAAGTATCAAACTAAAATTAAATGTTTTGTACAGCCCAGAGATAGCAACTTTAAATGGTTGAAACGAATAATCACCAATGCCAAAAATTGAATAATCAGGTTTGTTTAAATAAATGGACGACTTTCGCTTATCAAAATATTCCTTGTTGGTTTTTAAATAACTAAATGTAAGAGGATAATTTATTTTAATAAAAGAGGTGTCTTGACCTATTTTCTTTTGTGTAACAACTGAAAATTTTCTTGATTGTTTTATTACTTTTTCTTTTAAGTCAGAACTTTTAAGTAACCCAAAAATTAAATCCTCTTCTAAAAAAATTTTTTCTTGTTTACCATTTATATAGTGACCTTCAAACTTGTCTAGTTCCATAATAGAAGAAAGATCGTGTTTGATGCCTTGTCGCCATTCAAAAGGAGATGTACCTTCAATATCTTTGCATTGTAGGTAAAAATCAATGTTGGAGACAAATTTGTCGTTTATCCAACCAAATTCTCGAATAACTTCTCGGTTGTTGTAAAAATTATATTCTTTACAGTTATATCCTGGAGAAGAATTTAATCTACAGAAAAAAAGTGATGCTTCGACAGATACATCAAATTCTTTTTTACTATTGATTGTAAGCTTTTCAATACCCGATATCATGTATTTGCGTTGGTTCTGATCAAATACGATATTTTTTATTACTGCGTTTTTAATCAGGAACGCGATATGACCAATTGAATGCTGGAAAGAATCTAACATCATTAAAGTAATAAATTCACCAATATCAAAATTTCCTTTTCCTGTAATTGCATCATATCCGCTATAATTCTTAAAGTTAGATTTTACAGGCAGGTTTCTTGAATCTAAACTTCCCAATTTCGAATTTGTTACCCAAGGAGGATTTCCTAAAACTAAAATCTCATCCCTAAATTCTGTGGCTAACTTCCTAAAATTAAAATCAAAGACATTATAAGTGAGTATTTGTATTATTGGTTTATAGTTAGCTGGATTAGTTAGATAAAAATCAATTATGTTAAATTTTGTTTCCCATATATAGGGTTCATAAATTTCTACTGCTATAATATTTTTTAGACTATTAAATTCAGATAGAGCAGCAATAATAAAATTACCTTTTCCACAGGTAGGCTCAACCACAATAGATGGAGTGACTCCCTTTTCATTCTTTAAATACTTTACAACATCTTTAGCTAGGTCCAAATTGGTTTGAAAGTCTCCATATTCAATTCTATCATACTCAGAAACTATATTTCTATCGGACGTAGTTGCATCTTTAAGCTGGAGAAATTCTTGTTGTGTTCTAAAGAAACTATTTATGCCAAACGAATCAAATAACTTTTTGTTTGCAGTTTCATAGTGAATAGTTGTTAATAGATTAGTATTAAAAAATTCTATAGCCTGGTAAGAAATATGTGCTCCAAATAATTTCATTCGTTCTTCTTTTTCTGAACAATTTTTATAATTCCATCTACATCTTTATTTAAGTCAACAATTCGTTGATATTGAAGTCTCCATTGCAACGCATTTGAAATTGTAAGGTAACCTTGCTTAGGCGGAGTTTTTAATATTTGTTTTGCTAATTGAGAAAGGGTGATTTCATCAGCAGGTATGTTTCGATCACTAAGATAAGCAATTATATCATTCTCATTCGCCTTGTCATTAATCATCTCACATAATCTATAAGTTATTGTATAGTCAGCCGTTCTATCTTTAGAGATAAAGGAACTACTTACAAAATTTAAATTTGATGTTTTATTAGTTGGGTTATCAGTTTTATCATAAACGAAAATTAAGAGATTGTAACCAAGACCAAATATTTTTTGTCTTGCATCTTTGAAAGGACAGGAAGATTGGGGCTGTTTTATTGAGGTTACTTTAATATCA
>Ga0172370_10009247_pt1 | contig 11576 bp, 11 predicted proteins | sample LakKiv5m_FD_114538 | JGI IMG/M metagenome (GOLD analysis project Ga0172370, IMG submission 114538) | Freshwater microbial communities from Kabuno Bay, South-Kivu, Congo - kab_022012_11.5m | ecosystem: Environmental > Aquatic > Freshwater > Lake | place: Democratic Republic of the Congo...
AGCAGGGGCAGGCCGACGATGTGGTCGAGATGCTCGTGGGTCAGGAAGACATGCTCGATGCGCGCCAGCTCGTCGATCGACAGATCGGCCACGCCGGTGCCGCAATCGATCAGGATGTCCTCGTCGAGGAGCAGGGCCGTGGTGCGCAGGTGACGGCCGCCGATGCCGCCGCTACAGCCCAGGACGCGAAGTTTCATCGGGTCAGAACGGGTGCGGCAGGCTCAGGGCTTGATGAAGAATTCCATCTTCACGCCGGCCAGCTCGATGATGTCGTGATCCCTGAGGGCGTGCGCATGGAGTTCGATCGACATGCCATTTACCTGCGGGTAGCGCGGCCCCTCGACATGGGTCAGGAAATAGCCATGTGGCCGCCGCGCGATAACGGCCACCTGGACGCCCGGCTTGCCCAGGGTAGTCAGCGACTTGACCAAGTCGAGGGAGCGCCCGGCATTGCCGCCAGTAAGCACCTGGATGGCACCCAGCGGCATGCTCGGTGGTAGTGGCGTCTGCGGCCGTGCCGGCGCCGGCGACACGGAGGGCGGATTGTCGAGGGGTGTCTGGGCCGGGGCCGGGCTGACCGGAGCCGGCGTGGCAGCAGGCGCGGAAGCCGGCGGCGGGCTGCGCAGCGGTTCCGCCGCCTTGCGCAGCATGTCGGGACGCAGCACCATGGTTTTTTCGAAGTCGTCGTGGGCGGCGGCCGTCGTCGCCTCCTTGACATACTTCAGCCGATACTTGCCGAGCTCGATGACATCGTTGTTCTGCAGGAAGTGCCTTGATCTGCTGGCTGTTGACGAAGGTGCCGTTGGTGCTCTCCAGGTCCTCGAGGAAGGAATCGTTGAGGATCGTCACGACGACGGCATGGCTGCCGGAGATCGCCAGGTTGTCGATCTGGATGTCGTTGTGCGGCTTGCGGCCGATGGTGACGCGCTCCTTGTCGAGCGGAATCTCCTTGAGCACCAGGTTGTCCATGCTGAGTATGAGCTTAGCCATCTTGCGCTTCCTTCGAGACGTCGTCGCGGTTCAAGCCCGGAGTACCGGGGAGCCCCGGCCTGCCCGTGCCGGGCTGCGGGCCAGCGGGAAAGGCTCCCGGATCCGCGCTAGGATAACCGATACATTGTCGCGTCCGCCATGGGTATTGGCTTTTTCCAGCAACTGTGCCGCGCACTGCGGCAAATTGTCCGTGGCAGCGTCCAGCACGGCAGCAATTTCCGCATCCTCGACCATGTCGGTCAGGCCGTCGGAGCAGAGCAGGTAGAGGTCGCCCGGTTCCACCGCATGCTCGGCAAGCTCGGTCTGCACCGTCGAGTCGACGCCCAGCGCGCGCGTGACGAGATTGCGGTGCGGTGCGAAACGCGCCAGTTCCGGGGCGATCAGGCCTTGGTCGATCTGCTCCTGCAGCAGGGAATGGTCCCGCGTCAGCTGCTCCAGCGCATGGCTGCGCAAGCGGTACAGCCGCGAATCGCCGATATGCGCAACCGCCAGCCGGTTGTCATAAAACTGCACGGCTACCAGGGTTGTGCCCATGCCGGAAAATCGCGGGTTGCTTTTCGCCGCCATGTGGATGGCGGCATTGGTGCGGATGATGATGTCGAGCAGTACGGTTCGCACCCGCCCGGCGGGTCCGGCGGCCCCGACTTCGAGCGGTTGCTGGCGGAAGGCATGGGCCAGCTCGCTGCCGAGCGCGGTGATCGCCATGTTGCTGGCCACCTCGCCGGCGTTGTGCCCGCCCATGCCATCGGCGAGCACCGCCAGTCCAAGCGCTGGATCGGTCAACACAGCGTCCTCGTTGTTGCGGCGCACGCGGCCGGCATCGCTGCGGGACTCCATGGCGATGGCGCGCGAAAGATCTAATCCGGACATTTCAACGGGCCTGCGGGATCGTCCTGACGGGGCGGCGGTAATGGCCGCCAGTGCGCACATGCCATTCAAGAGAAGCGACTCCAAGCATAACTTAATGAATAAACATAACGATATGGCTGATTCTTGCAGCCGAAGCTCAGGATAGTCAATGTTTTTCTGGCCTCCTGCCCCCATCAGGGCAGCAGACGGCCGATGCCACGCTCCTGCGCGAGGGCGAGAACGGACCGGGCCACGGCCAGATCCTGGATCGCCATGCCTTGCGATTCGAAGAGGGTTATCGCTGCGCTATCAGGGCGGCCGGGGCGAAGGCCGGCGACGATCTCGCCGAGCTCGACCAGTTGCCCGGCATGCAGGCGGCCTTTTTCCAAGGCGGGCAGCAGATCGCCGGCCTCGGCGAGTGCGGTGGCGCGGCTGTCGACGCAAACCCGCGCGGCACGGCCGACGGCTTTCTCGTCGAGCTCGCGGCGGATCAGCGCATTGGAGCCGGCGGCGGTGACATGCGTGCCCGGCGCCAGCCAGTCGCCCTGTACGACCGGCGTGCTGGAAGATGTGATCGTCACAACGATGTCGCTGCCACGCACGGCCCCCTCGGCCGAATCGACCGGCACCACCTCCACACCGAAACGCCGCGCAAAGTCGGTGGCGGCGAGACGGCGTTTTTCGGCATCGCGGGAGAACAACCTGACCTGCCGGATCGGCCGCACCCGACACAAGGCATCGAGTTGACCCTGCGCCTGCCAGCCGGCACCAATCAGCCCGACAACCGCGGATTCCGGGCGCGCCAGATATTTTGCTGCCACGCCACCGGCTGCGCCGGTGCGCATCATGCCGAGGAAGTCGGCCTCGATCACCGCCTCCGGCCGGCCGGTGAGGGCATCGAAGAGATGGACGAGGAAGTGCGTCCCTTCACGACTGGCGGTGTAGGCCTTGTAGCCCATCACGCCATAGTTCCCATTGTCGAGCAGCGCGCCTTGCAGGATGTGCAGCGAGGCCGTGGGGACACGCGTACGCTGGCGCGGAACGTCAATGGCGCGGCCCAGCGCATGCGCCCGATGGGCGGCTGCCACCGCCTCAAGCGCGCAATCTATCGTCAGCAGCTGGCGGACGTCGGCTTCCGCAAGAAAAAGCGCCATACGCCGTCCTGCCAGCGCCGACTTTTACAACAGCGACTTGAGCAGCTTGCCCATCACCGAGGGGTCGCGAGTGATCTTGAAGCCGCACTCTTCCATGATCGCCAGCTTCGCATCAGCCGTATCCGCGCCGCCGGAAATCAGCGCGCCGGCATGGCCCATGCGCTTGCCGGCCGGGGCGGTAACACCGGCAATGAAGCCGACGATGGGTTTCTTCATATTGGCCTTGCACCAGCGTGCGGCATCGGCCTCGTCCGGGCCACCGATCTCGCCGATCATGATCACCGCGTCGGTGTCAGGATCGTCATTGAAGGCCTTCATGATGTCGATGTGCTTCAAGCCGTTGATCGGGTCGCCGCCGATACCGACCGCCGACGACTGGCCGAGGCCCAGCTCGGTGACTTGTGCCACGGCTTCGTAGGTCAGCGTGCCGGAGCGCGAAACGATGCCGATCCTGCCCTTGCGGTGGATGTGGCCGGGCATGATGCCGATCTTGATCTCGTCCGGCGTGATGAGGCCCGGGCAGTTAGGACCGAGCAGCAGGGTTTCCTTGCCGCCCTTGGCGACCTTCTGCTTCATCTTGTTGCGCACCACCAGCATGTCGCGCACCGGAATCCCTTCGGTGATGCAGATCGCCAGGTCGAGGTCGGCCTCGCAGGCCTCCCAGACCGCGTCGGCAGCGCCGGCCGGCGGCACGTAGATGACGGAAACGGTCGCGCCGGTGGCGGCCTTGGCTTCTCTGACCGAGGCGAAGATCGGCACGTCGAAAATCTTCTCGCCGGCCTTCTTCGGATTGACGCCGGCAACGAAGCACGCCTTGCCGTTGGCGTACTCGATGCACTTCTCAGTGTGGAACTGGCCGGTCTTGCCGGTAATACCCTGGGTGATGACCTTGGTGTCCTTGTTGATCAGGATCGACATGTCTCTTTTCCTTACTTCACGGCCGCGACAATCTTCGTCGCGGCTTCCGCCATGGTATTGGCAGCGATGATCGGCAAGCCGGATTCGGCGAGGATCTGCTTGCCGATCTCTTCATTGGTGCCCTTCATGCGGACCACCAGAGGCACTGAAAGATGGACCTCCTTGGCAGCCGCGACGATGCCGGTGGCGATGGTGTCGCAGCGCATGATGCCACCAAAGATGTTGACCAGAATGCCCTTGACCTTCGGGTTCTTGAGCATGATCTTGAAGGCTTCGGTGACCTTCTCGGTCGTCGCGCCGCCGCCAACGTCGAGGAAATTGGCCGGTTCGGCGCCAAACAGCTTGATGGTATCCATCGTTGCCATCGCCAGGCCCGCGCCATTGACGAGACAGCCGATGTTGCCGTCGAGCGAGATGTAGGCGAGGTCGTATTTGGAAGCCTCGATCTCGTCCGGATCTTCTTCATCGAGATCGCGGTAGGCGACGATCTCGGGATGCCGGTAGAGCGCGTTGGCGTCGAAGTTGAACTTGGCGTCGAGCGCCTTGATGTCGCCGTTGCCGTCGAGGATCAGCGGATTGATTTCCGCCAGGCTGGCATCGGTTTCCATGTAGCAGGCATAGAGCTTCTTGAAGGTATCGACAGCCTGGGCCTGCGAGGCGGACGGTACGCCGATGCCACGGGCGAGTTCCAAGGCTTGCGCATCGGAAATGCCATCGAGCGGGTTGATGAACACCTTGATGATCTTCTCGGGCGTCTTCTTTGCCACTTCCTCGATGTCCATGCCACCTTCCGAGGAAGCCATCATGGCGACGGTCTGCGTCGCGCGGTCGGTCAGGCAGGCCGCGTAGTATTCCTTCTTGATATCCGAGCCTTCCTCGATCAGCAGGCGCCCCACCTTGCGGCCCTCGGGGCCGGTCTGGTGCGTGACGAGTTGCATGCCGAGAATGCTCGAAGCATGGCTGCGCACTTCGTCGAGCGTGCGGGCCAGTCGCACGCCGCCGCCCTTGCCGCGGCCGCCGGCGTGAATCTGCGCCTTCACCACCCAAACCTTGCTGCCGAGCGCTTCGGCAGCCTTGACGGCGTCATCGACGGAAAAACAGGCCGTGCCGCGCGGCGTCGCCACGCCGAACTTCCGCAGGATTTCCTTGCCCTGATACTCATGGATTTTCATGAAAAACCATCCTTGCCGAGGCTATTGAACAAAGCTTCGTGACGGCTGCCACGATGGAAGAATAATAGCATTTATGATTTGCTGAGTTATTTTTATTAGAAAACGCGCATGGAGCCGACGCCAGCGCTACCGCGCCAGCCGCGGTAATTCCATGCCCTGCCGCCCATGCTAAAGTCCCCGGCGAGACAATTGCGCCGGCTGAGTTGTTCGCCAAGCGCCAGGGAGAAAACATCATGGGAAGATCGCGGGCCTACGAAGCCATCGAAACCGCCAGCCGCGACGAGATCGTCGCCCTGCAGACCGAGCGTCTGCGCTGGAGCCTCAAGCACGCCTACGACAACGTCGCTCACATCCGGGCGAAATTCGACGCTGCCGGCGTCCGGCCGGAGGATTGCAAATCGCTCGCCGACCTGGCTAAATTTCCCTTCACCACCAAGCAGGACCTCCGCGCCACCTATCCGTTTGGCATGTTCGCGGTACCGCAGGGCCAGGTCGTGCGCGTGCATGCCTCGTCGGGCACCACCGGCAAGCCCACCGTGGTCGGCTACACGCAGAAGGACATCGATACCTGGGCCACCCTCATGGCCCGCTCGATCTTCGCCGCCGGCGGCCGGCCGGGCGACAAGGTGCATGTCTCCTACGGCTACGGCCTGTTCACCGGCGGCCTCGGCGCGCATTACGGCGCCGAGCGGCTCGGCTGCACGGTGATCCCCTTCGGCGGCGGCCAGACCGAACGCCAAGTGCAGCTGATCCGCGATTTCGAGCCGCGCATCATCATGGTCACGCCGTCCTACATGCTGGCGATCGCCGACGAATTCGACCGCCAGGGTCTGCGCCCGGCCGACAGCGCGTTGAAGATCGGCATCCATGGCGCGGAGCCGTGGACGCAGCAGATGCGCACAGAAATCGAGCGCCGCTTCGCCATCGACGCCATCGACATCTACGGCCTGTCGGAAGTCATGGGCCCCGGCGTCGCGCAGGAGTGCATCGAGAGCAAGGACGGACCGGTGGTCTGGGAGGATCACTTCTATCCTGAGATCATCGATCCCAATACGGGAGCAGTCCTGCCCGACGGCGAACTCGGCGAGCTGGTGTTCACCTCGCTGACCAAGGAAGCGCTGCCGATCATCCGCTACCGCACGCGCGACCTGACCCGGCTGCTGCCGCCGACCGCGCGCAGCATGCGACGCATCGCCAAGATCACCGGCCGCTCGGACGACATGCTGATCATCCGCGGCGTGAATGTCTTCCCGAGCCAGATCGAGGAGCTGATCCTCAAGCAGCCGAAACTTTCGCCGCATTACCAGCTCGAGGTCTGCCGCGAGGGCCACCTCGACGCGCTGACGGTGAATGTCGAGATCAAGCCCGAGTTCGCCACCGCCACCGTGCCGGAAAAGGAATACGCTGCCCACGAGTTGCAACATCACATCAAGTCCTACGTCGGCATTTCGACCAAGGTCGAGATCAAGGCGGTCGGCGCCATCGAGCGCTCGATCGGCAAGGCCAAGCGCGTGATCGACACGAGACCCAAGTAAATGCCGGATATCACCCGCGCCAGTCGCGACGAAATCGCCGCGCTGCAATTGGCGCGGCTCAGGAGCACGCTCCAGCGCGTTTTCGAGCGCGTGCCGCATTACCGCGCCAAATTCGACGCCGCCGGCGTCCATCCCGACGACCTGAAGACCCCAGAGGATCTCGCCAGGTTTCCCTTCACGACGAAGGAGGACCTCCGCCAGACCTATCCTTATGGCATGTTCGCGGCGCCGCTCGAAGACATCGTGCGCCTGCACGCGTCGTCCGGCACGACCGGGAAACCCACCGTCGTCGGCTACACGCAGCACGACATCGACACTTGGGCCGGCATCATGGCCCGCTCGTTTGCCGCCACCGGCGCGACGCGGCGCGACATCGTGCATGTCACCCATGGCTACGGGCTGTTCACCGGCGGCCTTGGCGTGCATTACGGCGCAGAAAAACTCGGCTGCACGGTGGTGCCGATCTCCGGCGGCCAGACCGAGCGGCAGGTGCGGCTGATCCGCGATTTCGGCGCCACGCTGATCGTCGGCACGCCGTCCTACGTGCTCAACATCGCCGACGAGTTCGAGCGCCAGGGCATCGATCCGCGCTCGACGGCGTTGCGGCGCGGGGTGTTCGGTGCCGAGCCTTGGGGCGAGGAAATGCGTCGCGAACTCGAAGCCCGGCTGGGCATCACCGCCTTTGATCTTTACGGCCTGTCCGAGTTGATCGGTCCCGGCGTGGCGGTCGAATGCGCCGAATCACGCGACGGCCCGACGATCTGGGAAGACCATTTCTATCCCGAGATCATCGATCCAGAAACCGGGAAGGTATTGCCCGCTGGCGAACACGGCGAACTCGTATTTACCTCGCTGACCAAGGAGGCGCTACCGGTGGTGCGCTACCGCACGCGCGACCTGACGCGCCTGCTGCCGCCGACGGCGCGCAGCTTCCGGCGCATCGGCAAGATCACCGGGCGCTCCGACGACATGCTGATCATCCGGGGAGTGAACCTGTTTCCCTCGCAGATCGAGGAACTGATCCTGCAAACGCCGCAGCTGACCCCGCACTACCAGCTGGAAGTGACCCGCAGCGGCCATCTCGACGAACTTACCGTGCGCGTCGAGCCCAAGCCGGAATTCGCCGCCGATGCGGCGCAGGGCAGCGCCGCGGCCGCGGCGTTACGCCACCGCATCAAGGCCCTGATCGGCATCAACACGCAGATCGCCGTACTGCCGGTCGGCGGCGTCGAACGCTCCGCGGGCAAGGCCCGGCGCATCGTCGACCTGAGGAAGTAGATGCCGCCGCGTCGCTGGCCCTGGACCTTCCTGCTGTTTTCCGCGCTCGGCGGCATCTGTCTGCTGGCCGGGATCGCTGCCTTCGCCGGTCTGTTCAAGGAGCTGCACCCGCTCCTGGCCGACCCGCTGGCCGGCTGGGGCCTGATCGTCTCCGCGATCGCCTGTTTCCTCACCGGCGCGTTTCCGCTCGTGCTGCGCCGGCTGGCAGAACAAGAGGGCGCGTGAGCATGGAAATCGCCACGCTCGGCGGCGGCTGCTTCTGGTGCCTGGAGGCGGCGCTCAAGTTGCTGGACGGCGTCGAGCGCGTCACCTCGGGTTATGCCGGCGGCAACATCGCGCAGCCGACCTATCGCCAGGTGTGTGCCGGCACGACCGGCCACGCCGAAGTCGTGCAGGTCGCCTTCGATCCGGACAAGCTCGACTACCGCAGCCTGCTCGAAGCCTTCTTCGCGATCCACGACCCGACCACGCTCGATCGTCAGGGGCATGACATCGGCACGCAATACCGCTCGGTGATCTTCACCAACTCGGCCGAGCAGGAGAGCATCGCCCGTGCGTTGCTCGCCGCGCTGGATGCGGCAATGCTCTGGCCCGGGCCGATCGTCACCGCCGTCCTGCCAGCGCCGACTTTCTGGCCGGCCGAGGAATATCACCGAAATTATTTCGCGCGGAACCCGGCGCAGCCCTACTGCCAGGCGGTGGTCGCCCCCAAGGTCGTCAAGTTGCGGCAACGCTTCGCCGCGCGACTCAAAACCGGCGTATAGCCGGGCAATGCCCCTGTAATTGATCCTTTGTCGGCGCGTGCGGCCGGCAGAATTGGCGCATCTAGCCTTTCTGCCAACCCTTCGTCGCCCGTCGCCCGATCGCCTTGACCTTGAGTCCGCTCCGTCCGCAACTGCGCAAGAAGCTCCTCGTCGCCCTGTGCCTGGCCTGGCCGCTGGGCGCGGCCGCACAGACGCCGGCAGGTGCGCCGCTGCGCACCATCCCCGACGCCGCCTTCCAGCAATGGCTGCGCGAGGACAACCAGATCATCGAAGGCATCGTGCAAAGCCTCAAGCACATCGACACGCTGGTCGGCGAAATCGAGCGGATGGTCCGACAGCTGCCGGACTTCGCCGCCGTGCCGCCGGCGCAGGCCAAGCCTGCCACACCACCGCCACCGCCCGCGCCCGTTGCCGCAGCGACCGAAACCGCGCTGCGCGAGCCGCCCGGGGTAATGGAAAGTTGGGGAATTCAGCTGGCCGGCGCCGCACTGCTCGCCCTGCTGGCATTCTGGCTCGGTCGCCGGCAAGGTGGGGCCCAGACCGCCGGCAAGACGGTCGCGCTTGCCACGCCGCCCGTGCCAACGCCCGCGCCCTCTCCTCCCCCACTCGCAGAGAAACGCGCCGCCGAGCCAGCCGCCCCGTCGGTCGTCCCGTCCGAGACTGTCGAACCGGTTGCGACTGCCGAACAGGCGCCCGCCGCGCCGCCCGCGTCCGCGCCGGTCAGCGAGACGCTCGAAACGCCGTCCGCGCCTGCATCGACCTCCGAAGCACCGTCGGTGTCGATCGAATCTCCCTCGCGCAGCCAGGCCGACCAGGCGCTCGAACTGGCCGAGATCATGCTCTCGATGGGACTCGGCCACGGCGCGACGCAGACCCTCATCGAGCAGATCCGCAACGAGCCGAAGCAGGCGCTGCGGCACTGGCTCAAGCTTCTCGAGATCTATCGCAAGAACGGCCAGCAGGCGGAATTCGAACGCTCGGCCGAAGAACTGCGGCTGCACTTCAACGTGCGGCCGGAAGACTGGCACGCCCGGTCGGGTACCCAAACGCTGGAGGATTTCCCCCACATCGCCAAGCGGCTCACCGAGCTGTGGGGCAAACCCGATTGCCTCGTCTACATGCAGAACCTGCTCGACGACAATCGTGGTGGTGCGCGCTCGGGTTTCCCGCAGGCCGTCGCCGAAGAGCTGCTGCTGCTGACGGCCATCATGCGCGAAGTCTGCGGCTTCCTGCCCGACTAGACCGGGTTATCCACCTCGACGTATTCGCAATCCAGACCGAAGCGCTCGGCCAGATGGACGCCGAGCGCCATCACGCCGTAGCGCTCGGTGGCATGATGTCCGGCCGCCAGATAGGGCACGCCGGATTCGCGCGCCAAATGGACGGTGTGCTCGGAGATTTCACCGCTCAGGTAAAGATCCGCACCGGCCGCGATGGCCGCCTCGAAATAGCCCTGCGCCCCGCCACTACACCAGGCGAGGGTGCGCACTTCACGCTGGCCATCGCCGACCAGCAAGGGCGCGCGGCCGAGCGCCGTCGCCACCCGCGCCGCAATATCCGCGGCAAGAATCGGCGCCGGCGGGACGGCGTCGGGCACGCCGAGAAAGCCGATCTCCTGCTCCGCGAAGCGGCCGGTGACGCGCCAGCCCAGCAGTTTCGCCAACTGGGCGTTATTGCCGAGTTCGCCGTGCCCGTCGAGCGGCAGGTGATAGGCGAATAAGTTGATGTCGTGCGCCAGCAGCATCTGCAGCCGCTGCTTGCGGAAGCCGGTGACGCGGCCGTCCTCGTGCTTCCAGAACCAGCCGTGATGCACCAGCAGCGCGTCAGCGCCCCGCGCGACAGCCGCCTCGAGCAGCGCACGACTCGCGCTGACCCCGCAGACGATGCGCCGCACCTCGGCGCGACCTTCCACTTGCAGGCCGTTTGGGCAATAATCCCGCCACCGCCCGGCCTCGAGCAGGCCGTCCAGATAGTCGGCCAGTTCAGTGCGCCGCATGCCGTAGTCCCCTTTCCAAACGTCCGAATGCCATGAAACGATTTTGGCTCATTTTTGCGCAAACCGTGACGGTTTGCGTGGCTGCCCTGTTTGTCGTCCAGACCCTGAAGCCCGAATGGCTCCCCCGCTCCGGGACGCTGCCGGCAGCGCCGCAGGTCGTGGCGATCCAGCAGGCGACGCCCGAATCCGCCCCGCACAAGCAGGGGAGTTTCGCCGCGGCGGCCCAGGCGGCCCTGCCGGCGGTCGTCCATATCTTTACCAGCCAGGAAATGCGGCGCCATCCGTTCGCCGACGATCCGGTGTTCCGCCACTTCTTCGGCGACCGGCTCGGCGAGCCGCAACGCCAGTCGGGGCTCGGCAGCGGCGTAGTGGTTTCCGCCGACGGGCTGGTGCTCACCAACAACCACGTCGTCGAATCCGCCGACGAGATCGAGATCGCCCTGCACGACGGCCGCAAGCTGCGCGCCCAAGTGGTCGGCGCGGATCCGGAATCCGATCTCGCCGTGCTGCGCGTGACGAGCGACCGGCCGCTGGCGCCGATCACCTTCGCGCCGCCGGAATCGCTGCGCGTCGGCGACGGCGTGCTCGCCATCGGCAATCCCTTCGGCGTCGGCCAGACCGTCACCGCAGGCATCGTTTCGGCGCTCGGCCGCAGTCACCTCGGCATCAATACCTTCGAGAACTTCATCCAGACCGACGCGGCGATCAATCCCGGCAACTCGGGTGGCGCGCTGGTCGACAGCAATGGCCACCTGGTCGGCATCAACACGGCGATCTACTCGCAAAGTGGCGGCTCGATGGGCATCGGCTTCGCGATTCCGGTCTCGCTGGCCAAGAACGTCATGGAGCAGATCATCAAGAGCGGCTCCGTGACGCGCGGCTGGATCGGCGTCGAGGTGCAGGAGATGACGCCCGAGCTG
>Ga0172370_10009250_pt1 | contig 11576 bp, 10 predicted proteins | sample LakKiv5m_FD_114538 | JGI IMG/M metagenome (GOLD analysis project Ga0172370, IMG submission 114538) | Freshwater microbial communities from Kabuno Bay, South-Kivu, Congo - kab_022012_11.5m | ecosystem: Environmental > Aquatic > Freshwater > Lake | place: Democratic Republic of the Congo...
AGATTTTGCATAAAACAAAACCAAAATTCTTTTCCTGTAGAGGTTACTCCAGCAGAAAAGCTTTGACTTGAAAGGAATAAAATGAATAGAAAAATTTTAAAAGTAAAAATGTTAATGCATTTGCACAAATTTTTTACCGAATTATTCACAATGCCGAAACTTGAAATAGAAAGTAAATTCATTTTCATATCAGCCTTTCAAAATTATTGATTGCAAAAATTATTTAGAGTAATTATTTTCTGCCAAAATATGAATTTATATTTCTTTTGCAAAAGATTATTAACGATTTTTAAAATAAATTTACTGTTTTTTTTCCTAATTTTGCTTTCTTTTAATATTAGAAATACGAAATGAAAGTAAGAATTTACCGAACAGATAAAAAATATGACGATTTACCGCTTCCTAAATATGCATCATCTGGCTCGGCAGGGATGGATATTTACGCTGCTATCGAAGAACCTGTTTTCATTAATTCCGGTGAAGTGGCTCTTATACCTACTTCACTTGCCATCGCATTAGAAGAAGGCTTTGAATGTCAGGTCAGGTCAAGAAGCGGACTTGCAATTAAAAACGGAATATTTGCTTTGAATGCTCCCGGTACAATTGACAGCGATTACCGTGGTGAAATTAAAATAATACTTGCAAACTTCGGTAAAGAAGCTTTTAAAATTGTGCGTGGCGACCGTATTGCCCAGCTTATTATAGGCAGCTATATAAAAGTCAATTGGGAACTTGTTGCTGAGCTACCCGAAACCGAAAGAGGAGCCGGAGGATTTGGCAGTACGGGAGTATCGGGAAATATTTGACTTTATTAATGCTTAAAGAAAATAAAAAATATTGGTTCATTTTAGCCAGCTACATTCTGGCTATCTTTATTTTGAACATAAACCACATCAATCAGCAGGGAGTTTACGATAATTTTTTTAGACAAATTTCCGAAAATGTTCTTTCGGGTGCCGGCTATACATGCGGCGAATTTGACTATAAGCCTGCGTTCTACCCATTGTGGGGATATACCGGAATTTTAATCATTGACACATTCTTTGGTTCTTCAAATATTTTTGTTTATCTCACCCATTATCTGCTTTGCTTTTTTGCCATTCTTACGTTTTACAAGATTTTTGAAATTAAACCGAAATATCTACATTTTCTTTGGCTTTTACCTTTCATAGCTCTTTGCTCAGTTAAATGGCCCGATGCAGTGGTAGGATGTCTCCTGGTCGGATTCCTTTACTATTTGAAGAAGTATATCAAAAATGAGAAATTGAAATATATCCTTTTTGCAGGATTGATGCTTGGTGTCATAGCAAATTTCCGTTCGGAATATATTTACCTGCCTTTTGGTGTTGTATTATTCTCATTTTTACCAAAAATGAAACCTGAAAGAAAAAGGTTTCTTTATTCAGCTCTATTGACCTTTGTAATTGCTATTGTTTGCATGTTACCCTGGAGCTTTCGGTCTTATTTATTAACAGGCTATCACAGACTTGATGCATCAAACGGCTGGGCTGTTATGTACATTTCGTTAGGACAATTACCCGGAAATTCGTGGAATATCGCTCCTATGGATAAGTCAGCTTTTGATTACGCAGAAAAACTTAAAAAACATCCCTATACTCCTGACGGAGACTATTATTTAAAACAAGCATTCAAAAAAAATATTAGCGAAAAGCCTTATGAATTTATTGAAAAATGCGGTTTGAACTGTCTCAGATTCTTTACCGGAGGAGTTTATACCGGGGAATTTGCAAATATCATTACGGGAGAATCAGGCAGATTTGATATGGACCGGCAAATAACGGCAGCAAAAGGAATAACAGGGAAAATTACAACAATTGGAAATCTTGGTTTAGCCGAGAGTATTCCACTTGCTATCGAGAAATTAATTCAGTTTTTTTTCGTCTTATTCTTCTTAACCATAATGATTTATTTCATTATTAAAGTATTCCGGAAACACGAAAGCCAAAAAAACATTGCTCTGTTTTACTCAATTGCCGGTATTGTTTTTTATAAAATCTTAATAGTATCTGCAATACAATATGAGTACAGGCATGTAAATGCGGTTTATCTGCTCGTTCTGGGTGTAGTTTTGGTTTACTTCGAAAATAGACCGAAGAAAAGTAATATAAATAGTGAAAATTAACTAACTTAGCATAAGAAATGACATCAAAAGAAATCAGACAATCGTTTTTAGATTTTTTTGCAGGCAAGAAACATAGAATTGTTCAAAGTGCACCGGTTGTTCCGCACGGCGACCCGACACTTCTTTTTACCAATGCGGGCATGAACCAGTTCAAAGATGTTTTCTTAGGTACAGGGAAAAGAGACTACGAGAGGGCTGCCGACACTCAGAAATGTATTCGTGTGAGCGGTAAACATAACGACCTCGAAGAAGTTGGAGTTGACACTTACCATCATACTTTTTTCGAGATGCTTGGAAACTGGAGTTTCGGTAATTACTACAAAACGGAAGCCATTGACTGGGCTTGGGAACTACTGGCAGGAGTCTGGAAGCTACCCAAAGAAAGACTTCATGCGACTGTTTACAGGACTGATGATGAAGCTTACAGCCTTTGGCAAAAATATCTTCCTTTGGAACATATTCACAGATTTGATGAAAAGGACAATTTCTGGGAAATGGGCGAAACTGGTCCCTGCGGACCATGCAGTGAAATCCATTTCGACAGAACTCCCGATTTGTCAGGCGGGAAACTCGTAAATGCAGGAGTACCGGAAGTTATTGAAATCTGGAATCTTGTTTTTATCCAGTACAACCGCAAGCCGGACGGCTCGTTGGAAGAACTGGCTGCCAAACATGTTGATACGGGAATGGGATTCGAAAGAATTTGTGCAGTCATTCAGGGAAAAAATTCGAATTACGACACAGATGTCTTCATGCCATTAATAAACGAACTTGAGAAAATTTCAGGCAGGAAATATTCTCAGGAACTGACAAATGCTGACGGAATTGCCATGAGGGTAATAGCCGACCATGTCAGAACTCTTTCTTTTGCGATTGCCGACGGTGCTTTGCCAGGAAACGAAGGGCGAGGTTATGTTTTGCGACGAATATTAAGACGCGGGGCAAGATTTGCACGTAATCTCGGTCTGAAAGAAGCTGTTATCTATAGGTTAATTCCTGTTTTAATGGATTCGATGGGTGGAATATTCCCTGAATTGAAAAGTCACCAGGCAATCATTACAAAAGTCATAAAAGCAGAGGAAGAGACATTTCTTCAGACGTTGGACAGAGGCTTGTCCGAGTTTGAAAATATTAAAAACAGAATGCCCGAAGGGACAAAAAGAATATCCGGTAATGATGCATTTTTGCTTTACGATACCTTCGGATTCCCGTTAGACCTTACTGAACTTATTGCAAGGGAAAACGGTCTGGGCGTTGACAAGGACGGTTTTGAAGCAAACATGAAGCAGCAAAAAGAACGCTCCCGAAAAGCACGTAAAGTACATCTCCAGGAAGTTGAACTGCCATTGATTGATGAGAAAACAGATTTTACGGGTTACACTGAACTCACTACCGAAGCCAAAGTTCTTTTTGTTAAGGAAAATCAAATTGTGTTTGATAAAACCCCATTCTATGTGGAAAGCGGCGGTCAAATAGCAGATACAGGAGAAATTGTTCTTGCCGGAGAGAGCTATAATGTTCTTGATGTTAAAAAATCAGGAACTGCCGTTGTTCATTTTTGCGACAGAGAGGTGGAAGAGCTTGCAGGCGAAACGGCTCTTCTTAAAGTTGATGCATCAAGAAGGAAGGACATCATGAGAAACCACTCGGCTACTCACTTGATGCACGAAGCACTCAACCGCGTGCTGGGTACTCATATCAAGCAAGCCGGTTCATTGGTCGCTCCTGATTATTTGAGGTTTGACTTTAATCATTTCGAGAAAGTCTCAAGTGAAGAATTAAAGCAAATCGAATCAATCGTAAATGAAAAAATCTTATCTGATATTCAGGTTGATACACGCATTATGCCATTGGAAGAGGCACAGAAAAGCACAAAAGCAAAAATGTTTTTCGGTGATAAATACGGAGATATTGTCCGGGTTGTTGTCATGGACGAAAAATACTCGATGGAGTTCTGTGGCGGTACGCACGTTAGAAATACATCTGAAATAGGGCTGTTCAAGATAATTTCTGAGTCGTCAATTGCTGCCGGAGTGAGAAGAATAGAAGCCATTACTGGCAAAGCTGTCGAAAAATATATCTATGATTTGCTGGCAAAAATCGAAGAAAAGAATCGCCAGCAGGAAGATTTTATTAATCAGATTAAATCGTTGGAAAAGGAAATAAGCTCAGCAAAAATGGGTGATGCAATTAAAGGTATGGATGCAATCTTGGGTGCAGCAGTAGAGAAAAACGGGATTAAAATTGCATCGGGAGAAGTCGCAGCCGAAAATCTTGACCAACTCCGCACCTTAGGCGAAGAACTTAGGAATGCCCTTAAAACCAACGGTATCGGACTTTTGGGGACAATAATCGAAGACAAAGCACAGATTGTATGTGTGGTTACAGACGATTTGAACAAAAGGGTTCCAGCCGGAAAAGTTGTCGGTCTTGCAGCCAAGGTCTTAGGTGGCGGCGGGGGTGGCAAACCGCATCTTGCTACTGCCGGAGGTAAGGACGTAAGTAAATTGCCGGAATTAATTAAGAATTTCTCTTCTATAATAGATGAAGTATTAAATTCCTGAGGTAATCATGAAAAGAAATTATTTTCTTAGTATCGGAACAATCATTACAATTGTGCTCTTAATTGGCTGTAATACTCCAAGAACCAGAGTTGAATCTTTAAAAGACCCTTCTTACAACGGCAAAAAGTTCAAGCGTATTTTGGTGATTGGGGCTTTTGAAAAGATTGATAAAATGAAAACTTTTGAGACAGCTTTTGTTAGAAAATGCAAACGACAAGATATCTTTGCTTTATCAAATTATAAAACACTTCCTCCTCTGAGGGATTACAGTGACAGCGAAAAAATCGAAGTTTATAAAAAACACAATTTTGAAGGTTATATTATTATTTCGCCAAAAGGAGTGAACACTGTTACCTATCAGTTGCCAACATATACTTCATCTACAACGAAAATAAAAAGCGGAAAACTATTAACTGAAACCGAGACTGTGGGTGGTGAGCAAAGTCAGATTATCATTTCCGCAGATTATCAGTGCGAACTCTTTGATTTCAATACCGGTCACATTATTTGGAAATGCGATGCTACGACTAACGTTAAAAATGCAAAAGACTGGACAGATGTTGCTTCAAATCTTTCATTTAATGTTCTGAAAAAATTAGGAGAAGATGACTTAATTGATTTTAAGCCATTCTCTTTTAACAAAGAAAGATTACCTGGAGAAACGAATATCGAATATAACAAAAGATTAGATAAAATTAAAGAAGCTGAAGAAAAATTAGAAGAAACAGAATAAGTAATTTAACAATAACGGTGCTGTTTCAAAAGCAGATAAATTTGTCACTTTGAGAGGAACGAAGAGTCGAGAAACCGCATTAAGACTGGATTCTTCACTTCGTTCAGAATGACATATATAGATAATATTCTGATGTTAAACAGAATGATGAAAAAAATATGTATAAAGACAAAATAGTTGAAGAAGTTAGAAAAAACAGAGAGACTCTCTTTGCCAAGTTTGATTATGATATTCAAAAATATTCAAAATATATTTATGAACAACAGAATCATCATAGGGAAAAATTAGTTTCATTGCCTTTCTCCAAATTCAAAAAAGCAAACAGAAATTTATGTGCGGAATAGCTGGAATAATTAATACCGGTAGTAGTGGGCGGGAAATTGACCGCGAATTGCTGAAAAAAATGAGCGATGTCATTACCCACCGCGGTCCTGATTCGGACGGACAATGGATTTCTCCGAAAAAGGAATGTGGTCTTGCTTTCCGTAGGCTTGCAATTATTGATTTGTCCGAAGCGGGTAATCAACCGATGTCATCCAACGACGGCAGATATACCATTGTTTTCAATGGTGAAATTTACAATCATCTTGAATTGCGTTCGGAACTTGAAGCCGCCGGTTTGAAGTACAACTCAAGATGCGACACCGAAACAATACTTCATGGATATTCCCACTGGGGAAAAGATGTTGTCAAAAAGCTGAGCGGGATGTGGGCATTTGCCATCTGGGACGATTTGGAAAAAGAACTTTTCTGCTCCCGCGACCGAATTGGCAAAAAACCACTTTATTTTACTTTTCAGAACGGAACATTTGTATTCGGGTCGGAAATAAAGTCCATTCTTCAGCATCCGTCAATTTCTGCCGAATTTAATATAAATGAGCTTCCTAACTATCTTAATTTCGGAATGTCGAGCAACCGAGAGAGTTTATTTAAAAATATTAAAAAAATTCCTGCTGGTCATCAGCTTGTTTTCAAGAATTCGGAAATAGCAGTTAAGCGGTATTGGTCACCTATTGCCGAAAATCAGCAATATGTTGATATAACGGAAACAGAAGCTTCGGATGAAATACTTAGAATCCTTCGCCTCGCAATAAAGGACAGGATGATGAGCGATGTGCCTTTTGGTGTTTTCCTGAGCGGAGGAATAGATTCCAGCCTGAACGTGGCGTTGATGGCAGAACTCATGAACCGTCCGGTAGATACATATACTGTCGGCTTCAAAGAGCTGGAAAAATATAACGAGCTTAAATATGCCCGCCAGATTTCGGAGCTTTACAAAACAAACCATCACGAAATTTTAATTGACGATAAAGACGCTTTTCCGATTCTGCAAGAGTTGACCTGGCATGAGGACGAACCGAATGCCGACCCTGTCTGCATTCCGTTGTGGTTTTTAAGTAAACTAACGCGTGATTCCGGTACAATAGTTATTCAGGTGGGCGAAGGAAGTGACGAGCAATTCGTCGGTTATCCCTGGATGATGCGGGAATACAATTTTTTTCTTACTTATTGGAAAATTTTTATGTCCTTGCCGAAATCAGTCAGAAAAACTATATTTTATTCGATTAAGCCACTTCTGCAATTAGTAAATCTTCAAATTCAAGAATACTTCCGTAGGGCAGCTTTTGATGAAGAGTTATATTGGGGAGGGGCTTCAATTTATTCTCCTTCACATTTTGAGCATTTGTTTAGTCCATCCTACCAGCATTTGAACGGTATTCCATCATCATTCGCAGGTAGTCTTCATGAAGAAGCGTTTTCGTTTAGCAAAAATGCTGATTTTCTGCAAAGGATTTTATTTGTGGAACTATCGGAGCGGCTTTCTGAAATTCTGTTGATGAGGGTTGATAAAATCGGGATGGCTCACAGCATAGAAGCCAGGGTTCCGTTTCTTGACCACAGACTCGTTGAATTTTCAATGTCACTCAAGCCTGAACTAAAAACTCCAGGTAGAAAGGCTACAAAGCATATTTTGAAAAAAGCTGTAGAAGGTATTTTACCGGATGAAATTATTAACCGCCGCAAGCAGGGCTTTTGGGCTCCGGTGAACGAATGGCTGAGACATCAATGGTACGATTACGCTTACGACGCTGTTTTGAACTCGCAATTGCTCAATAGCGGCATTTTCAACACTGACTACATTAAGAATTTGTTTTTGAACCATAAAGCAGGAAAAGAGCAAAACGGACTAAAGATTTTTACTTTACTTGAACTAACTTTGTGGCATGACAGATTTTTCAAATAAATATTAAAATATGAAAACAACACAATTTATTATATTTTTCTCGGTAGTATTGCTGGTTTACTTTTCTGTAAACTATTACATTTATGTCCGGGGAATTCAGGCTATTCCTGTTAATTCATCGTACAGAATGATTTATCGAATTTTGTTTTTTTTCCTTGCTTCATCTTTTGTGATAAGTAGATTTGCAGAGCGGATAATCATCAATCCAGCAACGGAATCCTTAGTCTGGCTCGGTGGAATCTGGCTTGGTGCAATGCTTTATTTCTTTTTATTTATCGTAGTTTTCGATATTCTCCGGTTGGGAAATCATTTTTTTAATTTCTTTCCATCCTTTCTGACAGACGATTACCCAAAAATCAAACTGATTGCTTTTCTCGGAGTAAATGCCGCTGTTATTATCATTCTTACGGCAGGTTACTTAAATGCAATCAGACCAAACATCAAAGAAATATCAATTAATATTGACAAGAAAGCCGGGAATATAACTTCCCTAAAAATAGCCATGGCTTCCGATATTCATTTGGGCACTATGATTAGCAATGGAAGACTTGCCAAATTAGTTAATGAAATAAATAGTATGAATCCCGATATAATTCTTCTTGCAGGCGATGTGGTTGACGAAAGCATTGAGCCGATTATAAAATACAATATCGGAGAAAACCTTCGTAAATTCCGCTCTAAATATGGCGTATATGCTATTACAGGAAATCATGAATATATCGGAGGGGTCGAAAAAGCTGTAAAATACTGTGAAGAGCATGGAATGACATTTTTAAGAGATAAAAGTATTCTAATAGATTCAGCTTTCTTTCTTGTCGGAAGAGAGGATAGGGACATGTCAAGGTTTGCAGGCAGGAAAAGAAAGCCTCTCCCGGAATTATTGAATGGATTGGATAAAAATCTCCCGATTATTGTGATGAACCATCAGCCCTTCGAGCTTGCCGAGGCAGTGGAAAACGGAGTTGATTTGCATTTGTCCGGTCATACTCATCACGGACAGCTTTGGCCCCTGAATTTTATAACGAAAGCTGTTTACGAAATTAGTTGGGGTTACAAGAAGACAGGAAATACAAATTTCTATGTCTCCTCGGGGTACGGAACGTGGGGTCCTCCTTTCCGCACTGGCAATACACCTGAGATACTTTTGTTTAAAGTTAAATTCAGAGATTAAATTCTTCAATATATTTGATTTAGCATCTTGAAAACAACACTTCAAAAAATTCCTGATTTAATAGATAGTTTTATGGTTTATTTTTACAGAAAACTTAATTGGGCAGAAAATGAAATTTAAGAATCTTTCTCCGCTCATTTTTTTAATTTCATTATTCATTGGTAAAGCAGCTCCGCCATTTCTGACTGACGACCCTGAACCAGTTGAGCTTCATCACATTGAAGTTTATCTGGCATCCCAAAGCTCAATATACACTAATTCCGGAAACGGCACACTGCCGCATCTTGAGATGAATTACGGAGCCATGAAAGATTTACATATCAATATCGCACTTCCGTTTGGTTTCAGTTACGTAGGGAAAGAGTTTAATTACGGACTATCGGATATAGGATTGGGAGCCAAATTCAGATTTATAGAAGAAACCGATAATTTCCCACAAGTAACTACTTATCCCGCTTTAACATTCCCTACGGGCAATTCTAACAAGGAATTAGGCAGCGGCGGATTCCAGCTCTACATACCTTTCTGGTTTCAAAAAACATTTAAAGACTGGCTTACTTATGCCGGCGGTGGTTACGGAATAAATTTTCATGACAAACACGGCGACTGGCAGTATTACGGTTGGCTGGTACAGAAAAAAATGAACGAGACTTTTACTTTTGGCGGCGAATTGTTCTATCGTGCCACAAATGCAGAAGAATCCGACATGACTGTCGGAGTTAATGTGGGAGGTTACATTAATTTCAGCGAGATGAATCACGTCATCTTTTCGTTCGGACATTCATTTCTTGGTAAAAACACATTTGTTTATTATTTTGGCTACATGCTAACGATATGAGAATTGAAAAGTTGACAATTTTTAGCATTAATGATTATAATAAAATTCGATGGACGAATTGATCTGCACTCAATTGCCGAAGAAGATTTTAATTCGGGCAATCGTTTTGCGAAAGAGATAGAGGTGTGAGTGAGTGATTTGATTGAAATACATTGATAGATTGACTTAGCTAACTTTTAGCGAAAGAAAAATTGTTTTTATCTAAATAATTTTATGAGTAAAATATGAAAGAAAAATTAGAAGATTTATCACCTTCAAGAAGGTCAGCCGCTAAAACATTATTTGAAACTTTTAAGATATTAAAAGAAGCAGGTGGTCAACTTTCTGGGAAGCAAGTTATTGAAAAATTAAGAGAGACTGTTGAATTAACTGATTGGGAAAAACAAGTTTATGAAAAAACTGGTTATATCCGATGGGAATCAATATTACTTTTTTTCACAATTGATGCGATAAAAGCTGGATTTCTAAGAAAAAATAAAGGTATTTGGTATCTTACTGTAGAAGGTTATCAAGCAATCAAACTTGGTCCGGTTAAACTTCTAGAGACTGCTTCACAATTATATAGAAATTGGTCATTAGTTAATAAAGAACAAAAAAGCAAAGATGAGAAAGAGTTAGAGCCATTCGAAACTGATATATTGATTACTCAAAAGCAGAAAGCAAATTTAGATTTACTAGAGGAACAAGCTATATCCGGGATAAAAGATTTTATCAGATGCAAAAATGCTTATGAGTTTCAGGATATGGTTGCTGCTCTTTTAAGAGCTATGAATTATCATACTCCGTTTATTTCACCAAAAGGGAAAGATGGTGGATTAGATATAATAGCTTACAATGACCCTCTTGGTGCTACTTCCCCAAGACTTAAAGTGCAAGTAAAGCATAAACCTGATTCATCTGTACCGGTTGAAGACATAAGGAGTTTAACAGGATTATTAAATAAAGATGGAGATATTGGATTGTTTGTAACTTCCGGAACTTTCACATCAGAAGCTGAACGTTCTGCTAGGGAAAGCCATAGACATATCAAGCTTTTAGACATAAATAATTTTATTGGTTTGTGGCAGGAATTCTATGGAAAATTGTCTGATAATGATAAAAACATGTTGCCACTACATCCAATTTTCTTTTTAGGTAGTAATGAATAACAGAATATATATGAAATTTAGGAACTCAACCTAAATATATCATCCCAAAGATTTCTTGATTTTTTCACTATATAAAATACTGGTCGTGTGAAAATTAAATCAGATGTTTTCTGTATACTTTCGAAAATTACATGAAAATACTTACTTCTGCGTTTCTCTTAAAATAAGACAATAAGCAAGAATTCATGGTAAAAAACATAAAAATAACGACCTTGAAGCAGCAAGGAAATGACAAGGAATACTGGGCTACCAAAACGCCGAAAGAACGGCTTGAGGCACTCGATTTTTTAAGACAACAATATATTGAGTTTACTAATGCTCCCAAAAGACTTCAAAGAGTTCTTAAAATTACTAACCTCAAACAAAAAAGTTAATTGTAGGCAGTCCTCAAATGTTGATGTGATAATTATTTTAACATTTCAATACAAAGTCAACTTCTCTACCTCACCTTTTCCAATGCCCAATTGAAAATTTGCAAATACTCCAATGCAGACCTGCCGGACGAGAAGTCACGCTCCATGGCATTCCTGCGAATAATTGTCCAATGCGGTTCATTCTCATAAATTGACAATGCCCGGCGGATAGCGTAAGCCATATCGTCCGAATTATACTGCCAAAACGAAAATCCCGTACCGGTACCCTCATTGTAATCATATTCGTGAACTGTATCAACCAAACCTCCGGTCAGCCGTACTATCGGTATTGTTCCGTATTTCAGGGCATACATCTGTGTC
>Ga0172370_10009255_pt1 | contig 11570 bp, 15 predicted proteins | sample LakKiv5m_FD_114538 | JGI IMG/M metagenome (GOLD analysis project Ga0172370, IMG submission 114538) | Freshwater microbial communities from Kabuno Bay, South-Kivu, Congo - kab_022012_11.5m | ecosystem: Environmental > Aquatic > Freshwater > Lake | place: Democratic Republic of the Congo...
AGGCCGGCGTTATTCCGATAATTTTTGCCGTTTCATTTGTCTTGTTTCCTCAGCTTATAGGAAACTTTTTAAAATATTCAAAAACTCCGGCCGTTGCCGGATTTGCCAATTTTTTGGCAACCGCTTTCAATCCGTCGGGGTTCTTTTATAATTTTTTCTATTTTATTTTGGTTATCGGCTTCACTTTTTTCTATACGATAATCGTTTTCGCACCCCAAAAAATTGCCGAAGAAATCCAAAAACACGGCGGATTTATTCCGGGTATCAGGCCCGGTCCGGCCACAAAACAATATCTGGAAAAAATCCTTTACCGCATAACCAGCGTCGGCGCTATCTTTTTGGGCTTGATTGCTATCTTGCCCGCGATTGTTTCTGCCGCTACCGGTTTACAAGAATTGGTCATCGGAGGGACGGGAATTTTAATCGTCGTTTCGGTAATTTTGGAAACGTTCAAGACGGTCGAATCGCAACTCGTAATGAGAAATTACGACAAGTTCGTTAATTAATAATTATCAATAATTATGGCAAAAAAGGGCTCAAGAATACTAGTCGGTTTGGTCTGCGAGACTTGCAATAAACAAAACTATGTTGTTCAAAAAAATAAAGTGAATACGACCGGTTCTTTGAGGTTGAAAAAGTACTGTAACCGGTGTAAAAAACACACCGGGCATAAAGAAAAAAAGAAATTGGGTTAATAATTTTAACAAACTATGAAACTAGTCCTAATCGGTATCCAGGGATCCGGTAAGTCGACTCAGGGGAATTTATTGTCAAAACAGTTAAAAATACCTTATTTATCGACCGGTCATATTTTTAGGGAGATAGCAAAAGAAAAGACAACTTTGGGACGGTATATTAAAGAAATTATGAATTCCGGATTGTTAATACCTGACGACAGAACCATAGAAATAGTTAATAGTTATTTATCGAGATCAGAATATAAAAACGGTTATATTCTTGATGGGTTTCCAAGAACTTTAAATCAGGTTAGGAAATTTAAAAACAATGTTGACAGAGTCATTTATTTAAAAATACCTCAAAAAGAAGCTTTATGGAGATTGATGCATCGAAATGACATATCGCGCGATGATGAAACATTGCCGGCATTAAAAAAAAGAATAGAGTTATTTTATAAATCTACTTTACCGGTTATTAATTTTTACGAAGAAGAAAAAAAGATAATAGTAATTGACGGCACCAAAAGCATCAAAGAAGTTAATGAAGAAATTTTAAAAAGTCTGGGCAAGCAACTCATAAAAAATCAAGTCAAAACTTGGGAAAAGAAACAAAAAACAATTATTGCCATTGTCGGCATGTCTGGTTCGGGTAAGACAGAGGCATCCAATTTTTATAAGAAAATGGGTTTACCCGTGGTTCATTTTGGCAAGGTAATTAATGAATATATCGATAACCATAAATTGCCCCATGTAGAAAAAATACATAAGCAAATTCGAGAAGAATTGAGAAAAAAATATGGATTTGAAGCTTTGGCAGTTCTTAATAAAGAAAAGATAATCAATGAATTGGAAAAGAATGTCGTCGTCGTTATCGATGGCTTATATTCATGGGAAGAATACGTCTATTTGAAGAAAAATTTTCCAAGGACTAAAGTAGTATTGTTGGCTATATATTCCGATAAAGCAATCAGGTATAAAAGAGCCTTGAAAAGAAGTTATCGTCCTAATTTATCGCATGAAGAGCGAGATATCAATGAATTGCTGGGCACCAATAAAGGGTCACCGATAGCGTTTGCCGATTACTTAATAAAAAATAATTTTTCCATGGAAGAATTTCATGACAAATTGGAAGAAGCTTACCGAATGATTTATTTCTCTTAAGAATCCTATGATTCATTACAAGACTGAGGCGGAGATGGCGATAATGGCTGAAGGAGGGAAGAAACTGCAAAAGGTAATGAGGGCGCTTGTGCCGCAGGTCAAAGCCGGAATAACGACCAAAGCGATCGATCGGGAAGCCGAAAGATTGATCCGGGCCGAGGGAGCGGAGCCGTCGTTTAAAAAAGTACCGGGTTTTTTTTGGACAACCTGCTTGCCGATTAACGAGCAAGTCGTTCATACGCCCCCTTCGTCAAGAATTTTAAAAGAAGGCGACGTGTTGACAATCGACATCGGTTTGTTCCATAAAGGTTTTCATGTGGATTACGCCATTACGTTGATTATCGGCGGACACAATAAAGAAACGAATGGATTTTTGGAAGCAGGAAAAGAAGCGTTGGATAAAGCGATTAAAGAAGTTAAGGCGGGAGCTTATTTGGGCAAGGTTTCGCAGACGATCGAAAACGTTATTCATAAGAATAATTATTTTACAGTAAGGGCGCTGACCGGCCACGGCATCGGCCGGCAATTGCATGAAGATCCGTATGTTCCCGGTTATTTGGATAAATCGTTAGTTAAGACACCGAAAATGAAGCCGGGTCTGGTAATTGCGATCGAAGTGATTTATTCCAAGGGAACCGAAGAGATAAAAAACGAAAAGGGCAATGACTGGTCAATCATATCTGCAGATCGCAGTCTGACCGCATGTTTCGAACATACGGTCGCTTTGACCGGTTATGGAGCAAAAGTATTGACCTAACCAAAATCCATTTCTTTTAACCAGTTTTTATGGTAAAATATATCCTTTATGAAGGATAACGTAATTGTGCTTGAGGGAGAGGTTCTGGAAAACCTGCCTAATACCCTTTTTAGGGTAAAAGTAGCCGATTCGGAAAAGGTAATTTTATGTTACCTTTCGGGGAAAATGCGCAAGAATTATATCAAGATCTTGCCCGGAGATAAGGTAAGGCTGGAATTGACGCCGTACGATTTAAACAGAGGCAGAATCATATATAGAATATAATTTTGAATTTTGATTTTATTATAATGCATATACAATCAGCGGTTACAAAAAGATGTCCGAAATGCAAAATGGTTAAAAGAAGAGGAAAATTATATATTATTTGTTCCAATCCAAAACATAAGCAACGTCAAGGATAAAACTTTATGGCGAGATTACTGGGGATAAATTTACCTGATAACGGTCGCATAGAATATGCTCTGACGTTATTATATGGAATAGGATGGAGCAACGTCAAGAAAATACTTAAACAGGCAGAAATAGATAAGGACAGGAAAGTTTCAAGCCTGAGCGAAGACGAGTTGAAAAAGGTTAGCCTGATAATAGAAAAAAATTATAAAGTCGAAGGTGACTTAAGGGAAGACATTAGCGAGAATTTGAAAAGATTAAGAGAGATCGGTTCATATCGTGGAGTAAGACACGGTCGGGGGTTGCCGGTACGTGGGCAACGGACCCGTTCGAATGCCAGAACCAAAAGAGGAAAACGGAAGACGGTTGGCGCCTTAAAGAAAGAAGTTTGGGCAAAGATGGAGCAACAGCAGGCAAAAACGCCTGTCTCAACTCCTTCCCAAAAGAAATAAATAATATGGCGGAAAAAAGAAAAAACAGACAAAAAGCGGTGGAAAGCGGCCGGATTTATATTACGGCCACTTTCAACAATACATTGATTACCGTTACCGATGAAAAAGGCAATCCGATTATTGTCGGCGCAAGCGGAATGCATGGGTTTACGGGCACAAGGAAGTCGACGCCCCACGCGGCAACGACAACCGCCGAAACGGTTTTGAGGAAAGCCCTGGATAATTACGGTTTTCGCCGGGCCAATATTTTTGTCAAGGGTATCGGTCCGGGAAGAGAAGCGGCTTTAAGATCTGTCCGCGCTTCGGCGGTGGAAATTGAAAAAATTATCGATATTACGCCGATTCCTCATAACGGGGTAAGGCCGCCGAAAATTAGAAGAGTTTAGTCAAAATAAAATATTAAAAATAAAAAATGAGATATACTGGACCGAAAAATAGGCTGGCGCGCCGGGAAAATACGGACTTGGGTTTAAAAACACCGGGGTCAAAAGCCCAGGCGTCATTGCTCAAAAAAATCAATATCATGCCCGGACAGCATGGTACGCGCGGAAGAAGAAAGGTTTCGGAACGGGGCAGGCAGTTAAGGGAGACGCAAAAACTGAAATTTATCTTTGGGTTATCGGCCAAACAGTTAAAAAAATATTTCAACCAGGCGGTAAAGAAAACAGGTAACACGGCCCTTTTCATGTCCCGGTTTTTGGAAAAAAGACTGGATAATGTCGTTTATCGATTGGGTTTTGCGCCAACGCGTGCCGCTGCCCGTCAGTTGGTCAATCACGGTCACATAAAAGTTGGCGACAAGATGGTCAGCATTGCTTCTTACCAAGTCAAACTTGGCGAGGTAGTTACATTCGGTAAAGAAAAAAGCCAAAAGATACCGGCAATCGACAGTGCCTTGAATAATAAAGATCTGCTGTTTCCGGTCTGGTTGGAGAGAAAAGCAATTGCCGGCAAAATGATTGCCCAACCGACAGCGGAGCTAATCGACAAACAAATTAATTTAAGGTTGGTGATTGAATATTTTTCCCGTTAACAATATTATTAATTTTTTTAAATCCAGGATTTATGGCAGATACTAATTTTTTTACTAAAAAGGTGGAAATGACCGCCGATTATGGCCAATTCATTCTTGAACCGTTGTCTCCAAGTTTCGGCAACAGTTTAGGCAATGCTTTAAGAAGAACATTGTTGTCTTCGTTGTCCGGAGCCGCAATTACTTGTATTAAGTTCGACAACGCCCCTCATCTTTTTGATACGATAAAAGGCGTAAAGGAATCGGTTCTTGAAATAGTGCTCAATTTGAAACAGCTGCGTTTCGAGCTGCCTGCTCCGGGCAAATACCATCTCAATCTTACCAAAAAAGGAGCGGGCAAGGTTTACGGTAAGGATATAACCGGAGAAGTGAAAGTGATAAACGGCGATCTTTATTTGGGAGAGATTACCGATACTAAAGGGAAGCTGCAAATTGCGGCAATCGTCGAAACCGGCGTCGGTTATATCACTTCCGAGGAACAGGAAAATAAAGAATACGGTTATTTGGCAATCGATTCCGCCTTTTCACCGGTCAAAAAAGTCAACTATAAGATCGAGGCCGCCCGTGTCGGCAGAAAAACCAATTACGACCGATTGATTCTGGACATTTGGACCGACGGCAGCATTACACCGGAAGAAGCTTTGAAAAAAGCCGCGGAAATCATGGCCGGTCAGTTCAACCGTATTCTCTCCGGTGAAGACACGAAGACGGTTGAGAGTCAACAGGCAGTTACGGCTCAGACACAGGAAGAACAGATAGATAAACGTTTTTCCGATTTAATTATCGATGAATTGAATTTGCCTTCGCGGGTCGTTAATGCCCTTTTGCGTGAAAATATCGAAACCGTCGCGGATTTGATCAAGTTAGGTAAGGATCGTCTGGTCGGGTTAAAAGGTTTGGGTAGAAAATCGATCGATTTAATCGAGGAAGAATTAACTAAATTAGGGGTTCAATTATAATCGTTAAGTCCAATGTTACACGGTACAAAAAAAATCAGGTTCGGTCATGGTAAAGATGCCGATCGGATGCTCATGAAAAAACTGGCTTATAATTTTCTTTTGGCCGGTAAAATCGTGACAACGGAAGCAAAAATAAAGGCGCTTAAACCTTTTATCGAAAAATTAGTGGGTAAAGCCAAGGAAAAGAACGAAGCGAATAAAAATTATTTATTGAGTTTTCTAACGAATAAAAAAGCAATTAAGCTTTTGTTTGATGAAATCGGGCCGGCATTAAAGGATAAGGCAAGCGGTTATATGAAAATTGCCCGTCTTCCGATGAGGTCGTCCGACGGATCATCGATGATGAAGATGGAATGGGCTTATCCAGTTATAAAAAATAAAAATGACGCAAATAACAAAAACGACTAAACCGGTTTCGGAAAAGAAAGTAAACCATAACTGGTATCTGATCGATGTTAAAGACAGAATTTTAGGAAGGGTGATTCCCGAAATCGTTTATTATTTAACGGGAAAAAACAAAGCCAACTACGTTCCTTATTTGGATATGGGAGATAATGTGGTGGTTGTCAATGCTTCCAAAGTGGTGGTAACCGGTAAAAAGGAGCTTGATAAAACTTATTCTTCTTATTCGGGATACCCCGGCGGATTAAGAAAGATTACCTATGCAGAAATGATGATTAGGAATCCCAAAGAAATCATCCGTCATGGCGTTTCGGGAATGTTGCCCAAAAACAAATTGAGAGACAGGAGGCTGGCTCGATTGTTTATATTTAAAGATGAAAAACATCCGTACGAAAGTAAATTCGAAACACGAAATTCGAAATCCGAAACAATATTAAAATAAAGAAAAATTCAAATGTTCAAAACCGTTTTGAATTTTGAGAATTAGAATTTTTGTATTATTTGTTTCGAATTTCGATATTCGAATTTCGAATTTTTAATTATTATGGCTAAAAAATCAAAAGATATTCAATATTATGAAGCGGTGGGTCGCCGCAAAGAAGCGGTTGCCCGCGTTCGTCTCTATTTGGTCGGTAAAGATAAGACGGCGACAATCAACGGCGTCAAAGTCAAACAGGGGGAAATATTGGTTAATAAAAAACCTTTTTCCGAAGTCTTTTCTTTACCGTCACAAAAAATCCGTTGCCTGACGCCTTTGAAAATTACCAAAAGCGACGATCGTTTTGCCGTTTCTATTTTAACCCGCGGCGGCGGAACTAACGGGCAGATAGATGCTTTGGTTTTGGGCTTGGCCCGTGCAATCGAGAAGGCCAATAGGGAGGAGTATCGGCCGATCCTTAAAAAAGAAGGTTTATTGGCCCGTGACGCCCGGATTCGGGAAAGAAGAAAGGTTGGTACCGGCGGCAAAGCCAGACGCGCCAAGCAGTCTCCAAAACGTTAATCTCCAGAGTTGGTATAATGATCGAAGCGGTATGAAAGATTTATCAATCATAATTCTCTCTTTTAACACAAAAGACGTTACTCTCGATTGTCTCAATTCCGTCATCAAATCATTAAATAGAATCAATTACGAGATCATTCTGGTTGACAATGCGTCTTCCGACGGATCATCGGAAGAAGTTAAAAATCAAAAATCAAATATCAAAAATCTAAAATTGATCCAAAATAAGGAAAATATTGGTTTTGCAAGGGCCAATAATCAGGCGGCCAAAGAGGCAAGGGGGAAATACTTATTGTTTTTAAACTCGGATGTGATTGTTGATCACGTTAAGTTCGATGAACTGATTGAATATTTTGATTCCAACCCGACTGTTGCCGTATTAACGGTTAAAGTAAACTTAACGGAAAACGGCATTGATCCCGCATCGCACCGCGGCTTCCCAACGCTGTGGCGCTCTTTTTGTTACTTTCTTGGTCTGGAAAGATGGCTGGCTAAAAATCGATTATCGGCAAAAATATTCGGCGGCTATCATCTTTTGGATCGTGATTTGAATCAGGAGCATGAGATAGACTCACCCAGCGGCACGTTTTTCCTGGTAAGAAAAAATATTTTTGACCAGGTGAAAGGTTTTGATGAGGATTTTTTCATGTATGGTGAAGATCTGGATTTGGCTTACAGGATTAAAGAATCAGGCTATAAAATAATCTATTACCCCAGACAATCCGTCACCCATTTGAAATACCGCAGCGGCTTAAAAAGTAGCGATAATAATGTCAGGAGAAATATCCGTAAGCATTTTTATGATGCGATGAAGATATTTTATCGTAAGCATTATTCCGGAAAGTATCCGTCGTTTATCAATAAACTGGTGTATGTTGTTATAGATTTTTTCAAAAACTGACAAAGCAACATGAAAATCGGAATCGATGCCAGATTGTATTTCCAGACCGGCGTCGGCGTTTATCTTCGCAACCTGCTTTATTATCTGCAAAAAATATCCAATAACGAGCGGTTTTATATCTATATAATGAAAAACGACTCGCCGAAAATCGAATTTGAAAACAATCGTTTCATCAAAAGGGAAGTCAACGAACATTGGCATAGCTTTTCCGAGCAGGTTGCTTTTGGTTACAAACTTTATTGCGACAATCTTGATTTGATGCATTTTACTTATTTCAGTTATCCGGTTATTTATCGCCGACCGTTTATTTCTACTATTCATGATTTAACGCCGTTACTTTTCAAGACAGGTCGGGCATCAACAAGAAATAAGCTGATTTACGGTTTGAAACATAAAGCGCTTCAGTATATTCTTTCATCTCAAGTCAAAAACAGCCGTAAAATAATTACTCCTACGGAAACAGTCAAAAAACAGTTATCGGATATTTACGGTAGTCAATATTCAAGTAAAATCGAATCGATTTATGAAGGAGTTGATTATCAATTTGGGTTAGTCCGGGAAAATAGTGACCTTGCCGGTGAATTTCGTCAGCCTTTTTTTATCTATGTAGGTAATTTCTATCCGCATAAAAATATCGAAAGACTGATAGAAGCATTTGCCGATCTGAAAGATGATTACCGATTAATTCTTCTTGGCCCAAACGATTACTTCAGCAGGAAAATATTGCAAATGATTGATCGATTGGGTCAGGAAAAAAGAATTTTGCTTCGCGCCGACTCCGGTTGCGAAGATTTAGTTTTCTTCTATAAACATGCGGCCGCTTTGATTCATCCTTCATTGTCTGAAGGATTCGGTTTGCCGATTGTTGAGGCGGCCTATCATAATTTACCGATTATTGCTTCCAATATCGATGTTTTCAAAGAATTATTGGGCAATCGATACTTATGTTTTGATCCAAACAGTGTCGATAATATCAAAAACAAATTGAAAGAATTTATCGATAAAAAACCAAAATTCGATTATCAAGATATAAATAAAAAATTTTCGTTTCCCGAAATGACAAAAAAAACATTATTAGCCTATAAAAAGAGCCTGCTGTGAAAAAAATAGCGATTGTTTATGATTGGCTGGATAAATGGGGAGGCGTGGAGAGGATACTGATGACGCTTCATCAAATGATTCCCGATGCAAAATTTTTCACTTCTTATCACAATCCGCAAACAGCCTCATGGGCAAATGATTTAAGAATAAAGACCTCTTTTATCCAAAAATTGCCAAGTTTTATAAAAAATAACCGCGCAATGTCTTTTGTTTTTTATCCTTATGCTTTCGAATCATTTGACCTTAGCGGTTACGATTTGGTAATCTCGGTTACGTCTTCGTTCGCAAAGAGCGTCATTACTAAGCCCGGTACTTTTCATCTGTGTTATTTATTGACGCCGACAAGGTATTTATGGCTTTACCCTGAGGAATATTTTAGCGGTTGGCAAAAGACACCGGCATATCGTTACATCGAAATTCTAAGGAAGTGGGATAAAATCGCAGCGCAAAGGCCGGATAAGATTATTGCGATTTCAAAGACAGCGGCTCATCGTTGTAAAAAATATTATGGAAGGAAGGCGGAGGTGATTTATCCGCCATTTGATGTGGAATATTGGGAAGGTCAAAATCACAATTCAAAAATAAAAAGTATCGGGGATAAAAAATTCTATTTAATTGTTTCACGCCTGGAACCATACAAGAGAATAGATTTGGCGATTGATGTTTTTGGTCAGTTTGGCGATAAGGAATTAATTATTATTGGAACGGGAAGTCAGGAAAAAAAACTGAAAACTAAGGCCGGAAACAATATTAAGTTTTTAGGTAAAATCAGCGACGATGAATTAGCCATATTATATAGTCGGGCAAAGGCTTTAATCATGCCCCAGGAAGAGGATTTTGGCTATGTCAGCCTCGAAGCCCAGCATTTCGGCTGTCCGGTAATCGCTTTCGGCAAAGGAGGAGCGTTAGAAACCGTTATTAACGGTAAAACCGGCTTATTTTTCCAATTTCAAACAGTCGACTCGCTGGGAGAAGCGCTTGAAAGATATGAAAGAATGGCTTACAATCTTAAAGTTAGGACGCAAAGCCTAGGTAAGAAAGTTTGCAATAAGTTTAATAAAAGCAATTTCGAAAAGAATTTTTATAAATTTATTCAAATTTAAAAAAATGAAAGCAATCATATTTGCAGGAGGTAGCGGAACCAGACTTTGGCCATTATCGCGAAAAAAATCGCCTAAACAATTCGAGAAAATTATCGGCGATAAATCTACTTTGCAACATGCGGTCGAAAGATTGATGCCGGAATTCAAACCTGAGGACATTTACCTTTCCACGAATATTTTTTATAAAGACATCGTTAAAGAACAATTACCTTTTATTCCGGATGAAAATTTCTTGTTCGAACCCGAAAAAAAAGATGTTGGTCCGGCCATCGCTTTAGCATCCGGAATACTTCATAAAAAATGTCCGAATGAACCAATAGCCATTCTTTGGAGCGATCATCTTGTCAAACAGGTATCATTATTTAAAAAAGTCTTAAAACAATCAGGCCAATATATTCTGAAAAATCCGAATAAGATTATTTTTATCGGCCATAAACCACGTTATGCCAGTATTAATCTGGGCTACATCCATTTAGGAAAAAGAGAAGACGCAGTTGACGGTGTAGATTTGTATAAGTTTGAAGGATTTAAATATCGTCCGGACGAGGAAACCGCTAAACAATTTTTCAATTCGGGTAAATACGCCTGGAATTTAGGATATTTTGTCACCACGCCGTTATTTATTTATAATGCGTTTAAAAGATTGGCGCCGAATATTTATTACAATACCGAGCAGATGCTTAAGGATTACGGCAAACCCGAATACCTGACTGTTTTAAATGAAAATTACGGTAAAGTTGAAAGCATTAGTTTCGATAATGCAATCCTGGAAAATTTGGAAAAAGAAGACGCCCTGGTTGTTGTGGAAGATATTGGTTGGAGCGATATTGGCGCATGGGAAGCCCTTAAAGAAGCTTTGGAACAGCATCCTTATGAAAACGTTATCAGAGGCAAAAGCTATCTGGACAATGTCAAAGATTCCTTGATTTATAATTACGAAAACAAAAAATTGATTGTCGGAATTGATTTGGACGAAAATATTATTGTCAATACCAATGACGTTTTGCTTATTGCTAAAAAAAATTCGGTTCCTAAAATTAAAAAAATAGTCGAAAGTTTTGAAGGAACAGAGCATGAAAAATTAACGTGAAAAAATTAAAAAATCAAGAATGAATTCATCATATAAGATTTTTTTTAAACGGCTTATTGATCTTGTTTTCGGAATTTTTCTCCTCGTATTGTTTTCTCCGATTTATGTTTTGGCGGCAATCGTCATAAAACTGGATTCGCCCGGACCGGTTTTGGCGGATGTACCCGAAAGAATCGGGCAACTTGGCCGAAAATTTAAAATGTATAAATTCCGCTCCATGATCGTAAACGCCCATCTTCTTTTGCGGACCGATCCCGGTTTTAAGGAACTTTATGAAGAATATAAAAAAGGCAGTTATAAATTGAAAAAAGACCCGAGAATCACGCGCGTCGGTCGATTCATTCGCCGTCATTCCATCGATGAAATACCCCAATTATTCAACGTCCTCAAGGGCGAGATGAGCATTGTCGGCCCGCGGGCTTATTACCCCGATGAGTTGGAAAATCAACAAAACAAGTATCCCCATACGAAATGTCTGGTAACTAAAGTTTTATCCGTAAAACCCGGAATTACCGGATTATGGCAGGTGAACGGCCGATCGGAA
>Ga0172370_10009269_pt1 | contig 11559 bp, 12 predicted proteins | sample LakKiv5m_FD_114538 | JGI IMG/M metagenome (GOLD analysis project Ga0172370, IMG submission 114538) | Freshwater microbial communities from Kabuno Bay, South-Kivu, Congo - kab_022012_11.5m | ecosystem: Environmental > Aquatic > Freshwater > Lake | place: Democratic Republic of the Congo...
GGCGCCGGCCGGAGGTCGTCGTGGCCCGCCGCGTGATCGAAACCGAGGAGCAGGCGAAAGAAGCGGCGCTGGCGGCGCTCGCGCGCAGGAGCCGCACGAAGGCCGAGTTGGAGAAGGATCTGCTGGCACGCGGGGTCGATCCGGAGATGACGCGCCGCGTCGTGGATGGCCTCCCGGCGCAGGGACTGCTGGACGACGCGCGGCTGGCGGCGGACGAGGCGCGCGGGCTGCTGGATCGCAAGGGGTTGTCGCCGGATGCCGCTGCGAGCACGCTTGTCGCGCGGGGGCTGGCCGAGTCGGCGGCGCGGCAGGCGGTCGATGCGGCGAGGGACGGGCGGACGGATGCCATGTTGTGCGACGCAGCGCTGCGTCGTCGATTGCACGGCCGGCCGATCGATCCGTCGGCCGTCGAGCGGGAGGCCCGCGCGATGACCCGGCTGGGCTGGGACGCGGACCTCGCCGCGCGCACGCTGGAGAAAGCGCTCCGCGACGTGGAGCGGGCGCTCGAGACGGGAGAGATGGAATGAGGTCTGCCGGTCGCCGCTTCCGTTGGTTCGGACTGCTCGTCGTGCTTGCCTGGCTTCCCGCCCGCGCCCAGGTGCACGACCCGTCCATGGGCATGGGGAACACTTCGCAGCACTCCTCGCAGCGCAGCACCGAAGACATCCTGCCTGATGTCGCGGACGCCATTGCGGGCGATCCGGCGAAGGTGATGGAGCGCGCGGACAAGGCCTTCGAGAACAGCGACTGGCTGGAGGCCGTCGCGCACTACCAGCACGTGCGCAACCGCTTCTCGTACAACGTGGCGCTGGCCGCGCGGGCGGAGCTGCGTCTGGCGGACATCGCGTTCGCCCGCGAGAAATGGGGCGAGGCGCGCTCGCAGTACCGCACGTTCGCGCGCATGCACCCGGGCCACGCCGAGGCGGACTACGCGGCCTGGCGCGCGGGGCTGTCCACGTGGAAGGACCTGCCCGACGGAGGCTGGATCACGCCGCCCGCCGAAGAAAAAGATCAGAGCCAGGTGCTCGAAGCCCTGAAGCAGATGCGCGAGTTCATCCGCTCGTACCCGGCTTCGAAACATCTCGACGAGGCGAAGAAGACCGCCGTCGACTGCCAGAACCGGCTCGCGGCCCATGAATTGTACGTCGCCGACTACTACGCGAGGAGGGGCAAGTGGCGGGGCACGCTGCTGCGCGCGGAGGGCGTGGTGCGGGCCTATCCGGAAAGCGACCGCGTGCCGGAAGCCCTGGCCTGGTGCGTCGAGGCGCACGCGGCCCTGAAGGAGGCGGATCAGGCGCGCAAGGCGTTCGAGGATCTCTCGGGGCGCAAGCCGGACAAGTCGGTGATGTCGCGCGCGGAGAAGGCGTTGCGGCAGTTGTAGGGCCGCCCTCCGTCCGCCGGGCGCATGCCGCGCGCCACGCCCTTCATCCTTCATCCTTCAGTTGCCGGGCGTATACTGCGCGCCGGAGGCGGCCCATGTCCCCTACGGTCCGAGAGCGGCTGGCCCTGGCCCGCGCCCAACTGGCCCGCGGCGAGATCGCGCAGGCCGGGCAGCTCTTCGATGCGCTCGCGGTCGAGTTTCCCGACTTCGCCGACGTGCAGCACGAGGTCGGCCTCTACCGTCACCAGGTCGGCGACCTGGAAGGCGCGGCGACTGCCTTCTCGCGGGCGATCGCCACCAATCCGCGCTACACGGCGGCCGCCCTGAGTCTCACCGTCACGCTCAACGACCTGGGCCGTTACGACGAGGCGCGCACGGTGTACGACCGCGCCATTTCGACCACCCGCGCGACCCGCGACTGCCTGGACCCCTTCGTCGCGGGGAAAATCGCCAATCTTTTCGCGGAGATAGGCGAGTCCTTCGAGGCGGCCGGTCTGCCGGCGAAGGCGGCCCGGGCCTACCGGGACGCGCTGAGCCTAGGGCGGGAGTTCCCGGACATCCGGATGCGCCTGGCGCAGGTGCTCCAGGAACTGGGGGAGATGCGCGGAGCGCTCGACGAGCTTGCGCAGACGGTGGCCGCGAATCCGGGCATGCACGCGGCCCGCGTGGCGTTCGGGCTCGCGCTCTACGGCGCGGGCGACCGCGAGAAAGCCGCCGTGGAATGGCGCGAGGTCCTGCGTCAGGACCCCGGGCACCGCACCGCCGCGCTTTACCTGCGCATCGCAGCGGGCGGGAGCGCCGCCGATCCGGAGAAGCCAGCGGAACCCGCTGCGGCCAGGAACGATTCGACGCTCATCCTGTAGCGGTCGTTGCGTTGCGTTCCCTCTTGACGCGATGCGCCAACGGGCCTACCTCCCGGCGGCGGGCGTCGGCCCGAGGGAGCGGTCATGAGCGGCAGCGCGAGACCCCGCAGCCTGGTTACGGGCGCGTGCGGCTTCATGGGCTCGCACATGGTGGAACTGCTGGCCGCGGCCGGCCATGAGGTCGTCGCGACCGACGCGCCGCGCGCGTGGATCGCAGGCGATCGCCGCTCCGGACGCTATCCGGGCGTCGTGCGTGCGCTGGGAGTCCGCTGCATCGAGGCCGATGTGACGCGGCCGGAATCGCTCGACGGGCTTCCCGCGGACCTGGACTTCGTGTTCCACATCGCGGGGGTGTTCAGCTACAGCGCTCCCTGGAGCCTGCTGCGTGCCGTCAACGTCGACGGCACGCGCGCGCTCGTCGATCGCGTCCTGCGCGATTCGCCCGGACTGCGGCGCATGGTCGTTTGGGGAGCGGGCGGCGTCTACGGTCTGCCCGGGCCCGACGAACAGCCCGTCGACGAGAAGAGCCCGCCCGCGCCGCCCAACGACTACCTGCGCTCGAAATGGTTCGAGGAGCACCTCGTCATGCGGGCGGGGGAGGAGAAAGGGCTGCCGTGGACCATCATCCGGCCGACGACGGTCTACGGCCCGCGCGCGGTCTACGGCGGCGGCCAGCTCCTCATGGGCCCGGCGTCGATGCCCGTCGCGGCGGTGCCGCGCAACCTCGCGGGCCGCATTCCGTTCGTGCACGTGCGCGACGTGTGCGGCGCGGCGCTGCACCTGGCGGGCGTCGACGCGGCGCGCGGCGAGGCCTACAACGTGAGCGACGATAGCCGGCTCACGGGCGTGGAGTTCATGCGACTGGTCGCCGAGACGACGGGGCGGCGTTTCGTGGAGCTGCCCGCCGTGCCGGTCGAGACGCTGCGTCGCGTGCTGGCCGCGGTCGCCGACGCGCTGCAGGCCGCCGCGGCGCGCCTGCACTTCCCCTCGCCGCTGGAGAAGCCGACGGTCGAGTACCTGGGACGCGACCTGGTCTTCGCCAACGACAAGCTCAAGAGTACCGGCTACCGTTTCGAGTACCCCGACGCCCGCGAGGGCATCCGCGAGACCCTGGAGTGGTATCGCAAGGAGGGTTGGATCCGATGAACGCCGCCGAGAGAATCGCCGCTGCCGCCCCCGAGATCCGCAGGCCCGACGGGGCCCGCCACGACTACGTCTCGCTGTGCCTCGCCGACGCCGCGTCGCTCGAGACGGTGATGCGCGCGGGCGTGCTCCCCGACCTCGAAAAGCTCTCCGGGTGGGAGTTCCGAGGATATAATACGCCCGACCTGATGTCGGTGCTGGGCATCCGCAAGTTCAAGAAGGGGTTTTTCCGGGACGCGCGCACGCCGGCCGGGCACCTGGGCGGGTACAACGTGAAGACGCGCCAGAGTCCGCTTGGGGCGCCGTGGGTCGACGTGACGAGGGGTGCGGACTCGTTCAAGTTCGGCTGGTACGACGTGCGTCCGGTGGATCTCGCCGAGCCGCACAACAAGTACCCGAACGCGGTGCTCATCGACTACGACGTGGACCGCAACCCGGCGCTCGACCCGACGCGGCTGCTGCGCGATTACCTGTCGCAGGTGTACGCGGACAACCCGGACCTTTACCTGGGCAAGGCGTATCTGGCGCTCGGGCCGATGCCCGTGTACGTGTCGTGGTTCGTGCTGGAGAGGTCGAACCGGTCGTCGCTGGCGGGGTAGGGCATGGTGAAGAACGAACCGCCAAGGCGCCAAGAGCGCCAAGAACGCAAAGGAAACATCGGGTTTCCACATTCGCCCGACCGATCGTTCCAGACCATTGTCGTTCCTTGGCGCCCTTGGCGCTCTTGGCGTCTTGGCTGTAGACGGGAGGCCGGAAGCCGCGCTTGACACCGCCCGGCGCGGGCGCGAGGCTGCGCCGCCATGACGCCCTCCGCCCTCCGCCTCCTGTGTCTCCCGCTTCCGCTCGTACTCTTCGGCTGCCGCCACGCTCCCCCCGTGCCGTCCGGTCCCATCGAGCTGCGCACCGAAGGCCCGCCCGCGGGCGAGTGGGCCACCGTCGCGCTGACCCTCAGCGGCTCCAGCGCCGACTCCAAGACCGTCGAGGAGTGCCTCCAGGAGGCGCGCGAGGCCGGCATCCGGCTCATGCCTGGCAGCACCGCCGCCGGCACGCTCGTGATCGACGACAAGGGCGACTCCTTCGCCACCGCCGACGGCGCGCAGCGCCTGCCGTTCCACACCGCCACGAACAACGCCAAGTGCCGGATTTCACTCGGGAAACTGGCTGCGATCGACGCGAAAGTCCGGACCGCGAAATCCGAGCCCGAGGGCTGCAAGTCCATGGGCAGCGTCGAGGGCATCGACCGCGGCGTCGCCTTCGTCGTGCTCATTCCCGGCAACTACGACTCGGCCGTGGTGAACGCTCAGGTGCAGGCCCTGCAGCGCGGCGGCAACTTCGTCGTGCTCGACGCCGTACACCAGTTCGGCACGGACCTGATGATCAACGGCCGCGTGTTCACCTGTCCGTAGCGGATGGCGTCCTCTCCGCCAGAAACCGCACCACGCGCTCACGGGCGCCGCCGCACAGCAGCCGGCCGTGTCCCGGCAGCAGGTGGTCGTAGCGCACCGGGCCCTCGTGGAAGCGCACGACGGCGTCGTGCGAGCGCGCGCAGTCGACCGAGTAGCTCGGGTAGGCCAGCGCGAGCCCCGCGCGCACCGTCAGCGGCGGATAGGCCGCGAGCAGCGAGTCCCCCGTCGCCAGGCACCCGCTGGCCTCGTGGCGCAGCAGCACCGAGCCCTCGGTGGGACCGGTTGCGGCGTGGATCTCGAAGCCGCCCACGCGGTCGCCGTCGCCCAGCCGCGAGTCGGCATGCACCTGCGCTGCGGGAAAGCGGTTCTCGATGTGGCAGATGATGCCCGCGATGAGCGTGCCCCGGCCGCGGCTCAGCATGCCGCGCGGCGCCTCGCCCGCGAGGATGGCAGCGTCGCGCTCGTGCGCCGCCACCCGCGCGCCGCGCCGCTGCAGGAAGCGGGCGTTTCCCGCGTGATCCGAGTGGCGGTGCGTCAGCACCACTCCCGTCAGGTCGCGAGGCCGAAGGCCGGCGAGCAGCAGTTCGGCCAGCAGCACGGGCAGCTCCAGCGGGTGCCCGCAGTCCACGAGCCAGCGGTCGCCCGGGCCGCCGTCGAACAGGAACACGTTCGAAATCCGCATGGCGTCGAGGTGCAGAACTCCCGGCACGATGCGCCGCATGGATTTCCCTCCTTCATTGCCGCGCCGCTACAGGGCGCGCATAAGCAGGACCGCTGCCGCAGTGCCGACCACGGCGCCGCCGGCGAGCAGGCCCAGCCCGACGCCTGCCTTGGTGCGCAGCGCCTCCGCGTCCGGACGCAGCATCCGTTCGCCGTCGTGCGTCCACGCGACACCGTAGATCGCCCCGCCGATCGCGGCGGCGAGCCATCCCGCGCCGAGCGCGCCCCGGGTCAGCGCCCGTGCGGTGCCCGAGGGCACGTCGGTCGCCTCGGCGCGGGGCAGGGCCCGGACGAGCTCCGCGACGCCGTCCGCCGCCGCCGAGAGCACGTCCGTCTCCGAGGCGGCCTGGCGCGTGAGGCGCCGCACCGGTGCGGCCCGCGGCACGTCCACCAGCGAGAAGGTAAGCAGCCACGCGCCGGCGAACACGGCCACCTCGGTCGCCACGAGGTAGCGCACGCCCAGCGCGCCGCCCACGTCCGCCAGGCACGAGGCGTCGTTGCACCCCAGCGCCTCGCGCTGCTTCTCGAAGCCCACGAGCGCCCGCAGGTCCGTGCCGGCGACGACCGACAGATCCTCGCGCCGCGCGACCTCGGAGGCCACGAGAGCCGACAAAGGCTCGACTTTCGCCGGATCCACGCCCACCGCCCGCACGTCCAGCACGGCGACCTTGGTGCGCTCGGGCGCCGGGGCGGCGAGGACCGGTGCCGCCAGCACCGCGACGAGAACGGCGCAAGTGCCCGGATTCAGAAGCATTTCCGGTACTCGCAGCATGCGCCGCTCATGCAGGTGTGGTAGGCCGACGACTGCGAGGGACACTTCTGCTGGTTGCACAGCACGTCCTGGAGCGCGCAGCCGCTGGAGTTCGTGCAGTTCGAGAGCGCGGTGGTCTCCGATGGGCAGGCGTTCGGGCAGGCCGTGCCCGCCGAGATGATGCAGTAGGCGCACTCCGGGTGCGTGTAGCAGATTCCGGTGCCGGTGCAGTTCACCGGCGGCGGTGCCGGGATACATGAGCCCTCCGGAAGGGCACACTTCCGGTCCGGGCCGCAGTCGGAATCCCTCAGGCAGTCGACGACCGTCGCGGAAGGGCAAGCCGCGGCGAGCGCCGCGACGACGGCTCCTGCTGCGAACGTCCGGATCCGCCTGCGATTCACACGCCCTCCGCGTCCGAGCGCACGATGCTAGCCGGTGCGCCCGCACACGTCCAGGAGGCCGCGCGCCCGGCGGGTGCGGATTCCACGAAAGGGCCCGTGGCTGTCCGTCCGCCTCTGTCGCGCTCCTCTCGGGGCGGGCGAAACCGCCACCGGGCAGGCACGGACCGTTCCCGAGGCGGGCATGCGAAGAGTCGGGGCTGCCCCACAAGTCGCCTCGTTCTGGAGTAGTTGCACCCAACGCTGAATGCCGGCTTTTTGCACACGGCTACCGGCCCGGGCGACCCGACGTTACACTGTCGCCTCGCGGGCCGTACCGACCCGCGTCCCTCGCCTCCGGCCGCGACGACGGCCGCGAGATCCAGCGTTCGGCGTTCGGCGTTCGGAACAGCAACCCGGAGCGGTCGCCGGGCCTTTCCGAAAGCCGAAAGCCGAAAGCCGAAAGCCGGTTTTCATGACAGATGTCATCACGTTGCGCAAGACCGCGCCATCCCGGGACGAGCCGCCCGAGCCCGCCCGAATGCCGACCCCCGCCGAGGTCGGCCGCCGCCTGCGCCAGGTGACCGACGCCATCGGCACAGTCGTGCGCGGCAAGGACGACGTCGTGCGCCTCATGCTGGCAGGCGTGCTGGCGCGCGGCCACATGCTCGTCGAGGACGTGCCCGGCGTCGGCAAGACGACACTCGCGCAGGCGCTGGCCCGTGCGCTGGGGCTCGGTTTCAGCCGCATCCAAGTCACGAGCGATTTGCTGCCCAGCGACGTGCTCGGTGTGAACGTCTTCGACCGCGAGTCCAACCGCTTCGAGTTCCGCAAGGGCCCCGTCTTCGCGAACGTCGTGCTCGCCGACGAGGTGAACCGCACCACGCCGCGCACCCAGAGCGCCCTGCTGGAGGCCATGAGCGAGTCGCAGGTGTCCCTGGACGGCACGACGTGGCCGCTGCCGTCGCCGTTCGTCCTCGTGGCGACACAGAACCCGCGCGAGCACGCCGGAACCTATCCGCTGCCCGAAAGCCAGCTCGACCGGTTCCTGTTCCGGCTGTCCGTCGGCTATCCCTCGCCGCAGACCGAGCGCGCCATTCTGCTGGCGCGCGGCGATCACGAGCCGCTGGCCGACCTCGCCGCCGTCACCGACCCGGCCGAGATCCAGGCGATGCAGGCCGCCGCGACGCACGTCCACGTCGATGCCTCCGTGGCCGACTACGCGATGCGCATCGTCGAAGGCACGCGCACGAGCCCGCTGCTGTCGCTGGGCGTGTCCACGCGCGGGGCGTTGCTGTTCCTGCGCGCCGCGCAGGCGCGCGCGCTGCTCGAAGGACGCGCCTTCGTGCTGCCCGACGACGTGAAGGCGGTCGCGGTGCCGGCTCTGGCGCACCGCGTCATCCCTGCCGGCCGCGAGGCCGAGGAGATGGACCGGCGCGAGTCGGCCCGCGTGCTGGAGGATCTGCTCGAACGCACACCGGTCCCGGATGCGTAGACCCATGCAACCGAACCCGCCGCAGCATCCAAGTGCGGCCGTCGACCGCCGCCCCCGGGCGCGGCGTCCCTGGCGGCGCCGGCTGAAGTTCACCAAGGCGGGCCGCTGGTACGTCGGCCTCGCACTCGGCATCGGCATCGGCGCCATCAACACCGGCAACAACATGCTCTTCCTGGTGCTCGGGCTGCTGCTGGGCGGCATCGTGCTGTCGGGCATTCTGAGCGAAACCGCGCTGCGGGATCTGAGCGCCCGGCGCGTGCTGCCGCGCGAGGCCAGCGCCCGCCGGCCCGCGCTCGTGGGCATCGTCCTTCACAACGGCAAGAAGCGCGCGCCCTCGTACGCCGTCGAGGTGCGCGATCTGACAGCTTCCGGGGAGGCCGGCCGCGCGTTCTTCCTCAAGGTGGACCCCGGCGGCGAGCGCGAAGGCGCCTACCGCTGGGTGCCCCGGAGGCGCGGCGTCGCTCAGTTCCGGCGCGTCGAGATTTCCACACGGTTCCCGTTCGGCCTCTTCGAGAAGTCGTTCGAGCAGGAACTCCCGGGGGAAATGATCGTCTTCCCCGGCGAGCTGCCCCTGCCTCCGCCGGAGCCGCGCCGCGGCTCTCCGCCCGGAGAGCTGCCCGACACGCGAGTGGGCGCCGGCGGCGACTTTTTCGCCCTGCGCGACGCCCGCGACGGCGACGACGCCCGGCACATCCACTGGCCCACGACGGCGCGCCAGGGCCGCACGGTGGTCATCGAGCGCGAGCGCGAGCGCAACCACCGGGTCGCCATCGAAGTCGACAACCGCGTGCCGGTGCCCGAAGGCGCCGAGAAACTCGACGGCGGCGCGGCGTCGCTTCTGGACCAGGCCGCCGAGGAGGCCGCGGCCGTCGCGCGCCGTGCCGTGCAGGATTCGGCCGAATTCGCTTTGTGTGCGAGCGGCGTCACGGTGCCGGCCGGCGCCGGGCCGGCCCACGAACGTCGCGTGCTTCGCGCGCTGGCGCTGCTCGCACCGGAACCCGACGGCCCGCCGCCCGTGCGCGTCGCGCGCGCCGACGTGCGCCGCATTCCGGTACACCCGCCCGGCGGGAGCGCGCCGTGACGCTCTCTTTGTCGCTGCCGCTGCAGCAGCGGCTCGCCTCCACGCTGCTCGTCGCCACGGGGCTCGGGTCGGTGCTCGTGGCCGACGCGGTGCCGCCGGTCTACGCGTGGACCGTGGTCGCCGCGCTGGTGCTCGGATGGCCCTTCGGCGAGCGCGTGGCCGGCAAAGGCACGGTGCTGTGGACCGTCGGCATCGTGGCGGCGACACTGTGGTTCACGTGGGCGGTCATCGGGCTGGGCGCGGAGTTCGTCGTCTGTCTGACGCAGCTCGTCATGCTCTTGGCGATCTACTACGCGAACTTCGTGCCGCGCACGCCGCGCAACGAGGGCGTGCTGCACCTCGTGTCGCTGCTGTTGCTGGCGGCGGGCGCGGCGCTGTCGGCGGAGCCGGGCTACGCCGTGTGCTTCACGCTGTTCGCGGTGGCGGGCACGTGGTCGCTGGTGCTCACGCACCTGCGCCGCGAGGTCGAGGCGGACGCCGAGCGGCGCGCGACGACGGATCCCTGGGCATCGCCCGCGGTGCGCCGGCTGGCGACGCCACGCTTCCTGGCGGGCCTGGCGGGGTTGGCGATCACGTCGCTGATGTTCGCCGTCGCGATCTTCGTCGTTTTTCCCCGCGTCTCGCTGAACCTGTGGCAGCGCCGCTCGCACGGCGGCGCCCACACCGGGTTTTCGCAGGAGGTGAGCCTGGGCGGAAAAGGGCTCATCAAGGACGATCCGCGCGTGGCTCTGCGCGTCAGGCCGATGCGCGCCGTCGGCCCGCCGCCCGACCCGCTGGAGCGATACTGGAAGGGCGCCACGTTCAACATCTACGACGGCATCGCCTGGCACGAGAAGGTGGGCGTGCGCCCGCTGCCTCCGGCCGAAGCGACGCGCGCGCAGGATCCGGACACCGGCGAGAACGTGCCCGCGTTCCTGCTCGGACCCCGGTTCGCGCGGGGGGCGCTCGAGGTCTTCGACATCGAAATTTCGCCGGAACCGGACAACTCGGTGCTGTTCACGACGGGACTGCCGCAGGCCTTCGTCTTCCAGCGGCGCCCGCACGTGGGTCTGCGGCCGGTGGAGCCGCCCCGGCTCGTGCGCAGCGCGATCGGAGATCTTTCGTACCAGCCGGCGCAGACCGCCGAGATGCGCTACCGGCTCTGGACGCACCCGCCCGTGGATCGGCCCGTGTACGTGCCCGGTCCCGAAAACGACACGCTGCTCGCCGACTACCTGCAGCTTCCGGAGCTGGATCCCCGCATTCCCGACCTGGGCCGGACCCTGGCATCCGGGCGCGATCCTCTTGACGCGATGCGTCAGGTCGAGGCGCACCTGCGCGGGCTGCGCTACTCGCTGGAGCAGCTTCCGCACGGGCCTGATCCGCTCGCGTCGTTCCTGTTCGAGGTGCGGGCGGGCCACTGCGAGTACTTCGCGACGGCGGCCGCGGTGCTGCTGCGCGCGGGCGGGATTCCGGCGCGGCTGGCGACAGGGTATTTCGGCGGGCGCTACATCGCCAACGGCGGCTACTACGCGGTGCGCGAGGGCGACGCGCACGCCTGGGTGGAGGTGTGGGTGCGCGGGGCGGGGTGGGTCACGATGGACCCGACCCCGCCGTCGATGCGGCCGGCGGCCATCGGCGGCGCGTACGAGCGGCTTCGCCTGTGGATGGACGGGCTGGGGCAGACCTGGCGGCGCGCGGTGGTGGACTACGACCTGGCGACGCAGGTGCGGGGCATGCGCTCGATGGCGAGCGCGCTGCGGGGCGGACCGTTCCAGGGCGTGCGGATGCCGAAGCCGCGGATGCCGTCGGGACCGGAGGGGCCTGTGCTGGCGGCGGCGGTGGCCATCGTGGCGGTGCTGGCGATTGCCCGGCGGCGCCGGCGGCGCACGCAGCGCGACCGGCTGGACGAGTCGCAGCGGCTGGCGGCGGCGCTGTGGAAGGAACTGGCGCGGACGCTGGAGCGGCGCGGGCTGGAGAGGCGCCTGTCGCGCACGCCGCTGGAGACGGTGCGCGAGGCGGTGTCCCGGGGGCTGGTCCACGCCGAGCCGGCCCGGCGCATCGTCGAGCGGTGCCTGGCGACGCGCTTCGGTGCCGTGCCGATGGAGCGCGACGAGGCGAAGCGGCTGCGGCGCGAGGTGCGGGGGCTGTAACCCGCCTTGGACACGCCCGCACACGGTGGACGAACACCTCGCGGGCGGTGGACGAGCACTCGCGGGCGCCGGACGAGCACCTCGCGGGTGCTGGACGAGCACCTCGCGGGCGCCGGACGAGCACCTCGCGGGCGCTGGACGAGCACCTCGCGGGTGCTGGACGAGCACCTCGCGGGCGCTGGACGAGCACCTCGCGGGTGCTGGACGAAC
>Ga0172370_10009271_pt1 | contig 11558 bp, 9 predicted proteins | sample LakKiv5m_FD_114538 | JGI IMG/M metagenome (GOLD analysis project Ga0172370, IMG submission 114538) | Freshwater microbial communities from Kabuno Bay, South-Kivu, Congo - kab_022012_11.5m | ecosystem: Environmental > Aquatic > Freshwater > Lake | place: Democratic Republic of the Congo...
GTGCAGATATGTGACTGCATTCAATCGCCAGGGCATTGGTACGTCGGAAAAAGGCACCATATTGTAGTCCGCATCGGCAACAATTGACATTTGTCTTTGGATATCACCCGCCCAGTCCTCAAGCTTGAACTCTTTCAATTTGTCAGAAAGCCAGGAATTTTTATAAGTCTCCCCTATCCCCGGGTCAATAGCGGGAAGATGGGTTGCCTTCAGTGCAATGAGCTTTGCTTTGATGTCCTTCTGTCTGTTGTTTCTAAGTATAGTCAGAACAGCAGAGTCACCGTCTTTTTTACCATAAAGATAAAGCTCTGTATATTCCTCCCCTCTTACAGCCGAATCATAAAGAGGATGATGGTCTAAGGCAATGACCGTGTCCCCGATGAAAAGCCCGGCTTTGTCTGCCGTCCAGTGGGGCATAATGTGCCATAATTTAAATCCTTTCAGTTCTTTGGGATAATTTGTAAGTTTCAGATTGGAGTCGAGAGAAACCTCGTTTGTGTACATTCCCAAACGAATATTCTGGCTGACGACCGGACCTTGATATGGCGGCAGGTCAACGTATTTCAAAGAATGGAGCATTAGAGAATCCGGTTCAGCTAATAGAGTAAAGTGAATAATAATTAAAGAGAAAAGTAATGTCAATTTCTTCATTTTAAAATCTTTTTATGTATTGTTATAAAGCACATTTTACAAACTTAAATTTACAGAAAATTAAAGTAACGCACAAAATGAAATTAATGTTATATTAAGAATAATACACTTACGTCACTATTTTTGTTTAGGAGACATTATATGCCCGAAGTATTTAGGGAAGATGGGTTCGTTTTTTTCTTCTTTACAAATGAAGGTAACGAACCAATGCATATTCATGTACGCAAAGCAGGAGGTTTTGCAAAATTTTGGTTAATGCCTGTTGAACTAGATTTTTCGAAAGGATTAAAATCCTACGATTTAACAAAAGCTGAAGAAATGATAGTAGTTCATTTTGAACAGATAAAGGAGAAATGGTACAATGTATTTGGATATTAAATATGAGACTCAAGTTGTTGATGCCTGGGTTGAAAATCGTGTCATTTGTTTGAAACTTAAAAATAATGCCGAATTTCGTTTTCCTGCTGAAAACAATAAAAAATTAGCCAATGCCACTGATGAGCAATTAAAAAATATTGAATTGATATGCGATGGGACAGGTTTGCATTGGGAATTAATTGACGAGGATTTATCAATTAGCGGTATTCTGGACGGCAGATTTGGTTAATAGATAATTTCTTTTCCATAAGAAAATGAAAGGATATCAAACACCTCAAGTACGGATTTTAAAAAGAATATTTATTCCTGAAAAATAAATCGAAAAACATTCTTGATTAACAAGTTAGTTTTGCATTTTGAATAAAATTTCTTTATTTTGTTCTTTTTGAATGTATAATCAAGGATTTTGAATGAAGCTTTTGTTTGCCTCTGTTTTGCTTACCGTTTTGATAATCGCAAGTTCTTTTGCTGTAACAATCACAAACCTTTCCGTTAAATGCACACCGGCAATTGTTCAAATTAATCTTCCCGAAACCGCCGTTGCAACAATTTCAGGAACGGGAACAGGTCAAATATCTTATAAATGGGAAAATGGTGACGGTAATCAGTTTCATTCTACCAAAACCTTACAGATTGATTTTAACGGCAACGATTTGAAAATACCGGTGGATACCAACTGGCTCTGGACAAGCGAATTAGGTAACTGGGACGTCAAATTCCGAATAGTTTCTCCCGATTCGATGTTTGCAGAAGATAATTACGAAGTAGTAACAAATCCTTTCCATATAACGAATTCCAATTTAAATTGCATCCCATCTTTGCAATTAGTTAACCGACAAGTCACAGCAATGGCAAACATATCCGGAACTGGGTACGGCGTTATTAATTATTATTGGGAGAACCGCTTGAATGGCAATTTCCATTCTTCAAAACCCAGGGAAGCAGTTTTTAATCTTAAAGATATTATTATTCAGACAGATACAGCATGGCTCAACACAAGTGAAATAGGAACCGGTCAGGTTACACTATATATAACAAGTCCCGATACTATAACTCTTCAAGCAATTTATCGAGTTGGTCTATCGGAAGTTACCAGCGAAAGCGGAAATGAAAACTTTACACTCAGCCCCAATCCCGCCACTGATGAACTTGAAATATCCTATTCCCCATCTATCAAGAGTGGGTTAGTTGAGGTTTATAATGTCTTCGGAATTAAGATTCCACCCCGTCTGACTTCGTCAGCCACCCCTCAAGAGGGGAATTTGCGGCTCGATGTGTCTTTATTGCCCCCAGGCGTTTATTTCGTAAAAGTTGGTGAGAAATTAGGGAAATTTGTGAAGATGTAGGTTAATTGATAACCAATGTTTTTGAATAAGCAGGCTGGAACGTTATTGAATTAAAGGATTAAACAATGAAAATAATTTTAATGTCGTTCATAATCTTAATTTTTTTGCTTTCATGCAATGATGACAAAGCAATTTATCAAATGATTGATAAACTCATTAATGAACCTGAACAGATTGAAAAAATCTTAAAAGATAGTAATTTTACTTCAGAAAGTCTAAGGAAAGACTTGGATGATTATTTGGAATGGACTAAAGAATATTTTTTTAATAATTTCTATAAAATCGGTTATAACGTAGTAGAAGATAAAGAATATTATACTTTTCAAAAATCGAATGAACCTTTAAAAAAGAGAAAGATAATCATAAAAAGCAAAAAAAATAATTCAAAATTATTTTTATATTTTTGGAAAACTGATAATAAATGGATTTTAAATTTTTTCAGCTATTCTGAAAACACATTCGTGCCGCCAGTTATTAGATGAAATTTGTAGGGATAAATGCTGATGAAAAAGAAAGAATTAGAACTAATATTAGAAGAAGGGGAAGGTTATTTAATTGAATTCAAAGAATCTCTTTCTAAAATTGATAAGGAAATTGTTGCTTTTGCAAATTCTTCCGGTGGACGAATATTTTTAGGAATTTCAGATAATTCGTTAATCAAGGGATTCAAGCTTGATAATAAAGCAAAATCTGAAATTCAGAATATTGCTGAAAATTGCGACCCACCTTTACGAATTAATATTGTGAGATTTGAAAACATAGCTATTATTAAGGTTCCAGAGGGCAATAAAAAACCATATAAATGTTCTTCCGGATTTTATCTGCGAAGTGGTGCCAATTCACAAAAGATGAGCACAGACGATATTATAGCATTTGTTCAAAATGAAGGTAGAATCCGATTTGATGAGCTTTATGAAAAACGATTTGATTTTGAACTGGATTTTGATAATAGTAAGTATTTGTCTTACATTAGAAAAAGCAACATTTCAGGTGATTACGAAATAAAAGAAGTTCTTCAGAATCTTGGTCTTTTAACCATTGAAGATAAAAAACCAATTCTGAATAATACCGGAATTCTCTTATTTGCTAAAAATCCTGTAAGACACTTCGTTCATAGTGTAGTGACCGGAGTTTTATACAAAGGGAATGAGAAAATCAATATCCTCGACAGAAAGGATTTCACGGGAGATTTAATATCGAACATTGAAGATGCTATTATATTTTTAAAAAAGCACTTGAACGTCAGATACAATATTCAAGGACTTCGGCGGGAGGAAATCCTTGAAATTCCCGAAACAGCTTTACGCGAAGCAGTGATTAATTCTGTGGTTCATAGGGACTACTTCGAAAAGGGTGCAAATGTTATAATAGAAATCTTTGATGACAGGGTAGAAATAACTAATCCGGGTGGCTTACCTAAAGGTTTGAAGGAATCAGAGTTTGGGACAAAGAGTGTTACGAGAAATCCTCTAATCGCTTCGATGATGCTACGTGCGAATTATATAGAAAAACTGGGAACCGGCATAAAGCGTATTCAGAATGTAATGGCTGAAGCTGGGCTTTCACCGGCTACTTTTATAAAAGATGGTTTTTTCACGATTAGGTTTTCGAGAAAATTTAAAGCGGACAGAACCGGGAAACAAACCACCAAAGATGAAAAAGAATTTCTAAAAGCTGATTCCAGTGAACTTATGGGTGAAGACTTCACTGAATACTTCACTGAAGGTTTTGCTGCTAAGTTCGCATCAGAGTTCGCATTAAAAGGTAAAAGACTGAACAGATTAATAAAAATACTCGAACTTATTGATTCGTCAAAATTTATATCTGCAAAGGATTTCATTCTAAATGTCCTTGTAAATGAAGGAGCAAATGATGGTGTAAATGTCGGTGTAAAGACCGAAAATGTCGGTGTAAAAATCGAAAATGTCCCTGTAAAGACCGAAAATGTCGGTGTAAAAATCGAAAATGTCGGTGTAAAGACCGAAAATGTCGGTGTAAAAATCGAAAATGTCCCTGTAAAGAATGATGTAAATGAACTTGAAAATATCGGAATAAATGAAAGAACAGTAGAAAGAGATTTAGCTTTTTTGAAGAGGATTGGTTTTATTGAGCGTGTTGGTACGGATAAAACGGGAAAGTATATTACTACCGATACATTTAAGAAATTTATTAATCTCAAGTAAAAATGAATAAAGTTCACCATTTTGGTCTTTCCACAAACTGGTATTTAATGTTTTCATTAGATATATTCACTATATAACGATGACGGAAGTAAACATTTCATGAAGATAGTAATTTGGATTTTAATTCTTTTGTTAAATTTTTCGTGTATAACAGATAATAATTTTTTGCAATTTATCGATGATATTATAAAAGAACCTGATAATTTAACTAAAATTATGCAGGATACAAATTTGTCAAATGATTTTATTAGAAATGAATATTTCGAGGATTCAACATATTTGAAGAAATTTATTCAAGAAAACTTTACTAAAAATGGTTATAAAATTGAAAAAGACCATTATTATAAAACCTTTGAGGATGGTGCTTTTATTGAAAACCGTGTTGTTTTTATTAAAGACCTGAAAAATAATTCTGAATTATATCTTTATTTTACAAAAAAACATGGTAAATGGATTTTATCTTATTATGATTTTAGCGGTAGTTCTTTAACACCTCCAATTCTGAATTTGAAAGAATAATTTTTTTGAAATTTTTTTGGATAAAGCAAAATAAAATTAAATTAAATACCCGCTACTTCTCTTTGGGTGCGAGGATGTACAATTCGCAATTGGGACGTTTTCTTTCGCATCACTATCTGCATGAGTTGTACCCACAGCACAACGCGTATAACTATGCATTAAATTCCCATCTGATTTGGAAAGACCCCATCGGACTGAAAGGAGAGAAAGATGGAGGTTGAAGAAATGTGGTGGATTTTCGCTGGGACACAGCTTGCTGTGTCCTAATATTGTGGAGATATAAGGGTTCGGTGATGTACCTTTGTTACAAATAAGTATTCCCTAACGCGATGTAAGAAATAAAAAGGCTTTTTGTGGGTGCAAGGGGCTCCTTGCCCTATTTTTTGGAAATAGCACATTTTGGGCACAGCGAGCTATGTTGGAATCAATTAAAAATTAAAAATTAAAAATTAATAATGAGAAGCGAAGAGAGTTTCTAACAGTTTGGGGTTCCTCCTGACCGAAATTCCATATCGCGTTAGCGATTAAATTATGGTAGCTCGACGTTATCCTTTTTTGATTGTTATCGCCTTGGCGATTATATTATTTCTTTTTCCATAGAGCTTAAGACGCTCACAAAAAGAATTGGGATAAATCCCTAAAGTGTGTGCACATCTAATTTTCCCACGAGCTGAAGCTCGTGGCAATTCATAATAAATCATCACTTCATTTCTTTGCTTTTCGAAAACTTACTTATTGATTTTTCTATTGCTATTCATTAGACACTAACTTCTATAAATTTTTGGTTTGTGAAAAAATACAATTAAAAACGGAGAAAATCTCAGCCAAAAACATCAAGCCTATCAAGTAAAATGATAATTAGTTAATATGGGTTAAATCATTTTTAGCGTTGATATTCTCCGGATTTTTCTACGGTTTGATGGAACAACTGACTTGAAAGAAATGAAAGCACATATTTTGAATACCTTCTGTATCTTCTTCCGGAAGTTATTATTTAATCTCACTGTTAAAGGCACTAAGTTATAATATAACTAGAGTAATAAATATTTTTTAATGATGAAATCTTTTTTTTTAGCTAAAACAACGTCAGGATACAGAAATATCATTATACGAGAAAATAAAACAATATTAAGTTTCGCTAACAATATTTTTTTATTAAATTGCAGTTTATATTTTTTTCACTTAATAAAAGGTTTAAAATGATACGTTTCTTAAAACATTTTTTAATAGTATTAGGAGCAATTACAGTTCTTGTGTCTTGTAGCGATAATTCTACCACACCAGTTAACACAAACCCGGTTGACCCTGCAGACCAAGCCGCTTTTAATTCTGCTAACGGCATTTATGGAGCACAATTATACGACCATGTATTGAATTATATAAGTGCAAGTCAGACTGACTATCCAAACAATAAGACAGATTTCTTCAGATGTAAAAGTTGCCATGGCTGGGATTTAAAGGGTAGAAATGGTGTCTTGATAAACAAAAAACCTACTGCCAATTATCCTATAGCAGCAACTATTAATCTTTACGACTGGGCTCATTCGCATTCAATCAGAGAAGTTTTTAATGCTGTTAAAAATACGGGAGGAAGAATTTTCTCTTCAGCCTACGATTCCACTCATCCTGATTACGGAAAAATCTTATCCGATGCACAAATTTGGGATATTGTGAAGTTTTTGAAGGAAACTTCTCATAAAGATTCTGATTTTTATGATATGACAACAACGGGCAATTATCCTACAGGAACAAAAACTTTTTCTAATATTGGAAAAGGTGGCGATGCAGCGGCTGGATTAGTGACATACAAAGCAAAATGTGAGATATGTCATGGAACCGATGGTAAGAAAATAGATATTTATTGTCAGGGCTTATTTTTGGGTGAAATGTTCAGAAAGGATCCTCATGAGATGCAGCACAAAGCAATTTGGGGAATGCCTCTTGATAGAGAGCACAAGGATGCGGGTTGCGCTTCTGCAAACTTCATGCCAATTCTGCCAATAACAGACCAAGATATCAGGAATATGATGGCAATGGGTCAGGACACCGTTAAATTCCCAAATAAATAAAAAAGCTAATTAATAGTAAAGGGCTAATTAATTAGCCCTTTTTCTTTTTACAATTATTGCTCTGATATTAGTAATATAGTTGTTTCTAATTAAAATGAACAGCTTTTAACAATAATGTTCAAAAAGCTAAGGATGGTTTTAAAAAGTAAGGGATGAATATACTGTGCAATAAGCTTTATTGTATGTTCTCTTGTTGCTTTGTCAAATTAAGATTTTCCTGGGTAAATCTATCGAAGGATTATCTCAAAATATGTTTTTACATTGATAAGGCAAATCAAATAAACGGTATAAAATTTTCATTTCCCTGTTTATACGTCTCGTATTTTTGTAATGGATGAATGGTATGTGTAAAAGTATGTCCTACTCATGCTATTGAAATTATCAACTAACGTCTCTATATCTTTTTGTTGGAACATAGAAACAATAAATTAATTGATTTGAATTCTTATCTAAAACATAATACTTTGAAAAAAGACAAACTTCAATTGAATTAAGAATAAATTTATTAATGATTAACAGCTTGAAAGTGAAACATGATTGAAATTCAAGATAATTTTGTTCGGGATTTGCTCCTAGGTTTTATTAAACTTCATAATCTGCATCATGCTTCAATAGAACCGATTTATGGTTCCGAATTCCATTAGGAGCTTGCCAGACATGGGTATAACGTTTCATGCGGTGCATTATATCCCATTTTTCATAAGCTCAGCGATTTAGGGCTTATCGTGATAGAAAAAAGAATGTTTACGGGAAAATAAGGAAATATTATTCTATTAAAGAAAGCGGTCAATCAATGCTAAATGTATGTAAAGAAAAAGCTAAAGAACTGGTTGATGAACTATTTGAAATTGACTAATTTTAAAGTTTTATTTTCATAAGAGTGCTATCCATTCGGCGATTGTAATCAATAAAAAAATTAAAATATTAATTCTATTTTTTATGTAATAATTTGGTATTAAGTGGTTTCACAGGAAGCTCACCAAAAAGTAGGTCGAGTAGAGAGCTAAACTATTTATCTTAGATTTCACCATAGACCTGTTTCGTCGTTTCCGTTTATGTGCCTAAGTAGGTGTATATCGTAACAAATGGTTTGCTCTCCCTCACAGAACCTTTTTTGAAGATTTCCCTCACACGGCTCTTCGTTGGTATTCAGCATTTCATGTAGTGTAAAAGCTCACGTATATCTTTGGTTTGGTTAAAGGGTACTTATCCATGTACATTTTGAAGCTGTTCCAGTTGAAGCTCTTTTTCTGGCTTCGCCTGTTCAGCCACTTATAAAGTAGTCTTTCTACTTTGTATCTATAGGCATTAATACCAATACTGTTTTCGCTTACTCCGTAATAACGGTAATGTCCAAGCAGTTTTAGTTTAACTTTTCCCCATAGTTCCTTCAATGTGTACCTGTTTCTGTTTGCCTTCAAGAACTCATTCATCTCTGTTATTCGCCGGTTTAACCTTTTCTTGCTTGTTTTCCTCCCTATTTTGAAGTACCCTCTCCGTGATTTTCCACAAAAATGGGTAAATCCTAAGAAGTCAAACGTACTGGGTTTATTGCCATGTTCATTCTTGCCGGCAGTCCTGCCAAACCTGATGATTGACGTCTTGGCTTCCGATAGCTCCAGACTGAATTTTGTCATTCTTTCCCTTAGACTTTCCAATATCTTATCGCAATCCTCCTTGTGTTGGACTACTATTACAAAGTCATCGGCGTATCTCACTATCTCGGCATATCCTTTTAACTGTTTTCTTAGCACTTTCTTAAACCATAAATCAAGAACATAATGCAGATATATGTTTGCCAGTATCGGGCTTATTATCCCTCCCTGCGGAGTACACTTGTCTGTCTTCATATATTTGCCTTCTTCCATAACTCCTGATTTTAGTATCCTGACAATTAGCCTTATTAGGTTCTTGTCATTAATCCGGTGTTCCAGAAATTTTATCATCCATTGATGGTTTACATTATCAAAGAATCCTTTGATGTCTGCGTCCAGTACATAGTTGACAGGTCTGCGGTATATTTCGTCACTCACCTTCTTGAGAGCATCATGACACCCTACTCCATTGCGGAATCCATATGATTCCTCTATGAAGCATGGTTCATATATTGCTTTGAGTATTTCGCTTATACCTTTCTGCACTATCTTGTCTTCTATTGTTGGTATGCCCAACGGTCGTTTACTGCCCTGTGCTTTCGGTATATATACTCTTAATACGTCTTGCGGTCTGTATGACATCGCTTTCATACGCCCTACAAATTGCCGGAGATTCTCTCCCAGATTTTCTCCGTATTGCTCTATACTTACTCCATCTACTCCCGGTGACTTATTCTTTTTAAGTTCCCGGTAGCATTCTCTCAGATATTCCTCACTCAGCAAACTTGCCAGTGAGACAAATTTGTAATTTGGTTTATCTTTCGATACTTTGCTTATTTGTAACAGTTTCGTTGCCGTACCCTGTTGAATTCTACGATCCATTTACGTTTCCTTATTACTTTACATACAAACGTCAGCCCCTTCGAGCCTCACTTCCTGTGTGGCTACATGCTTTCACTTGTCATTTACTCTACTATGGACTGATCCGACTTCCGTTATGCCGTCGCTCTGTTCTCGGTGTTTTCACCTTGTTGCAAAGCTTATGCTGTTGGCAAGCATAGCGGATCTCCCAAGTTCCTGTTGATTCCTTGTGTTTCCGTACTGTGGTCTTCGACCCCGATGATGACTGTATTTCTTGCCTTATTGATTTTACAGTTTCTGCATTCCCGTTTCAGAATACGGTCTGCCATCATAAAATATCCTGTTTCGGGGCTCAACACCTTCACTCGCGTTACGGTCTGGAAACTCCCGCCTCTCAGCTTCATTGCTTTTGTTACCGCCTGCAACGTGAGATTTGGTGTCGGGCTGGCGGCTCACCTTTACCCGATTCGGACTTTCACCGACAAGAATTAACAAGCTTTCTTGCCGCTCTCTTGAACTGGGATTATAGAGGATTTTTGGGATTTAAAGAGGATAAGAAAATAAATAGGTTTTTTTTGAAAAAATGTATTACGTTTTTGCGATTCATACGTTAATATGGTTTTGGAAAGTGCCAGAAACGAAAAGTTGCACCGTAGGTGCTAAACCTTGGTAGAGATTTTGTGATGAAAAGCTCCGTAGGAGCGAAACATTCTTCATGTTGCTTTTTTTCTGACTCATTACACTCCTTTTTAGCTGTCGCATCTACAATGCTCGAATCCTGGTGGTTAGGCTCATTTTCTACCAGGGTAACGAACCACCGGTTCTGAAGGAAAATATTTAGGGATTAAACGAAATTTGGATGAATTTCTCGTGAGTTTAGTGTAGCTAATTAATTTGTAGGATAAATCAATAAAATAACATACATAAATTATAAAAATATTTTGAAATGAAAAGATTTTTTTTTATTTTTGAAATGTTAATTAATTTTTTGGAGTATTTATGAAAAATTCATCGCTCATCGCTCATCGCTCATCGCTTTTTGTGTTAGTTTTATTTATTTTAATCTTCGCAAAGGGGAATGGAATAGCACAAGTTGATTATTGTTTACCGGATTGTTATAATGATGCATTTGGACCATTGATAACAATAAATTTACCCGTCCAATTTTCTTGTGGAATAAAAGTAGTATCTGTTCAATATAGAATTAGGATTGCATGTCCGAACGGACCGGGTCCTTATTATGATGTATATATTCAGGATATAATATGGCCTGCAAACGATCCGGATTTTGATTATTGTGTAAACCTTGAAGGAGGTTTAGATAAAATTATTAACAATAAAGTAACAGAAACTTTATTAAGATTAAATCCAATGGGATTCCCGCCAATTGAAAATAATCCTGGTTGGTGTGTTGATAATTGGAGAGTTATGAAGGGAGGATGTTGGAAAGTAATTCCAAATTCAAATCCAAGGTTAATGACCGCATGCATACCAATTAATGATTCAAATAAGGTCTGTTGTTTAGAGAGATTCAAAGTTTGTATTGCACAGGACGGAAGTGGTGAACGAATAATAAGTTCTCAATATTTTATCCCTGCTGTGTGTCCGACAGAATTGCATGACCAAGGTTGTATTCCTGTTTGTGGTTCTATTTATGGTAGATAAGGCATAAGTAAAATGAAATTGAAATTATTATTTTTATTCGATATCTTTTTCTTGTTTGGTGTCAATGAAATGAACTCTCAAACTTTCATTTTTGAAACTGTTCTTCAAGGTGATTTTTATAGTCAAGTTATTGATTTTGATGCAAGTTCCAGAAATGATTATTTGTATAGGGACATGATGAACTTTTTCAATTCTGATAATGGCGGTCTCTCTTGGGACACTCTAAAAACCAAATATCAATTCAACTCTCATGTAAAGCCAACTTCTTTGTCAATGCCTAACTCTAATACA
>Ga0172370_10009273_pt1 | contig 11557 bp, 6 predicted proteins | sample LakKiv5m_FD_114538 | JGI IMG/M metagenome (GOLD analysis project Ga0172370, IMG submission 114538) | Freshwater microbial communities from Kabuno Bay, South-Kivu, Congo - kab_022012_11.5m | ecosystem: Environmental > Aquatic > Freshwater > Lake | place: Democratic Republic of the Congo...
GCGATCACGGGATGCTGTCACCCCTGCGTATGCAGGGGTCTCCTTCCGCCGTGCAATGGAAAGGAGATTCCTGCATCCGCAGGAATGACAGTACCGGCCGGACACCCCGTGATTGGTTACGCAAAATCCAACCTACTGCAAGAGAAATTCATTAAAAAAGAGAACCGTGGCATTGTTGAAAAAATCGCGATTCACCTTTTTCTGAAAGCCATGGCCTTCATCTTTGGCCAGCAGATACCAGGTTTTATTGCCGTTGCTGCGAACGGTTCTGACGATCTGCTCCGCTTCGGTAACTGGCACTCTTGGATCGTTCAAGCCTTGCACGACAAAGAGCGGCTTGGTAATCTTGTGCGCATTGGTCGTCGGAGAGATGGCATTCAGAAATTCGCGCATCTTTGGCTCGCGCTCGTCCCCGTATTCAACACGCCGAAGATCGCGGCGATACTCCTGCGTGCTTTCCAAAAACGTGACGTAATTGCTGATGCCGACAATGTCCACTCCGCATTTGATGCGGTCGTTGAAATTGAACATGGAAGAAAGCACCATATAGCCGCCATAGGAACCTCCGTACACCGCCACTCGATCCTTGTCCAACTCGGGGCGTGCGGCGATCCAATCGAGCAGCTTACCGATGTCCTTGACGGGCTCTCCTCGCTTATAGCCGTTATCAAGGCCGACGTAGGTTTTGCCGTAACCTGTGGAACCGCGAACATTGGGCAGCAGCACCGCACATCCCAGCTCGTTGACCCAATATTGCACAATGGGATTAAAGATGGGAAGTGCTTGTCCCTCCGGCCCGCCGTGAATGTTAATAATGACTGGAAACGGCTTTTGGCTTTTCACCTTCGGCGTGTAATAAAACGCGGGAACCATGCGCGGCTTGCCATTCACCGTGTCAAAAGTCGGATATTCGATCAACTCAGGAGTCACAAAGACGTCGGGATTGAGTCCGCCCACTTCGCTGAAGGTCCAGCGGTTATACGCTTTCTTGCGAAGATCGAGCGTATAAACGTCGCCGGGACTGTTGGACAAATTGATCGTCAGCGCAAATAGCTCGCTGCTGAGATTGAATTTCATCCCACCAATAAGGCCGACCGGCGGCGCGGGAATGGTCACCTCCTTGTGGGATTTGGTATCCATCAGCCGCAATTTGCTGATACCGCCTTCATTGGTCACGAAGGCAATCCATTTTCCGTCCGGGGAAATGGTAAAGCCAACGACGTCCCAGGAAATGTTTGCGGTCAAAACCATCGTAGTTCTTGCGGGCCAATCCATTTTGATTAATTGCCGGAATTCCCCATTTTCATCGGAGGTGTAGTAGATGCTTTTGCCGTCCTTGCTCCAGCGGGCGCCGCCGTAAAAGACCTTCTTCTCCTGAGATGGCACCATTGGCTCCTTGGCGCCCGTGGCCGCGTCCAGAACGTAGACGTGGGTTTCTTCTATGGAAATTTGTTGCTGAATCAGCAATCTGGAGTTGTCTGCTGACCAATCCATAGCATTCCAGGAGCCATCGACCTGCAAGAGCAGGCGAGCATCGCCCAGGTTGTCGGTTTGCATGACATAGATATCGGTGTCTTTGCCGTTTCTTTTAGTGCTGGAAAAAGCATACAGCTTACCGTCGTAGCTCCACGGGCCGCCGGTGTTCCTCGACTTGCCATCAGTGAGCATTTGGTATTTTCCGGTGTTCATGTCAAAAGTGTAAAGCTGATAAAACTCGCCGCCGCCAACATCCATCGAGAAAAGGAATAGTCTCTTGCCGGGCTGCGGACAGAAGGCTCCACCGGAAACCGGCTCGCGGAAGAAGGTGATTTGTTGTCGCGCCCCACCAGGATTGGCGACATAATGAATCTGGGAAGTCTCGGCAAAACGGGTGGAAACGAGCATGCCGCTGGTGGTGGGATCCCAATCGGAAAATGCCGCCGAGCGGATGCTTTGGTATTGATTCATGCGCTCGACAATCGAGTCAGGAATATCGGGGACCTCTTCCATGACCAAGCTGCCTACTTCCTTCTTCTTCTGCTGCGAGAAGAGGATGGTTGTCAGAGCAAATAGAATTACAACGGTCAGTACTTTTTTCATAGAGCTCTCCAAAACGAACTTGAATTTCAACTGCGCACAAGGCGTTTAGAAGCTGCAAGGGTGACAGGATCACGAGATGGCGAGGATCAACCGGATAAAAAGAGTGGATACCACCCTGTCAGGCCGAGATTCAATCTTGGCATGCAATCCGGTAAATCCGGGCTATCCTGTGATCCGGTCAAAAAAAATTATCAAACAGCAACAGCTTGCTTTGATCGGTCATTTTTCCATACTACGTGAATTGGCTGAATCGACCTTTAGCAGAATAGCAAGCTGACATCCAGGCTTTTGGCCGAATGGGTCAAGGCTCCGGCTGAAATAAAATCCACTCCCGTTTCAGCAATGGCACGAACAGTTTCTAAAGTCACATTTCCGGAGGCTTCCAGCGGGACACGACCGGCGACCCATTGAACACAACGGCGCATTTCTTCACAAGTCATATTGTCCAACATGATGCGATCAACAGCCAATTCAACTGCCTCCTGCACTTCCGCAAAGGTCCTTGCTTCGACTTCTATTTCTGTCTTAAAGGCGAGCTTTTGCATGTATTCGCGACATCGCAGCACAGCCGCGCCAATACTCCCTGCGGCAGCAATATGATTATCTTTTACAAGAAACATATCATGTAGGCCCAGACGGTGGTTTTGCCCGCCGCCGCAACGAACGGCGTGCTTTTCCAAAAGTCGCCATCCGGGCATCGTTTTGCGCGTATCAAGCAGGACTGCCTTGGTGTCTTTGATTCTTTGCGCAAACTGATTGGTAAGCGTGGCGATGCCGGAGAGGCGACCGAGGAAATTGAGCGCAGTCCGCTCAGCAGTCAATATTCCGGCGCTGGCGCCGCGAATTTCCGCAATCGTTGTGCCGTGTGCAATAGCTTTGCCATCGGAAACCTGAGCTACAAAGTCAATTTGGTGGTTGACGGTTTTGAAAACTTGCTCACCTACTTTGATGCCGGCAACAATGCCGTCTTCCTTGGCGATGATCTTGGCGTAGGCCGGAGTATCATGGTCGCAAACAGCCATCGTCGTGATATCCCCGCGCGAACCCAGATCTTCGCGCAAGGCGGCGACAATGAGATCTTGAGCGGATTTTAGGATCAGTTCTTCCATGAAAATTTAGTAGCGTTCAGCGCAAACTTGCAAGGCGGACGCGAGCATGAGCAAGAGTATGAGCAGGAGCACGAGCAGGAGAATGTTAGACCTACCTCCATCAGGTTTTGACTATCGCTGTGGTATATCAAGAAGATTTTGCCAACTCTTCTTCGATCTCTTTGATGCGCTCATTGGCAACCCGGCCGATCTGGTCGGCAGCGCCCCGGTCGCGAACAATTTCTTGGAACAGATCTTTGGCCTTCTTCAACTCACCTAACTTGCGATAGGATTGAGCCGCCTCGTACAGCGCCGTCGCGCCCCAAGGCAATTTCGTTTCTTTGCAGAGATACTTGACCTTGAGGAACTCTGTTATTGCCTCTTCGGTATCCCCACGATCCGCATAGCACTTGGCGATCCAATACTGAAGCTCCGTTTCCGTATCGGCATCCACCAGAGGTTTTAGCTCGCGGAGGTAGGAGATCGCTCTGTCGTAGTCCTTCAAATCGTAAAGGAAAACGCCGATCTGACTGCGCTTGACCATCACATCGGAAGCATCAGGATAGCTTTCCACATACTCTCTGGTCAGGGCAATCGCTTGATCCCACAACCGGAAATCATCATAAGCGCGGATGAGAATGCGCACGGCCTCAGCGTGCTCCGGACCGTGCTTCTGCGCTTGAATGGCCTGGCGGCAGGCGAAAATACAGTTCTCGAGCTGGCGGTTCTCGTAATAAAAATCTCCCAAATTGACGTAGGCAGCGGCAACGACATCCGGGTCCTTGTATTTGTTCGGAATGTTGGTCAAAATCTTTAGAGCATCTTCCGTACGATTCAAAATGACGTAAAGCCGGCCCAAGCCCAGTTCACCCTCGGCCCCTTCGGAAATGTCCTTGTACTTGCCGGTGAGGTCTTTGAAAACCGCTTCTGCCTCCTTGAAATTCTTTTGGTCAATCAGGAAATTGCCTTTTTCATAAAGAAAAGCCGCTTCGGAACGGCGGTCGGAGAATTGCTTTTTAAAAGCTTCCATCAACCGTTCTGCTTTGGCGAGATTGCCTTCCTTTAGCTCGCAAAGAGCTTCTCTGGCCGAAGCGTGTCGCAACAGGTCGCCGTGCAGAGCAGCACGCAAGGAGGTGTACAGTTTTCCGGCTTGCGCATGCCTACCGCGGTCAAAATAAATATCAGCGGTTCTGACTCGCGCCAGTGCGGCCAGGCTATCTTGCGGAAAGGTTTGCGCCAACTCTTCCCAATGACCCAGAGCCGCGTCGATATCCTTGCCTTGGTAGGCCAATTCGCCCAGCGAAAGCAGCGCCTCGGCTCGGTGCTTCCCCTGTTGGCTCAAGGCGAGATAATCCTTCAGCGCAGCCCTCGCCTCCAAGGGCATTGCCTTGGCCTTAATCGCTTGTGTCCATAACCAGAGAGACTCATCATCGACGGCATAGCTAAAGAAAAAAGCCAAATTGCGCAGAGCCTGAAGGTCGAGCTTTTCTTGCAGACAGGAAATCGCCGCCTCGGTTTTGCCTTCATCAAGCAGAATTTGACAATAGCGCTTTTGCGCTTGGCTTGCCAATTGAGTGTAATAATAGCGCTCGGCAATGTCTTGATAGATCTCTTTCGCCTTTTCCGTTTTCCCAGTTTTGGCATAAATGCCGGCCAGTTGAAAGCTGGCCTGCACAACTTGGGGGGCATTCGGGAAAATGTTGAGAAAATCTTCCAACAGGATTGCCGCTGTATCCGGACGAGCCAGGCGGAGCAAGGTCATCGCATGCAAGAGCTGATTGCTTGCAGCCAAGTCAGCGGGCGTGCCGCCTGCGCCGGCTTCCTGGCACAACCGGACAGCCCTTCGCAGAGCAATCACATCCATGCTATCTTGATTCGCCAAATAAATCTCTTGCGCCAGGCGATGTTTATATTCCTTCTGCAGGCTATCGGGAGCATTCTGCTTGGCAAAATAAGCCAAAGTGCTATCCAGCAGGGTGGCCCGCTCTTGAGGAGTCGAAAGGGTTTGTAGCTCCACGTCAATCACCAAGCTTTTCAGCTTACTGCTCCATTCCGAGGCCGGATGCTTCTCCACCATCAAAGCCGCACTGCTCCAAAGCGTATCTCTATGAGCATTTGCCTTGATGGGCTGGTGCTCCCAGGCGTACTTTTCCATCAATAGGCCGTGGGAGTATCCGATTAGATACAAAACTTTGGCTGCATCGATGCTTTCGCTCCCACTGGCGTTCATAGCTTGGCGAATGAGAGCCAATCCGCGATGATAGTCATGAAAGACCATAATCTGCTGCTCGGCCCATTTTGCCAACAACTGAGCCGTCTCTACACCAGACATGGATTGCGCCAGCACATCGTTAAAAGCCTTGTCAGCGGCATCCGAGGGCGCATAAGCGAACTTTTGCAGAACATCTATTCGTTGCTTGATTGAGTCATAATCATCGGAGCCAGGGAAAAGCTTGCAATAGCGCTGGTACTCTTCCAAGGCTTGCCAATATTGCCCTTCGCCATCAAAGGAATGGGCGATACCCAATTGCGCATCATCGGCAAAGGGGCTTTGGGGATACAACTCTAAAACGGCAGCAAAGGTGCGCCGGGCGCCGACAGGATCCCTTAAAAACTCATCCTGCGTTTTGCCGATGTGATATAACAGCTCGTCGGCCCATCCTTGTTTTCTCGCCTGCTCCATTTCACTGCGCAAAAGTCGCAAAGCTTCCACCGGTTTTTCTGCCGAGCTCAAAATATCCGACGCAGCAAAAGCAGCGTGACGATGCAGGAGTCTCGAGTTGGCAAGCGTGTCCGGACTTAAAAGGACATTTTGGAAATGGACGAGCGCGACCTCGTTTTTGCCGAGTTTCTGTTGCACCGCGCCTCTGCGGAATTCCAAGGCGATCAGATCATTTGCCGGCAACTGTTCCGGACGAATGGCTGCATAGCTCTGCACCGCAGACGGATAATCCTTGAGAGCAAAAAAATTGTCGCCTTGAATGAGCCGCAGCCGCGACTGGAATGCCTGCGCCGAGGGCAGCGAAATGGCCTGTTCGATAATGGCTTGGGAAGCCTTATAGTCACCTCGCCATTGCAATGACTCGGTGAGCTTCACTGCAGCCGCAGCCACGGAATCGCTCTTCAAGCCACTGCTTACGATGGCACGCAGGACGCTGTCCGCCTTGCTGTAGCGACCGATTTGCTGTAAGAGATCCGCCCGTAGGAGAAGCGCCTTGACGGTCAGGTCATCCTCTAATCGGTCGCCGGCAATTCTATCCAGTTCTTGCAGGGCGATACTTGGCTGCCTTTGCCGATTGCGAATTTGCGCCAAGAGGTAGCGGGCTTGCAGCCTCAGCGGATGCGTGGGATGTTCTTCCAACAAAAGCTGCAAAGCGCCATTGGCACGCAGCAACTCGTTCGCCTGCAAGAATGCTTCCCCTGAGGACAATTGAGCTTGCGGTACCAGCTCGCTCTTGGGTGAGAGCAGGCGCACTCGTTCGAAGGACAATGCCGCGCTAAGGTAGTCTTTCAATTTTGTGAGAATGAGTGCGCGACTGAATTGAGCCTGATCGACAAAAACCGATTGCGGGTATTTTAGGATTAATTTTAAATAAGTCTCGGAAGCGACGTTGAGCTTGTCGGATTTTTCATAGCTCTGAGCCGAACGCAGTAGAGCCTCAGGAGCGTTCGGGCTTGTCGAGTAGTTTTCGGCGTACTTGGCAAATTGCAGGGCTGCCAAATCATGCATGCCCTTCTCGGCCAACTGCTTGGCAAAGCGCCAGTCTTGTTCTTCCTGAAATATGTTTACCTGCGCCGAAACAAAGGAGGCAAATGCTACGACCAGACAAAAACCTATTAATCGCTTGATTGATATCCTATCCACTTTATAGAATCTCCAGCTTTGCATACGGTAAAACCAAACGTCTCTCCCCAGCCGAATCGAACAATACGATAAGCTTAATGGAGCCGCGATCGGGCTCGATTCTGATGATTGTCCCCTTGCCGAAGGTCGGATGCGCCACTCGCATGCCGATACGGAATTGCACCGACTCTTGCGATTCGTCTTCGTAATTGGGCATAGGCTCCGTCTCCCACACCCGCTGCGGTTGGCGCTGTTTTCGGGAGTGGTAGCTTTGCCGGTTCTCGATTTTCACGAACGACAGATCGAGCTCCTTGAGGAAGCGTGACTGAACACTCCCGGAAGTTTCGCCGAACCTACGCCGGTTTTGCGCCCAGGTTAGATAGAGATTTTCTTTCGCACGCGTAGCGCCCACATAGAAAAGACGGCGCTCCTCCTCCAAAGCCACTGGATCGGACAAGCTTCTGGATAAAGGAAAAAGTCCTTCTTCCAGACCGGAAATAAAGACTACGGCGAATTCCAATCCCTTAGCGCTGTGCAGAGTCATGAGGGAGACGGCGTTGGCTCTGTCATCCCAGTTGTCGATATCCGAGACCAAGGAAATGTGCCCCAAATAGTCTTCCAAGTGGCTCTCGGCGCCGTTCGCCATGGCGAATTCTGCAATGGCCAGCAACAGCTCGCGCACGTTTTCGGCGCGGGTGAGAGCCTCGATGGTGCCTTCTTCTTTGAATTGGCGGAGTATGCCGATTTCCTCAACCACCGCAGAAGCCAGCTCCGCAGCGGACAATTCATGCCGAAGCGAGATGTATTTGTTTAAGATTCCGTAGAATCCCAAAACGCGCTCTGCGGTTTTTGGGGGAATTCCCGCAATGCCGGCCACCTCCGACAGCGCCTGAAAGATGGTGATGCGCTTTTCCCGGCTGTGAGTCTCAAGCCGGGCCAAAGTGGCTTCTCCGATGCCACGATTAGGATAATTGATAATGCGGCGCAGATTGATCGCATCCGCCGGATTACAAATCACTCGCAAATAGGCCAAAACGTCCTTCACTTCTTTGCGGTCATAGAACCGGACGCCGCCAACAATGACGTAGGGCATACTCGAGGCCCGCAGCGCCTCTTCCAAAACGCGTGATTGGGCGTTGGTTCGATACAAGACGGCAAAGTCGTGGAAATCTCGCTCGCCACGGCGCAGCTCCTGGCTGATTTTTTCCACGACCTGACGTGCCTCATCCAAATCGTCGTCTGTCCCGAGTAGAACCACATGATCGCCGGCTGCCTTTTGCGTCCACAACTCTTTTGGATGTCTCTGCCGGTTGTTTTTGATGACCGAATGAGCGGCAGACAGTATATTCTGGGTGGATCGGTAGTTTTGCTCCAGACGATATTTTCCGCATTTAGGGTAATCCTTTTCAAAGTCCAAGATATTGCGAATTTCCGCGCCGCGCCAGCGGTAAATGGACTGGTCGTCATCCCCAACCACGCAAATATTCTTGTACTTTTCCGCCAGCATTTTCAACGCTACGTACTGCGCCCGGTTGGTGTCCTGATACTCGTCCACCAAAATATAGCGAAACCGATCTTGGTAATATTCTTTGACCATTGGATATTTGGAAAACAGCTCAATCGGCTTCAATAGTAGGTCATCAAAATCCATGGCATTCAATTCTTGCAGCCGACGCTGGTACGCCCCATAAATCTGCGCATAGACTTCGTCCATCACCGTTTCCGCTTGCGCCTTGAGCTGATCGGGTAAAACCAACGAGTTCTTTGCCTGGCTGATTCGGTGGGAAATCGTTTTGGGCGGATAAGTTTTGCTGTCGATCTGCAAGTTTTCCAGGACGCGCTTGATCAAGGTAATTTGATCGTCCTCATCGTAAATGGCAAAGTTGCTGGTGTAGCCAAGGCGCTCTGCTTCCCGGCGTAACATTCTGGCGAAAATGGAATGGAAGGTGCCGATCCACATGCCGGAAATCATGTTGGGTACCAGCTTCACCACGCGCTCACGCATCTCACCGGCGGCCTTGTTGGTGAACGTCATGGCGAGAATCTCTTTAGGTTCCGCCAAACCGTTGGCAAGCAGATAAGCGATACGATAGGTCAGCACCCGGGTTTTGCCGCTGCCGGCACCGGCCAAAATGAGCACAGGCCCTTCGGTCTGTGCAACAGCCTCCCGCTGCGCCTCATTCAAATCCGAGAAATACCACTGCAAATCTACTTTTGCATGGCTACTTTTGCTTTTGGCCACTGGAGACCTTCCGTTTTTCTCTGGTTACTTCCCGCCTGATCCGGTCGAGCTTGACCTTTGCCTGGAGATGCTGACTCAATCTCGCGCTAAAAGTGTGGCCGCCCTTGCCGTTGGCGACGAAATATAAATAGTCGGTTGGCGCCGGATACAACGCAGCGCGTATGGCTTTGATGCCCGGATTGCTGATGGGTCCCGGAGGCAAGCCGGCGTACAAATAGGTGTTATATCGAGAATCGATCTCCAAATCTCTCCGCAGCAATCTTCGCGGCCCGTTTGGCAAAAGATATTGGATGGTCGGATCAGCTTGCAGCAGCATCCCCAATCGCAGCCGGTTGTGGTAGACTGAGGATATAAAGACCATTTCACTATCAATTATCGCTTCCCCTTCGATGATGCTCGCCAAAGTAACAATCTCCGACAGCGAATAACCCATCGCAAACGCCCGTTGCTCAAGGCTATCGGTAACCAAGGTTTTGAACTGGTGCAACAGCTTGCTTAAAACTTGTTCTTCGTTAACGCCATAGGTAAAATAATACGTCTCGGGGTACAAATAACCTTCTAAGGAAACGACCTTCATCCCCAGCCGCCTAACAAATGCCGTATCGCTCACCAAGGACATAAAGCGGGTCGAATCGATTTCCAACTCAGCTCTGCAAATTCCCGCAATCTTGGTGGCGGTCGCTCCCTCAGGTATGGTCACTTTTATATAGCTTTGCGGCCCTTCGCTGAGCGCTTTAATGACGCGATAATTAGAGCTGCCTTTTGTAAGCTGGAACTTGCCGGCCCTTAGGTGATTCTTCTTGCCCAACAAGCGGACCGCAAACTTGAAATTCTCTGCGCTGGGAACGATCTCCGCCTTTTGCAGGTCGTCGGCAATTTTATTTAGCGGTGTTCCCCATTTGATCCTCAAATCTACCGCCGTCCTCGAAGTAGAAAAAAACGGCCAAAAGAGGAGATAACACAATGCCAATCCGCCGAGCAGGAGCAGCAGCAGGGCGCTAGCTGAGATCCCGATGGCAATTTTCCTTAAGGTTGAATTGATCAATATTTCCTTCCTCGAGAGAATATAGCAACTTTGGCGGACTATTCAAATACTTTAGCTAAGGCATGAAGTAACCAGAAGAGAAAGCTGGCCCGAGGACGGCCGTTAACAGCTTCTACAAAGAGTGAGGGGCGGCGTTTGTGGTTAAGCGATAACAAAACATGGCGAAGAAATAGCCGCAATTAGAAGAGGACGAAAAGATCATACAAAGCGTGGGTCCAGGCGGCAACCCCAATTCCTCGCAATTTGTAGAGGATGCAAAATAGCAACCCCGCCACGAACCGGAAGAGAGCCGAGCTCAAGGTAAAAGTTGCGGCATCCAAATAGTGAAACCAGGAAAAGACGATGGAAGAAATGACGGCCGCAACGGGATAAGCGATCCACGGATTCATTTTCAAAACGTGGGCTAAGGTGAATCCGGAAGTGCTGAATAGAAAAGCGCGAAATACCAGCTCTTCGTACACCCCGGCCCCAAGCGCCAGCATAATACCCACTTCTTTTTCAACGTGACTCGAGATGGCAAGCTGCATGGCGTGCATGAAAAAGCTAACCACATAGCCCAAAGTTGCTGAGTAAAATGCGCTCTCCGCAATTATTGCCAACAAATATGGCCAGCGTAAAGGCGCAATACCCCGCTCGCGTAGAAACCAAGCCAAGGTGATGACGGCGACTAACACCACTCCTAACCAAAAAGGGCTATGGATGCCGAACATGCGCAAAATAGTCTTGAGCAGAATGCTGGCGCTGTTACGCACCTGCGTGATGTCTTCTCGGCTCACCAGAAGAGCCAAGAATTCATATCCCAGAAGCAAAGGCAATGTGGCGATGAGGCCGTAGGCAGCGGTGCGACTGCTATAGAAATAGCCGGAGGCCGGGAAGAGAAACTTTAATAGCGGATGGCGTGATTTGCCTTTAGGTTTTTGCGCTGCCAGTTTTCAGCCTTTCGCGAACGCTTAGGATGATGAGCACAGACTGATGAACAGATTCTCGGGACTCTGCCCGCAATCAGGCTGGTAACGACGTGGCGAAATGAATTCGACGGACTCGTTCCACTCGAATGAAATGAAAAGCTTGGGCTATTTAAGATCCATCCGCTTCATTTGGATCAGCCTTTGTCCAATCATGTCCACCGCAGCCTGGGATTGTTCCAAAATAATATAGCCAAGTCATGGCTCGAAGATGCCGTTTTTTGGCGCCATGTCCAAGAACACCACTTCGTTGTAGATGGGGCGGAATCCTTCAATCTGGATTTTCACAGGACC
>Ga0172370_10009275_pt1 | contig 11556 bp, 12 predicted proteins | sample LakKiv5m_FD_114538 | JGI IMG/M metagenome (GOLD analysis project Ga0172370, IMG submission 114538) | Freshwater microbial communities from Kabuno Bay, South-Kivu, Congo - kab_022012_11.5m | ecosystem: Environmental > Aquatic > Freshwater > Lake | place: Democratic Republic of the Congo...
CTGGGTTTTCGCGTTAAATTGGGAGATCAGCCTGGATATTTCCTCGATGGCGCGCATCTTGGAATCGGTATTGCGGGATTTTTCCTGCCAGCTGACTGTCAGATCGATGATATAATCCCGGAGATTTTCCCGGACGTACTCCTGAAACTGATCCGGATCTTTGAAAAAGCTGTCCGGGTCATGCTTCTTTCCTTTTTCCGCCGGCAGTCGGATGACATTGCAATTCATCCCCTCCCCAATGATGCTCCTGGCAGACCGGTCGACTGCCGCTTGTCCCGCCTGGTCGGTATCCCCGATCAGGGTGATACTGGAACAATGCTTTTTGATTTCCTGCACCTGGTCAATCGTCAAGACCGTGCCGGAGCTGCAGACCGTTTCATAGATCCCGAGCTCATGGAGGCGGATTACATCCGCGTTTCCCTCGACCAGGTAAACCGATCCTTTTTCTCGAATGGATCCGATTGCCTTGTCAATTCCAAAGAGCATGCGGCCTTTTCGAAAGATCGGGGTCTCGGGAGTATTAAGGTATTTGGGTTTCTGGTCATCGCCGAGGGATCGGGCTGTGAAGCCGGCGATTCGCCCATACTTGTCATGCAGGGGTATGATCAGGCGGTTCCGGAAGAAATCATACAGGTGGCCATCCCCTTTACTGCTTTCGCGGACTAGACCGGCCTGCAGGAGGATCTCGGATTTGATACCCTTTTCACGGGCAAAGTTGATCAGCCCGTCCCATTTGTCGGGTGCATAACCGATTTCAAATCTGCGAATGGTTTCATCGGACCAGCGACTTCGGGCATACTCAAGTGCCGCTTTGTATTCTGGCTTATTAAGGCACTCCTGGTAAAAGGCGCCTGCCATGGTATTAACTACATACAAGGATTCGGCAAGCCTTTGTTTTTCACGCTGCTCATTGGAAAGATTCTCTTCCGGAATCTCAATCCGGCAAAGGGCGGCCAGTTTGCGGACCGCCTCCGGAAAGGATAAATTCTCCTTTCGTTTTACAAAGTCGATTGCGTTGCCTCCGGCTCCGCATCCGAAGCATTTATAGGTATTGGTCTTGGGGAATACCTTGAAACTCGGTGACTTTTCTTGGTGAAAGGGACAACAGGCTTCGAAGGTGGTGCCGGCCTTTTTTAATTGTATGTAGTAACTGATGGTTTCCGTGATTGGATAAGATATCAGGCTGTCAATAGTGTTTTCAGGGATCATGGGTTGGTTTTCAAATGTGCGGCTTGATTACGGGTTCGGTCAAAAGAGGGCTCCTCATACCGGCGCCGGTTGAGGACAAAATGGATATCATGAATCAATTGCTCGGCGTACTGGCTATCATCCTTCAGGTTAATAGGCTCGATGGCGGTAAGCATCCGGGAATCTTCTGCCCGCTTCAAAAAGCGGGAATATTCCTTCAGGGCGCGCAGCATGAATTCCAGACTCCGGGTATTGGATTCCTTGTTAAGCAAGGCTGAGGTCGGATCTATCATAGTTGGTTGATCTAAGGTGGGGCGAAGGAGGGTAATTGTCGGTTCCTATTTGGCCAGGTCGAGTATCTGCCGCAATTTTGTAGTCCGGGACTTCTTCGAGACCACATCCTCTTCCAATAAATCCAGGGCAATCTCTATGATCTGGTCATTTCGCCTTCCCCCTGCCATGACCTGATCGATGTAACTGTAAGAAAAGTTAGTAGCCTTCTTAATCTTCGCTCTGTAGCCCCGGGGCAACAATTTTCTGAGTTGGTAGAGTTCAATTTCGTTCATGTTTATTAGGTATTGTATGAAATATGTGTAACTTTAGCGTAAGAAATGCAAGTTTTCACTTTGTGTTTAGTGAATGACAAGGATAGCACTAGAATTCCATTTTCGGAATGGCAAATAATGGTCTTGACAGTTACAAAAAATAAGACAAGGGGATGCCCTGAAAATGAGGATGAAAATTTTTCAGCGGGGCACGTAAAAGTTATTCACGGATACTTATTAACAATTTCCACAATTAAGAAGCACTTTAATTTCAATAAGATATGAAAAAGAAAGTAGGCCAGCTGATCAAGGAAAGAAGGGTCCAGCTCAACCTGAGTAAATCGGCCTTGGCCCGTAAGCTCGGGTGCAGTCCACAGAACATAGACTCACTCGAAAACCGGAAAAGCATCGACTTTGAGCTGGCTGAAAAGATGAGCGAGATCCTGGACTTCGACCTTTTTGCAGCCTATCGGGGCTCGACCATTAGCCGGGTGGTAGACATTGAGGCTTTGGAATCTAAAATACAGGATATCAATGATAAATACACCATTCTGCTCGAAAAATATACAAAGGTTTTAGAGCGCATTTCAATTAATCAATTGAATTCCAAAGATTAAGTGAAATAACTCCGTGAAACAGCCCCCAGAATTTAAGCTAAGTGCATCGGAAATCAGCCAAATATCAATCCGAATAAACAGGAAATGAGGCAGATAGGAGGGAAATTCTGAAATCTGCGCCGATGACTGGATTTTTTTAGGCGATTTTTCCAATAGATACTAATGTTGCATATGGGTTAATATTTATATATTTGAATCCAACTAATTCACTAGAAATACTACATTAATGAAAATCAATACCAATGTTCGCTATGGACTGAGAGCGCTCATTGAGATTGGAAAGAACCAAGGTCCGGTGTTGCAGAAGAAGATTGCCGAGAAGCAGGAAATTCCTCTTAACTATCTTGACTCTATAATCACCGGATTGAAGAATGCTGGTTTGATTATTAACCAAGGAGGTAAAGGCAGTGGCTATATCCTGGCCAGAAAACCTGAAGAAATATCTGTATATCATATCTATAGGGCTTTCAGTCCCGAATTGCAGCTGGTCAATTGTTTTTGCGAAACAAACGAATGTCATAGGTCGTTGATGTGTCCGGCCAAAGATGTCTGGTTTGAAATGAATGCACGAATCAAAGAATTCATGGAGAGCCGAACACTTAAGGAAATGATTGAATATCAGTGAATATTAATTTTATCAATCTTTTTTTAATCTTAAATTTTACTTTATGAGAACAACGATTTGTATCTGTTTATTGGCATTGGGAGGAATTTCTATTTTCTCTAGTTGTAAGAAAGTGGATCCCAACCAGGAGTCCTATGACAACGCCAGCATCTCCCAAGGTGGCATTCTTTATGACAATTTTTTCAGCACTGAGGCTGGTTACGACCAGAATAGCCCCAACCTGGCCAAATTCAAGGCCTCATCTGACTTTTTCAGGTGTAAGCAATGTCATGCGTGGGATGGTTTGGGAAACGCCGGTTCCTATATTAACAGAGCCCCTAAAACTTCCAGACCGAATATTGCAGGGGTTAACCTTTATCAGGTAGCTCAGGAAAAAACTTTTACAGAACTTTTCAATGCCATGAAGAAGTCAGAAGAAAGACGCGATATTGGTTACGACCTGACTACCTATAATCCCACTACCAACGCAGCTGAAGGGGACAAAATGCCGGATTTTACGCAGATCCTCTCGGATGCCCAAATTTGGGATCTCGTTAAATTCCTTAAGGAAGGGATGTTTGACGTTTCCCAGCTATACGACGCTACCTACACCGGTATTTATCCAACTGGCTCCGCGACATTTGCCAATATCGGCAAGGATGGAAATGAAGCAAGCGGTAAAACGTACTATACTGCAAATTGTGCATCATGCCATGGGACGGATGGCAAAGCTCTGACAATGGAAAATATGTCCCTTGGTAAATTCGTTCGGTCCAAGCCAAATGAAGTACAGCATAAAGTCAAATACGGACAACTAGGGTCAAGTATGCCAGGGATGTTTAGCATAACATTGGGTCAAATGAAGGATTTATATAAAGCCTGCTCTAATACAGCAGCCTTCCCTGACTGACAACTGCCAATACTTTAAACACATCCCCGAACAGCAGCTAGCAATGGCTGCTGTTTTTTTGCAACTAATGCTATCATGTAATTCATCAAATAATGATCCATGTCTTAGCCCTACAATTAACACTTCTAGGAAACCTCCATAAATATTTTTCGTACGAATCACTCAACTGCAATCCTGTTTTTGAACATTTCGCTTGACTGTTGCGATAACCTGACCAATGTACAGAAATAAAAATTGGTAGCCTTCTTAAGCTTAGCCCTATAGCCTCTTGGTACTAGGCTCCTTAGTTGGAATAATTCAAATTCATTCATAATAATTAGGTATTGTATGAAATGTGTGTAACTTTAGCGTAAAATATGTAAGTCTTTGCTTTGTGTTTTGTGAATGACAAGGATAGCACTAGAATTCCATTTTCGGAAAGGCAAATAATGGTTTTGACAGTTACAAAAAATAAGGCAAGGGGATGCCCTGAATATGAGGATGAAAATCTTTCAGCAGGCCACGTAAAAGTTATTCACGGGCACTTATCAACAGTTTCCACAATTAAGAAGGTCTTTAATTCCAATAAGATATGAAAAAGAAGGTAGGACTGATCATCAAAGAGAGAAGGATCCAACTTAACCTGAGTAAATCGGCTTTGGCCAGAAAGCTGGGATGCAGTCCGCAGAATATTGACTCTCTCGAGAACCGTAAAAGCATCGACTTTGAGCTGGCTGAAAAGATGAGTGAGGTGTTGGATTTCGATCTGTTTGCGGCCTATCGGGGATCGGCAGTCGGCCGGCCGGTGGATGTGTCGGAATATGAGGCTAAGATACAGGATATCAATGATAAATACACCCAACTATTGGAAAAATACTCATCCCTTCTGGAACGAATTTCGTCTAACCAACTGCCTTTCAAGTCTTAGTTGTAGAAAGTCGGGCAACCGGATATATCTGGACCTTACGCACCGCGGTATATTATTGAAAATGAGAAGAATTTGAATAAAAACGACAAAACCAACTAATTACGAATAGAACTCCATCATATCGACGCCAGTATTTTGGGGGACCTTCCACCCCACCTCAATTAATAACCTGTAAAACAATACATAAAGGTGAATTGGCTAAAAATGGTAGCGTAACAAAACCTCGCAATCTGGAGTTTGTCTCCGCGCTGTCTCCGCAAGAATTTTTCAAACACTCTTAAATATCTGAGAATATGCTTACAAGTGATAAGTTGGTAAAATCCCAGCTGGATCACAAGCAAGCCGGACCACATGTCCGGCTTTTTTATTGCCACCTATCCGGGCAAATATCCCCATTGCACCAATTCTTCCCGATCCTGGATCTTCCGGATTCCACCGTCATAAAGCAAATAGAGGTAAAAACCAGGTGGGAAGGAAAAAGCAGCTTACAATGATTCTATCTGTCAAAATTTGACTGTATCCTGGAACCCCATCCGCCTTTGGAACCAAAACCGGAAGTCCTTTCATATACATCGCGGTCCCAACCCCTGTTATAGGGATTGTCCCGGGCATTGGAATAAATAAGAAAATATTCAGTACCTACCAGATGTGGATTCGTGAAAACAAATCGCACATCACTCTGATTCTCAATATGGAAGTATTTCCAGATTATATAAGGGGCAGCTAGCGGTTCATGTTTGCTGTCTTCAACCTGATCTGGCGTTCCATATCTGAGCCACGTATATCCCATATCAGTCTCAAATCCATGCTTAATTTTGGTCTTATACCTTTCCTCAATGGCCATTACCTGTTTTTTATAATGATTCCATTCAGCACCGGGATATTCGTCATTTCGCTTCTTCCAAAAACTGTAAAGGGTCTTTTGCATTTGCAAAACATTATCAGTTTGAACCAGCCTACCGATATAAAGATTTTCACCGCTTGTTGCAACAGGAATCATACTGAGCAAATAAAACTTCAAAGAATCCACCGATTGGATTTGCTCTGCAAAAGTTGAAGTGATATCAATCGTCTTAATGACGGCCTCGTCAACTTGTAACCCCGGGTTAGTCCTGAAAAACCTAACCTTTTGTTTGGCCAGTACCTGGTTATTCCTGTCGACGGCTTCAACGACCAGATGATAGTACCCGTGTGGCAATCCGGAAATGGAGATGGTAAAAAGCAATGGATTCACCGATGCTGATTTATGCCGCCCAACTTTGATCAAATTATCGATTAAAAGAGTGTCTTTAGCAGATTCGACAAAATATCTGAATAGAAAATCCTGATTTTCACCTATCATTTTATCCAGATTGTACAATTCAATATAGCCGTTCATCACACTGACCGACTGAGGATAATAATCTCCAACATAGGGTACCAGATCATACCCACTTTTCGATAAAAGATTCTCTTCTTTGGTAGGATTAAAGTAATCAACCAATTGCAAATCACTGAATTTTAGCAGCTTATCCGTATATTCGAGGGCCACATCAAAACTTTGTTCTTTTTTGCTTTCCCTGGCATTGTTATCCGTCACAGACATTTCGACCTTATAAATCCCCTTTTCAAGTGGAAACCTTTGGAGATCTGTAAAGTCAGGCATGGCTGATAAAGTATCTTTTAACTCCATGCTCAGGAGATCATATTCCTTAAAGGCAACCGTTGCGGAGTCGCTCTTGATGGTTATGGTCACACGCAGGGAGGCCTGGTAGAATCCTTTCGCAGTTAGCCGGTATTCAGCAGTGGTAGCCCAAACTTTTAGGTAGGTCTCGAGAAAAGACCCCTGATCCCTGTTATAAAAAGTGGCTGTTGAAAAGGTTGTCTCCAGGTTTTTTGCATCAAGCGGACCCGCAATCAGGATTAATAAAAACCAAAATGTTGCGATTGCCTTCATGACACTTAACCTCAGACACTTAGTACTAATCCAAATTTATAAAAAATATCCCGGTTAATTCCATCACAATGATGAAACCGGCTCTATTTAAAACGGACTGTTACTCCGGCATGGGGCATCAGGGGTAACTGATTGACCTGCTTGCCAGTGAGGCGATCGAGATAAAAGGGGTTCTGACGGTTGTACACGTTCAGGACCCCTCCGTTTATTTCCAGCGATACTTTCCGGCCCAGCTCAATTGTCCAGCTGACCGACAGATCAAGACGGTGGTACCAGGGCAGCCGGCCCTCGTTGTATGGACCATAGAAAACCGTGAAGTCTCCTCTGCCCGATCCACTCTGGATAAGAGTCCCGTAATCCAGCAGGAGCTCTTCATATAGGCCCAGATTCTGAGTGAAAGGAAAGCCTGAGGCCAGATTCCATCTGGCTTTCAGATTAAGGTTCTTTCCTGGCTGGTAATTGAACATCAGGTTCAGGTTATGCCGGCGGTCGAAATGGGGAGTAAAGCTTGTGTATTCATCCTCCCGGGTGGCAAATCCGAGTGAATAGCCTACCCAGCAACCGATCTTATCGCTCTGATAATCCACCAGAAAATCCAGACCGTAGGACCAGCCTTTTTCAATGATGAACTGTTTTTTAAGGTAGTCCAGTACTTCCAGGTTAGCCTTGGTGTCCTCGAAAATCTTGTGCCGGTTGGAATTAATGAGCTTATAGAAATCCTTCACATAAACTTCAGTGGTTATCTTCAGATTCGGCAGGGGCAACCAATTCACCCCGGTTACAGCATGCCAGGCCTTTTGGATGATGTTGGGCACCTCTTTACCCCTGAAATACTTTTGAACCAGATCCCCTCCCGCATAAAAGCCCTGGAAAAGAACGGTGATGTCCTGCTCCGATATGGTTGAAATCAGATCCTGGGAGTAAAGTCCGCCGGCCATATTTAGGTTGAAGGTGGGCGAAACGTTGTATTTGACCTGAAGCCTTGGCTCCAGGGCCAGATGCCCCTGCGCGGAATAGTAATGGGCATTCAGGCCGGGCTCCAGTACCAGATTACCCAGGGTTCTTTTCATCTGACCCGACAGATTCAGATCGGTGGTAAAGCTCTGCTGGGTGACAAACATATCGTTGAAATCCAGGAAGGTATGCCGGGTTCCGATTCCTGAGATCTCGAGTGACCACCTGACTTCAGTTTCTTTCAGAAATGCACTTGATCCGATATTCGCCTGGAAGTTGTTGTATCTGGTGGACCTTGGTAGCAAGTCGCGCTCCACAATGGTCGCCTGAAAATCAGATATCCCAAAAAACGCAACCAGCAGGTGTTTTGATCCCGATGGCGCAATCAACAGGCGTGTTCCTATGGAATTGCTTTCCCAATTGGTTTTAAGGGTACTTGAAAAGGTGGCTTTATCGGTAAAATGATGGCCAAACAAGCTTAATTGATCCCCTTTCCGGCCCACGAATGAGATCTTGCCATAAAAATCATTATAACCATACGGCAACCCCAGTGAATCGAGCCAGGGGTATATCGTTGGGGCAATTTTATCGATATAGGAGAACTTGTTGTTGATCAGAAAAGAAACGGAACGGGCATCCTCATCGGTCATTTTAATGATCGGGCCGTGAATCAGCAGGTCGTAGCCATAAGTACTCATGGTAGCCTTTCCCTCAAGCTGACGGCGGTTGCCGTCGCGCGTCCTGAGGTCAATCACGGAGGAAAGCCGGCCGCTGTATTGGGCGTTAAAACCTGCAGTGTACACATTGGCAAGACCAATTATATCCGTATCTATAACCGACATAAAACCAATGGAATGAAATGGATTGATGACCGTCAGGCCGTCCACCATGACTTTGTTGTAAATAGGCGCGCCTCCCCGGATATAGAATTGTCCGCCCCGATCGCCGGTAAAAGTGATGCCCGGGATTACCTGGAGGAACTGGGCGAGGTCCGACTGTCCTCCTATGGTAGGCACCTTTTTGATCAATCCCTGACTGATCTGAACAGCCCCTATGGACATGGTTTTGGAGAAATTCTGACGCTGACCAGAGACCTGTACCTCCTTCAGAGAAATCACCGAGGGTACCAGTTTGATCACCAGTTGCTGGTCGGGACCGCTGAGTGTAACCGGAACTTCATATTCATTGTATCCCATACAATTGATTTTCAGCACAAACTCACCGCGCGGCACCTGGTTGAATATGAAATATCCGGATTCGTTGGTCAGGGCAGCCAAATTGGTATTACTGATCTGCACTGAGGCCAGGTAGACAGGCGAACCGTCCTTTTCATTGAAAACGTATCCTTTAACCATGCTGGTCTGAGCGGAAAGGCCACAAACAATGGCCTGCATCGCAATCAGGAGAGATATCAGTTTACTTTTCTTCATGACCGGAGTTGTTGATCCATGGAATTGCCTCTCCACCTTCTGACGAAATCCATCCGTTTCGGCCTGTCCAGAGGAAATGCCGGAATTTCAGGTCCAGCGTTCTTTCATCCTTTGACAGCATCTCGAGAAATTTCTCATCCACCCGCAACCCATCGACAGTGGTGTGACTGGTGCTGGCAAACAGGCCGTACCCGCCGTTGATGTTGGAAAAGAACTGCTTCCGGTTGTCATCATATTTCTCAGCCATCTGCAGATAATTCCTCAGAACGGCATCCCCTGCCCATACGGTGAAACTCATCCGGTACAGTACCCTGGAAACCACATCCCGGTTAAAATCAACCATTCTGGCAAACACATTGAGCAAATAGGAAGGGGCGAAAGCACGTGTGACCTCCTTTCCATAATTGATCCTGCTGTCGATATAATCAGGCGGATCATCCACAAATACAGGACTAAAGCCATACATCGATTCCTGGAAAAGAGTATCCCCGTATTCGGTAATTTCCACATACTGAATACTTATCTGGGTTTTGTAAATCATGGCCCGGGGAACCGTTGAATACTTGCACTCAAAGTAATTGAGGGTATCCCCCAGACTAATGGGTATCCCGCTCATTCCTGGCCGCAACACCTTCGGATCTGAAAGCGGAAGGGTTTTAGCGGTGGCTATGACTCCCGAATTCAGACCGTTAACCTGCAGCTTGTATTCCATGAACTCATAGGGCTCGAAGAGTCCACTAAATTTTGCCATGGTTGTTGGGTCTTCCGCAGATTCCACGGGGGCCAGCGAGTAGGTACCATAAATATCACCTGACCAGGCCTGCACGGAAACCTGAACCGTATCGGGATTGATCTCAATGAGTGACTCAAAGGTGTTGTCACTATGCACTTTCGGACTGCCAAGCCGTCCGATTTTTACGATCTGACTGCTGGAGGAGCAGTCCAGGATTCCGTATACCACCACCTCATTGATTTCCATATCGGGATACAGGTCAATCTCCGACTCGCAGGCAATGAAGATTCCCGGGAGTGACAAAAGTGCCAGAAATCTGAGAAAAAAGTTAGTTTGCATTTTTAACACATCTTATTGAAAACCCAAAATTCTTATTATCAGCAAAATAGAAGACCTCACCTGTATGATCCGTATCGATCCAGAGCCGGTTGCGGATGGCAAAGGATCCATCGGAGGAGGAGGTCCAGTAGCTGGCGGTGGAGCCCGGGAAATGATAATCCCTATAACCGAAATTTCCGTCGGGATCCCGGTATCCAACCGTTACTGCATCGAAGCCGGAACTGCCTGTGGATTTAAGTAGTTTAACAGCGGAACCTGTTGAATAATAATTGGTTTGTGTAACTGCCTGATCCGGTACGAACCGGCAATTGACCAGCATATAGTTTGCGTACCTCGGCATTCTAGAGTCGGTAAACAGGTTCATGAGATCAGTCCAGTCGGCTTCGGTCGGGATTCTCCAACCTGGAGGACAGATGCCCCGGCTGCCTGCATAGGGATAATAATCCATGGCCTCGTTCCACTGATAGAGTCCGCCGAACAGCGAATCAGGATCATCGCCGGGATAACGGTATTTCTCCGTCACGCCATTATTCTTTTGCTCTGTCCCGGGCTCAACCGTGATTCCATAATCAAGGTTTTGTGCCATCCACCAAAGGTTCCCGAGATGAACCACCGGATACCGCCGTCCATCCCTGAAATCAGTCAGAACATCCGCCTCACGGATAATAACGGGTGCCGATGCGGTATCCGTTAAATCTTGCGGATCCATGATCTCAACCACAGGCCGGTAAGTACCGGGTGCATTGTAAACATGGGAAATGATCTGATAGCGGCCGAATCTGGTATCCCAGACGCCGTCATTCTCGAAATCCCAGCGATAGAGCATCAGCTGTGAGATCCCGTCAGGATCAACGGATCCAGATGCATCCAGGTCAATCATAGTGCCTGGCCTGGTAACCATCGGCCTGATACTGACATAGGCTTCGGGCGCCAGTTCATCCGGACTGCAACCGGGGAATGGGATCAGGCAACAGCCAACCAAAAAAATGAGCAGCTTATTCACGTTAACTATTTTAAAATCAGTTCATAAAATGAGTTTCAGATAGCCAGCCGGAAAATCCTGGAATAATAGGGAAAGGTTTTCTCCTGATAGAGAAAATAGACTGCATTGTCGTAAATCTGAATGCGTTCCATTCCGGGATAATCCGGAAGCGGAATGGTCCTGATCACCATTCCCCTGTCGGGATCCAATTGTTCCAGGTTCCACCGGCCAGTCAACCTTTCAAGCATATAGACCCGGTGCGATGCAGGATCTGTGATAAATTCAAGCTTCCTGAACCTGTCATCGGTATAGAATTCTTCCTTGTGAAATCCAATCGCCATGGCTCCGAGGTACTCTCCCTCCAGAGAATATTTCAGCAAAGAATCTTTCAGATAATTGATAATAAAAAGA
>Ga0172370_10009279_pt1 | contig 11554 bp, 7 predicted proteins | sample LakKiv5m_FD_114538 | JGI IMG/M metagenome (GOLD analysis project Ga0172370, IMG submission 114538) | Freshwater microbial communities from Kabuno Bay, South-Kivu, Congo - kab_022012_11.5m | ecosystem: Environmental > Aquatic > Freshwater > Lake | place: Democratic Republic of the Congo...
CCGTTCGTTGCCGTGCTGGGTGATACGATGTTTGCTGTCAGGGATTATATGAGCAAAAAGGCGCGCGGCGAGCTGGCCGGAAAGAATAAGATTGTGGTTTTCAATAATAAGGGGACGGGGCCGTGCCGCCAGGGGCAGTATTACGAGATGCACCGCTTATTTTTGCATCGCGAGCTGCAGAATTTCGTCCGGCGCGAAGCCACGGTCTATCCAGACATTGATTTCGGTGAAATCAATCTGCAATTTATCGTCGGCATGGAAAAGAACAATTATAACATCGGCCTCGAAACGTGGGTTCTACTTGCGGCTTTCCAAGCGGCGATTACCCAAGCCGTCGTCCACGCGATATATCTGGAAGCCGGCTCGCGCTGTACTGATGTCGGTCAATTCCGAATATTTAAAAAGGATTATATCGCCCTGAAGAAAGAATTAGCGGCACAGATCGAATTCAAATCCAAACCTTCCGAATTTTGGCTCAAGGCTGATAAGGCGTTATCGTGGCTGCCCGGATTCAATGCGGCATTCTTATATTTCGTAACCGGACTTTACAGAAGCAACGGCCTAAAGCCGATTTTAAGGAAGTTTTCGGATAAATGGCTGCCTCAAACGCGCGATAGCAATCCCCTCAAGATCCACATCGAAGGCGAAGCGTACATGAGAGTGGCCCAGCTCGATCTGATTTTCCGTTCGCTTGCTGAAAGCTACGGTTTTGGCAGTTTTTCCATCACTAATACTCCTCTTTGGTCGTATCTTGAGTATATATTGCAACTAAAAATCGTCGAGGCGGAAGATCGGCTTATGCTTCTGCGAGCCAATGGCGGCAGGAAGACCTTTTTGAGCGCATCTGACGAGGATGGCAGCTCAAAAGATCTGCGGCAGGATGTTAAGGCAGGAATGAAAAAAATCAAGTCAGAAATTAGGAAGAATCGGCTGATAATATTTTTGCTCAGGAATATTCTGGCTCGGCCGCTTTATGTGGCAGGCAGGGCGGTCATGCCCGAAGCGATGGAGAGTGTCATCGCCGCAGGACGCGAAATTTTTTCCACTGCCAAGCCCTACGGCGAACTGGTGCCTTATACCGGAGAAGCTATCAATCAGTTGCGCCATGGTTGCAATTTATTTTTGAATGTGGCGCCGGAAGGCTGTATGGTGTCATCGATGGGCGAACTCATGTCGCAAATCATCTACGATAAGGCGCTTTCCGGCCATGGACGCAAGGCCAGGATTCAAGGATTATTTTCTCTCGAGGGGGAGATTGATACAGAACGTTTGAATCTTGCATTATTAAAGATTAAAGGCCCTGCCGGATTCTTTCGATCAAACCATTGAGTCTCGGTTTTTTATTTGCAAAAAAAATCAAAATGTGTTAAAGTAAAAACACTGAATTAATAATTTTAGATTGTTAACGTATGGGATTACCTAGTAAAAGAAGGACTAAAACTTCCAAAAAAGAAAGATCATCACATTTCGCTTTAAAGGAAAAGTCGTCGGTTAATTGCCCTAAATGCGGCCAACCGATAATGCCTCATCGCGCTTGCGCCAAATGCGGTACTTATAAAGGCAGGGAAGTGATCAAAGTAAAGTCAGTTTCTGCTAAAAAAGCAGCCAAGAAAAAATAGTTTCTAGGTTTTTGAGCCCACATTTTTTGCGGGTTCGCTAAACTTTAAAACTTCAATTTTTATGTCTAATAGGCATTTAGGAAGAACCATCGCCGTGCAAACTCTCTATCAATGGGATTTCAACGGCAAGCAAAGCGATATTTTAGAAGTCCTGAAACAAAATCGCGAATCATTTGCGCCTGATTTCAATGATGGCGGATTTATGGAACATTTAGTTAATGGTGTTATTGATCATGTTGAAGAAATTGATTCTCTGATTGTTAAATTTGCGCCGGAGTGGCCGCTTGATCAGATTACCATTGTTGATCGCAATGTTTTGCGTTTAGGTATTTTTGAATTGCGATTCGATGTTGATATTCCGGCTAAAGTGGCGATTAATGAATCGATTGAGCTGGCCAAGGCGTTTGGCGGCGAATCTTCCGGCAAGTTTGTTAATGGCGTTTTAGGCGCGGTTTATAAAGACATGTGCGAGAAGGAAGTTGATCAGCGTCAAATGGCAAAAAAAGCCGTCGAAGAATCGGTTCAACCGGCTGTCGAAACGGCGCCGGCAGGGGAAATAACCGATGCTCCGACTTAAAAATTAAAATTGAGAGTAGCAATGTGATAGCGTAGCAGAGTTTTTGCTACACTGTCAGATTGTTATTTTCTTACTATAAATAAGAAAATAACGTATGTCAGAGATTACGCTTTTAGAAAAGGCGATCGGCGTGAAATTCAAGAATCATGATTTATTGACTCAAGCCATCGTGCATCGCTCATATTTGAATGAGCATCCGGATTTCAAGTTAGATCATAATGAGCGACTGGAATTTTTGGGTGATGCGGTTTTAGAATTAGTGGTGACGGAATTCTTATATTTGAACTATCCTAATCCGGAAGGCGAATTGACTAATTGGCGCGCGGCCTTGGTTAATGGCGATTCTTTGGCGGAAGTCGGCAAGCTTTTAGCGATAGAAGAATTCTTATTGATGAGTCGCGGCGAGGCAAAAGATAAGAGTTCCAAGGCGCGACAGTACATTTTAGCTAATACGGTGGAGGCTTTGATCGGCGCGATTTATTTGGAACACGGCTATAATCAATCAAAAAAATTCATTGCTAAAAACATCATCTCCAAGCTGGAAGGCATCATCAAAGACAAGCTTTATATTGATCCTAAAAGCAGTTTTCAAGAAAAGGCTCAAGAGAAAGCCGGTATTACTCCGGCATATAAGGTAATCAGTTCTCAAGGTCCGGATCATGCTAAGGTTTTTAAAGTTGGCGTTTATTTGGATGGCGAATTAATTGCGACTGGGGACGGCTCTAGCAAGCAGGAAGCGCAAATAAAAGCCGCTCAAACGGCGTTAGAAAAAAAGAAGTGGAATAATTAATTTTTTAATTAGGAAGGTGACAAATATGGAATCAATTTTAAATAAGGTGCTGAGCGAAAGCGCGTCGGATGTTCATTTGGTGGCAGGACTTCCACCGCACATCAGAGTTGACGGCGAATTGCGGCCGCTCGGAACGGAGGTTTTATCGGCTAAGACTATTGAAATATTGGCTAAAGAAATTTTAGGCGAAGCTGGCTTCAAAAAGTTTACAATTGAGAAAAATGCTGATATTGCTCATGAGGATCATGATGGCAATCGCTTTAGGGTTAATATCCATTATGAAAAAGGCGTTATCGGCATCTCTGCTAGAATCATTCCCTCAGAAATTCCATCCATGGAAGATGTCTTGATGCCGGAAGTGGTTTTTAAATTATGCAATATGGATCGCGGCTTGATTTTAGTCACCGGTCCGACCGGTTGCGGCAAGTCTACTTCACTAGCTTCGATGATTGATTACATTAATCAGAATCGTCGCGCCAATATTATCACCTTGGAAGATCCGATCGAATTTGTTTTCAAGCCTAAGAAAAGCATTATCCGCCAAAGACAGTTGGGTAGCGATATGATGTCGTTCCAAGACGGCTTGATCCATGTTTTGCGCCAAGACTCTAATGTCATTATGGTTGGTGAAATGAGAAACTTGGAAACTATCGCCACAACCATCACCCTGGCGGAAACCGGACATTTAGTTTTTGGCACTCTCCATACTTATAATGCGGCGCAGACCATTGATCGCATCATTGATATTTTTCCGCCTCATCAGCAGGCGCAGGTTCGCATGCAAATTTCTTTGACTTTGAGAGGCGTTATTACTCAAAGATTGTTGCCGGCTAAAAACGGCGGACGAGTGGCGGCTAGAGAAATTTTGATTAATACGCCGGCCGTTTCGAATTTGATTAGGGAAAATAAGATTTCGCAATTAAAAACAGTGATTCAAACCAACGCCAAAGAAGGCATGTTGACCATGGAAAACTCTTTGAACAAATTATATAAGGACGGCTTGATTACTAAAGAGGTTTTAGAACAAAACAACCTACTAGTCAGCGGTTTTTAGGATATTGACGAATTTAAGCGGTTTTGCTACAATATCAAAGCGGAAATTACTTCCGTTTTTGGTTAAAAGTGGAAAAGTGGTTTTGGGTCAATCTTTGTACGTGGAATTTACAATGACAATTTAAGTAAGCGGCGGTAGTTCAGTTAGCTAGAACGCTTCCTTGCCAAGGAAGAGGGTTCGGTAAACCGAACAAGACAGCAACGAAACGAGCCGATAGGCGAAGTTGAGTGCCGATGAATGCGACCATAAGGAGCATTCAGCGCTGTCTCGGGACGACCTTTGGTCGACCTCTGTACGTGGAATTTACAATGACAATTTAAGTAAGCGGCGGTAGTTCAGTTGGCTAGAACGCTTCCTTGCCAAGGAAGAGGTCGAGGGTTCGAATCCCTTTCGCCGCTCATGTTTAGTCAAAGGCTTCGCCCAAGTGGTGAAATGGTATACACGAAAGACTTAAAATCTTTTGGTCGAAAGGCCGTGTGGGTTCGAGTCCCACCTTGGGCATAATATAAAAAGACAGGTCAATCCTGTCTTTTTATATTATGGTTGATGCACCCGGCAGGGATTGAACCCACAACCTCCTGGTCCGAAGCCAGGCGCTCTATCCAGTTGAGCTACGGGTGCTTTATACTACTAGAGACGCGATTGCCGCGTCTCTTTTTTTATGGGCGCAACAGGGATCGAACCTGTGACCGTTTGCTTAAGAGGCAACTGCTCTACCGACTGAGCTATGCGCCCGAAATACAACAATATAATAACAAATATTTGTAAAATAATCAAGTAAAAGCTGAGCAATTTTTTTATGGACAAAAGGCCAATAATCTTATATTATTACTATAAGATTAGCCTGTTTTAATCATAAATCTTAATGTCAAAAAGTAAAATATTTTTGGTTATTTTAATGGCGTTGGTGACATTTGCCTTGGTTTACATTCCCCATTTGAATTATCCCATGCCACTACATATTGATGAATGGCATCATATTTCCGAGGGTCTTCGTATGGGTAATTATGGCGAGTATTTTGAGATGCTAAAGTTGGAGTCATCGCTGCGCCCTACTGGGCTGGAGATGGGCTTCCAATTCATTCTTTTTTTACTTTCGGGAGTGATTGATTTAGTGACGGTCTATAAATTTTTGCCGGCGCTTTGGGCGGCTATTTCGGGAATGGTTTTATTTTATGTGGCTTATAAAAGAACTGATCGTAATTTTTGGCTGGCAATTTTGGCCATGTTGTTTTTTGCTTCAATCAGGTCAAATGTTAATTTAACGGGCATTTGGTTTTTTACCCCATTGACGTTTTCCATTCCTTTTATTTTTTTGTACATTCACTTTTTTATTGATGGGATTCAAAAGCAAAAGATTCAGCCCTTGCTTATAAGTTTGGCGATAATGGCTTTTTTAATCCCGATTCATTCCGTTTCAGTTTTGTTTGCCATTCCGATCTTATTGATTTATAGCGTCATTAATTTTGAATTTGTTATTAAAAGGTTCTATTTTTTCTTGCCATTTTTATTAATACCAGTCATTGGAATTTTATTTTATAAGTTCGTTTTTCAAATCGATTGGAGTGATATTTCAATTCATCTGACTAATGCTCTGCAGTTCAAATATGGCTGGGGAATTTTAGAAGTCAATAACGCCCTAACCGAGGTCTATCCTTTGGTTGGATATATTTTAGCTGTTTTAGGCATAGTTTTTATTATTTTAAATAAAGAGTTAAAAAAATATACTTTTTTTCTATTATGGCCATTAGTTTGTTTGATTTGGATAATCATTTACCGCTTGACTGGCGTTTCATATCTTAGTCCTTATCAAAGAAATCTTTATTATTTTGCTTTAAGCCTGCCAACGTTCAGCGCTTTTGGCTTTTATTATTTGATTAAGAACGTCAGCAGGTATTTGGACATTATCTTGAATAATAAAAAATCCGAGCAGAAGTCTTTTGTTAATATCAGCTTTGATTTAAAGCCCTGGCAGGCCAAAACGGCTATTGTGGCAGTTGCCGCAATAATAATTATCGCAGTATCTTTTTCCCTATTTAATAATTATTATAAGCTGCCCAAGGATTTTGCTTTATATCATGTGATTGACCAGAATGATTATAAAATGCTGTTATTTTTATCCACCGTTCCTAAAGGGAATGTTATGGCTACGCCTCTTATGTCAGCAGCGGTTTACCCAATCTCTCGGCAAAAGCCGATAGCTAATTTAGCTTTTTATGGCAACGTCGCTGATATTGAAAAGTTCTTTCTTCAAACTGATTGCCAGCAAAAAGATGAAATGATTAAAAGCTATAATCTTAAATATATTATTTCCCCGGCGCCGCTGGATTGCCAGTTTAAGATGATATATGCTCAAAATAATAATATAATTTATCAAGTAAATGGAAGCAAACAATAAACAAGGGCTAATGGTTAGTGTTGTTTTGCCTTGCCAAAATGAAGAATTATCAATTGGAAAATGTATCACTGAAATTAAAGATGTCTTGGAAAAAAATAAGATCTTAGGAGAAATTATAGTCTCAGATTCTTCGCAAGACAGATCGCCGGAAATAGCTAGGAAAATGGGAGTTATTTTGGTGAAACACGATAAGGACGGTTATGGCCAAGCTTATTTAGAGGGTTTTAAGGTGGCGTCCGGTCGCTACCTTTTTTTGGCTGATACTGATGGCACTTATAGTTTTTCGGAAATTCCTAAATTTTTAGGTTTTTTAGATTCGGGTTATGATATGGTTATTGGTAATCGTCTAACGGGCAAGATTTATCCTGGAGCAATGCCTCATATTCATCGTTACTTTGGCACGCCGTTGTTATCGATTATTTTCTCTTTATTTTTTAAAAATAAGATTGGCGATATTAATTGTGGCATGAGAGCGATTAGCCGCCAGGCGCTTGATTCTTTGGATCTTAAAACTACGGGCATGGAATTCGCTTCCGAAATGATGATTAAAGCGGTTAAGCAGAAATTAAAGATTAAGGAAGTGTCGATCGACTACTTCTCTAGGGTTGGTGATTCAAAATTGAGGACGATTCCTGATGGTTGGCGTCATTTGAAATTTATGTTCGGCGAAGTGATCAGATAGTTATGACTGTTAGGTTGAATTTACAATCGATTAAAAAAATAATTTCCAATCAATACTTCATTCTTGGCTTAATTATTGTTTTGGCTTATATTCTCCGCGTTTTGCCGTATCTTTTGGGTTATCCCTTGCCATTCACTGAGGACGGGATAAATGATTTTAATGAAGTTAAAAAATTTAGCCAGCTTAGTGAAATAATTCCGTCTTCCGACGGTTATTATACTAAGCATACTGCATTTCCGGTCTTGCGTTTAATTGTTTTAGGCGTTTCTAAGATAGGCTTTGACCAATTGAAAACTTTTTTATTTTTACCCCAAGTTTTTGCCTGTTTGGGGATTTTATTTTACTTTCTTTTTTTAAAAAAATATTTATCGGTAAAGATTAGTTTATTAGCCTGCTTTTTAATTGCAGTATTCGGCCCGCATATTCATTGGAGTGCTCAACCGGTTATTGAAACGATGGGATTGTTTTTCTTTCCCGTGGTTATTTATTTATTTGATAGAGAAGTTTCAGAAAATAAAAGAAATAATATTTTGAATAAAATTTTTCTTTTGGCGGCTATGGCATTAATGGTTGCCTCGCATCATTGGTCGACGTTAATGATTATTGGCTGGCTGGTTTTTTATGTGATGATATTTATTAAAGAAAAAAGAACAAGGGCTTATGCTTTATTCTGGATTGGTTTATTTGTTATTTTGGCCTTAGTTTATTGGCATTTTTTATTTCCCGAGGTATTTGATCTGATCCTGGCACCATTGTCATTGCCATTATTACTCGTTGTAGTTGGTTTATTACTTGTTTTTTTATTAAAACCGATTAGAGGAATTAACTTTTTAATACAGAAAATAAGGAATAAAAAATGGCCGCTTTTTATTGTCATTCCGGTATTATTAGTATTTGTTATGGCTATTGTAGCAGTCTTACCAATGGTATATCCGATTCAAATCTGGGCAATGTTTTTTTTATTTGTTGTTTTTATGACAGTTGGCTTTTTTTCTAATCAGGACGATAATATTGATAAAATTTCATTAATTTCATTTTTTTTTATTTTAGTTTGGTTAATTGTCATTCCTTTTATTTTTGCCGGTTACAAAATAATCAGCATGCCGATTGATCCATTTCGTACTTTTGAATTTATTATTTTTCCTTTATCAGTTTATGGCGCCTTAGGAATTATTATAGTTTGTAAAAAAAATTACTGTTTTTTGGCTGCCATAGCGGTAGTAATGGTTTTTTTAGCCACATTAATTTATCCCTCGGTTTTTATTTATAAAAATAATTTTTATGGCACGCCGTTTTATGATATCAGGAGCGATATTAGGCATCTTTCGTCAGCGACCATAGAGCTTATAGATTGGGCCAAAAGCAATGATTATTATTTAGATTTATTTACTCCAGAGGCTCGAGCCTATCAAAATCTTATTTCCAATAATTCTAAAAAACAGGCGATACTGACATCAAAAAATGATAAATCGATCATGGATAATTATTATTTAATTCATGATCCAATAATGCGCGTTGATAGCGTGAGAAAATGGGATCAAAATATAGAGAAAGATTATTCTATTGTTTATCAAAATAAAGATGGAAAAATACTTGCTTCTAAATATGGAGCCGAGTTTATTGAACAAAAGATACCAAAGCATCTTATTTTTAAAGTGGGTCAGAAAATAAATTTTTCTTTTGTTATGAAAAATACCGGATCAAAGGTTTGGTTTCCGGAGGATGGTTATTTTTTACAAGATAAATATTTTAAGGCAACAATGAAATTAGATCGCATTGTAAATCCAGGGGAGGCCGTTACATTTGTGGCTAAAGATTTTATTGTTCCGGATAATATTCCAAATCATTTCAAAAGCAGCCTTCAATTATATAAAGATGGTTTGGGGTTATTTGGTGAATCCACGCCAAACCTCGATATTTCTATTATAAAGTAGTTATTGGAAAAATTAACAAGAGTATGTTTTATAATTATAAAATTGGATTTAAGCAAGAAAAAAAATATCTTTTTTTAGTTTTATTATTGGGATTAGTTTTAAGGATTTATTTTTGGTCATCTCAATTATCAGATTCGTTGCTTTGGGATGAAAGTTCTCATGTTTTAGCCGGATTAATGCTTGCTAAATTTGTCGCAACTGGATTTCATCAGTATTTTATTGTTCAAGTTATTAATAATTATTGGGCAGTAATGGGTAGTCTATTCTTTTATCCTTATGGTTATACAATATTATCTATGTTATCCTTTTTATTTTTTGGTTTTAATGAATTAGCTGCTCGTTTACCGTCAATGTTTTTCAGTGTTTTAATAATATTTACTACTTATCTTTTAGCAAAAAAGTTATTTAATGAGAAAATTGGTTTGATAAGCGCTTTCTTTGCCGCTATTAATCCTTATTTTATTTTTTGGGGCGGTTTTGCCTTAGTTGATTTGCCCATGGCTTGCTTAATGGAATTGGCCATTTATTTTTGTTTGCAAGGATTGAATACTGATAAAATAAAGCATTGGTTGGCATCGGGAATTTGTGTTGGTTTGGCCAGCTTAATGAAGCCGCCAGGCCTTATCATTATTCCTTTTTTGATGGTTTTGGTTATTTGTCATCATGGCTTAAGAGGATTACTAAAAAAAACTTTTATTTGGTTTTTATTGCCGATTATAATTTGTGTTGGTATTTATTTTGGTTTCGGTTTCGTAGCTTTTGTAGTGTTGCCAAAATTGAATATTATTAACCAAGCAGTTGGTCAACATATTTTTAGTGATATTTTTCATTGGTTTGGTAATCCTACGTATATTAATGCGACCACTCCAGGATTAAAAACCTTAGCCGCTTGGCGATTTTATTTTAATTTACTGCCGATTCAAATGGGAGGGTTTTTAGTTATTGTTTTGTGCTTATTGGGGGCTGTTAGGTTGTGGTTAGCCGAAGATAGACAAAACTTTTATCGAGTAATCGGTTATATTTTATATATTTATCTCATTTTTACTTTAATATATAATAAAATTGATCGTTATACTATTGTTTATTTGTTTGGTTTTTGTTTATTAGCAGCCATTGGATTGGATTATTTGACGTCTTTATTTGGCGATATTAGAAAGAAATTTTCAATAGCTGCAATGCTACTCTTGATATTCTTTTTTTCTTTCAGTCAGTTAATTCGCCAGTATAGCGGTCATTACTTTAGTGACTTGAAAAAAGCAGCTAAGTTTATTTCCCAATCGGATTCGGGGACAATCGTCATGGCTGAAGAAACTAATGTTCTTAATGTAAATAATGTTAGTTTTTATATGATTATGAGTGATGCGGGATTGAGTCATTCTGTTTCTTGGCCAAATAGGATAAATCAGGCGCAATATATTATTAGTGATAAATCAAAAAAACTGGACAGGAAAAATATTGAGCCGATATTTGGTTCTGTTAATATGGAGGTTTTTAAGATTTTAAGGTAGGATTATTTTATGATTAATAACAGTTTTAATAAATCTAAAAAAATCGCTATTTTCCATAATTTCATGGACAATATCGGTGGCGCCGAAATTGTTGACTTGATTTTGGCTCGAGAATTGGGCGCTGATATTTATACTACCAATATTGATAAGGAAAAGATAAGAAAAATGGGTTTTGAGACGTCCAATATATTTAGCATTGGCAGGGTTCCGGTTAATGCGCCATTCAAGCAGGAATTTGCTTATTGGAAATTTAGAAAATTGAATTTAGGCGATAAATATGATTTTTATATCATAGCTGGTGATTGGGCTATGGCCGCCAGAGTCAGTAATCAGCCGAATTTTTGGTATGTTTACTCGCCGATGAGGGAAATTTTTGATCTTTACGAATATACACGTCAAAATACTGTGCCAAAATGGAAAAGGCCATTTTTTGATATTTGGGTATTTGGTCGCCGCTGGCTGATAAAAAAAGACAGCCAGAAAATCAAAACTATTGCTTGCATATCTCAAAATGTTCAGAATCGAATAAAAAAATATCTAGATCGAGACTCGGAGATAATTTTTCCACCAACAGAAACTGATAATTTTTATTACAAGAAAAATGGCGATTATTGGTTAAGCGTTAACCGTCTAATTAACCATAAACGTCTAGAAATGCAATTAGAGGCCTTTAGGCAATTACCGAACGAAAAATTAATTATTGTCGGTAGTTATGAAGCTGCTAGTCATTTCCGTTTTTATGCCGAGTATATTATTAAAAATAAGCCGGCTAACGTCGAAGTCGTCAGTTGGATCAGTCAAAAACAATTAATTGACTTATATGCTAATTGCAAGGGGTTTATTACTACCGCTAAAGATGAGGATTATGGTATGACAGTAGTTGAGGCTATGGCGTCTGGAAAACCGGTTATTGCGCCTAATGAGGGCGGCTATAAGGAAACTGTCATTGATGGCATTACTGGAAGATTAATTGACGATATTGATGAACAAAA
>Ga0172370_10009285_pt1 | contig 11548 bp, 8 predicted proteins | sample LakKiv5m_FD_114538 | JGI IMG/M metagenome (GOLD analysis project Ga0172370, IMG submission 114538) | Freshwater microbial communities from Kabuno Bay, South-Kivu, Congo - kab_022012_11.5m | ecosystem: Environmental > Aquatic > Freshwater > Lake | place: Democratic Republic of the Congo...
AATGTCGCCGTTTTCCTGCACGAGTTTGGTAAGTATAAACGGTTTATCATGGATGGTCACATTGGTTGCCAATTCCATGCTGGCCCCCATCAGTCTGTCGCAAATGAGTTTGGTATGGTTGTATACTTCACCGCCGGTAGTAGTCAATCCAAGGATTGCGCCAAACCTGGTATCATTTTCGTTGAAATAATCAAGTGAAATCACCTCTTTGGCATTAGAGATGCCGAGAAGGTCAGATGGTGTGGAAACAAAGGCTTTTGATTTGAAAGGACCTGTTTCCGGCAGAAAATCAATCAGATTACTCTCACTTTTCAGGATGCTCACCGGTCTGATAATCCCCATTTGTGCCATCTCCTCAGAGAAGGTCACCATGCCTGCGGCACTTTTAAAGCCGTTTGCAGTATTCGTTCTGGTGCGGTTGTAATTGCGCAGGGCAATCAAACCCGCCAGGTCGCCGTTACTTTCGAGTCCACCGTCATTTCCCCCAGAAGATCCGGAAACCGTGACCGAAACGGTTGAACAGTTATTCGATTCATTGGTATCCGTTTGATCGAGGGAAGTCAGGCAGGCGGTATTATCTGCTGAACCGTTCACCTTAACTGTTATGGTAAGCGTAGCGGAGGCGGCAGGTGCCAGTGAGGACAAACTCCATTCACCTGTTGAATGATCGTAGGTTCCGGCTGAGGCAGTGTAATTCTGGAAAACCAGATTTGCGGGAAGCAGGTCTGTAATGACCACATTGGTTGCGCTCAGTACCGGACTGTTATTCGTTACCGTGATGGTAAAGACTGAGGTCTCACCTACGAGAGGTACAGCATTGTAAACTGTTTTAACCACAGCAAGGTCAAGTTTCTCTTCTTTTATATCCAGGCAAACTTCGTCATCATCGTTTTTGAAAAACTTATCCACCTGATCAAGACTTTTAAGCACTGCCGTATTGCAAACCGGGTCATGGGTGGTAACTTTTGCAGTTAAAACCAGCGAAACTGATCCATTGGGATCAATTACCGGAATCTGCCATTCGCCTGTTGCAGCTGTATAGGTTCCGGCTGATGCTGTGTAGCTCACAAAATCAAGTCCGGAGGGCAGAAGGTCGGTCCCCACAACATTAGTTGCCCCGGTTACGGAAGACAGGTTGTTTACGGTAATGGTAAAAACTACCTGATCATTGTACGTGGGTTGTTCATTATCAACACTTTTCAGCACTTCCAGATCCAGGTCCGGAATGTCAACGCATGCTTCCGCTGTATTGTTTGAGGAGTTGGTATCAATCTGATCAAGACTGGTAAGGGAAACCTGATTACAAAGCGGGTCCACCAGAATTACACGGGTTGTTAGTTCCAAAGTTGCACTTCCTGAGGCAGGAAGCAGGGCGATAGTCCAGGTTCCGGCCGATTGAGCAAAGGAACCGGTGGAAGCATTAGCTGAGACAAACTCCAGACCGGCCGGCAGGATATCCGTCAGAACCACATTGGTGGCATCGGCCGATGAAGAAAGGTTGTTCACGGTGATGGTGAAAACCACATTCTGATTCAAATCCGGTGAGGCATCGTCCACTGATTTTGCCACGGAAAGGTCGAGAGTCGGAATAACCGGGCAATGAACTTTCAGTTCAATACCATCATTATCCTTCACAGATCCTGATGTCTGATTGCTGCCATCATCATAAACTTCAATATGGGCTATGATTTTATAATCACCTTCACTTAAAGGAAAGGAAGCTTCGTAACCCAGCACATGGTTGGAATTTCCATCATAACCAATGCCTACCCAGCTGAAATCTGGGGCGGTACCGTTATCACCGGTAGAACCGGTTACTACTTTATTGGAAATTCCGTTAATGGTGATCCACGCATCAGCATTGCTTTTTACTCCTGGAACCCCGGATTCGGTGAGCACCAGGGCATACATCACCTGATTCTGACAATCGTAATGGAGGTAGAGTTTTGATTCTACTTTCTTATCAGTCTTAAAAGCCCTGTACATGTTGGTGAAATAGTCTCCGGGGAGGTTCCATTCAGAATAGGTACCGTCAACCGAATAAGCACTTCCATAGGATTGGGCATTCGAATCAAATCCGAACCCGATCATAAAGAATGCAACCAACGAAAGGAGAACTATTTTTTTCATGGCAATTGGTTTTGTCGGAATTCCCGATCAAAACCATCGCCATGAATGATAAGTCACTTATCTACAGACAGTTATTCCAATTTAAAACATAGTAATTATTCCATTTTTGGGAAATCAAAATGGAAAACGGACACAAAATTGGAAATCGCCTGGGTCAGGACTGCAGACTATTCAGCAAATCAGAGACTTTGCTGATTTCAATAAAGGAGGCGCCTTTGCGGGGTCCAAAACTACCGCCGACCATCACGATTCTTTCATCTGCCTCGATCTTTCCCTGTTCCAGAAGATAGGCGGTTACCGACCTTTTAAATGAATCGGTATTTTCCTTTGGATCCAGATAGAATGGAAAGACGCCGTATGAGAGGGCGAGTTCGCGCATCACCCGTTTTGAATAGCATGCGGCAAAAACCGGATTCCTGTTGCGGAATGCAGCCATATATCTTCCGGTACGGCCGGTGAGCGTATCCACGATGACCGCACCCGTTTTCAGGTCTTTGGAGGCATGATAGGCAGCATTGGCAAGGAAGGCGGCGATTTCGTTATCAATGGATGATATCGTCATTCCCATTGATTCCCTTGATTTCTCAGTTTCAAGTGCCACCTTTGTCATAATTCTCACTGATTCAACCGGATAAGCACCATAGGCAGTTTCGCCACTGAGCATCAGCGCATCGGTTCCGGAATAGATGGCATTGGCAATATCAGAGATTTCAGCCCGGGTAGGCCTGGGATGCTCGATCATGGTATGCAGCATCTGGGTGGCAATGATCACCGGCTTCTTTCTCTGGATACAGGCCCGGATCAGTTGCCGCTGGATCCCGGGGATCCTTTCAGCAGGGATTTCAATCCCCAGATCTCCTCTGGCGACCATGATCCCGTAAACATGGTCCAGAATCTCATCAATATTATCGACCCCTTCCTGATTTTCGATTTTGGCAATCACCTTGATTTTAGAATGGTTCTCCTTCAGGATTTGCTGTATTGCCAGAACATCCTCTTTCCTTCTGACAAAAGAGTGGGCAATGAATTCAATATCATGTTCAACCGCAAACCGGATATATTCCCTGTCCTTTTCATTCAGGGCAGGAAGATCGATGGAAACGCCAGGAACATTCACGCTTTTCCGTGACTTGATCTTTCCATTGTTGAGGACCCGGCACTGCAAAATATCATCAGTCTTGCTGTCCACCACGATTTCAATATCCCCGTCGTCGATCAGGATCTTATCCCCCACTCCCACCGATTTCACAAATCCGGCATAATTCACGCAAATCCGGCCCGGAACGGAAGGCAGGTCAGGATTTCCGACTACATCGATCATCTCCCCGGCGGAAACCTCAATCGGATCTCTGGCTACCGTAGTTCTGATCTCAGGACCCTTGGTATCAATCAATATTGCGACCTCGTCTGACACACTCCTCACGGTACGCACAACCATTTCAGAGCCTTCGAGGGTTTGATGGGCAGTATTGATCCTGACAACGTTCACGCCCTCACTAATCAATTCCCTGATATGATCTTCGCTGCAACGCTGGTCTGAAATAGTTGCAACTATTTTGGTATGCTTGTGATTCATGTGGCGAATTACTTATTTCTTGTGAGATATACGAAGGCTCTCAATGCCAAGTCTGTAGGAATCCAGGCCAAAGCCCATGATGCTGCCGGCACAGTTCGGGCCGATCAGCGAAACGTGTCTGAATGATTCGCGTTTCAGGAGGTTGGAAATATGAATTTCAACCACGGGGATCCTGATGGCGGCAATGGCATCGGCAATGGCCACTGAGGTATGGGTATAACCTCCGGCATTAAGCAAGACTCCATCATATCTGGTGGCCGCATCGTGAAGAATATCGATCAACTCCCCCTCGATGTTGCTTTGTTTGTATTCTATGCTGATATCTGAAAAAAGTTCACAGAGGAGCTCCAGGTACTCCTCAAAAGATTTTGAGCCGTAGATGCTCTTTTCACGGGTTCCAAGAAGATTGAGATTCGGGCCGTTCAGGATCAGGATTTTCATATCCGAAATTTATCCAAAAATAGGTATTCATTGCGGATTAGGCTTAAATTAGTCGCAAAGAGGGTCACTTGAACGAAACTTATCCATACCGGGAATCTTTCAGAGCTTACTTAAGACTGGAGAAGTCCTTGTCGGGCAACACCATTGAAGGGTACGTGACGGATGTCGGAAAACTGTTCAGTTTTCTTGAAATGAAACAACCCGGGCAAGCGGTGCGGGATATTAACCAGGGCGTTCTCCGGGATTTTCTGGCCTGGCTCAATGAGATCGGCCTGAGTGCAAGATCGCAGGCGAGGATTCTGAGCGGCCTGAAAAACTATTTCCGGTTTCTTGAGATTGAAAACGTGGTTGAAGAGAATCCTGCAACGCTTCTTGAAACCCCACGGCTATCGAGGCATCTGCCTGATGTGCTCAATCCGGCAGAAATCCAGAAGATACTTGATTCTGTGGATCTCAGCACGCCCTGGGGGCACCGGAACAAGGCGATTATTGAGATGCTCTACGGATGTGGTCTACGGGTATCGGAACTGGTCAACCTTAAGTTGTCACAGATCTATTTTGAAGAGGGCTACGTCAGGATATTGGGCAAGGGAAGCAAGGAGAGGCTTGTGCCTGTTGGCCTTCCTGCCCGTAAAGCGATTGAACTGTACCTTTCAGGGACGAGAGTTCATCAGAATATTAAAAAGGAGTTCTCCGACCGTGTTTTTATCAACAACCGGGGAACGGGGCTCACACGAATCATGGTGTTCAATATAGTAAAGCAGTCTGTAGCCAAAGCCGGGATCCGGAAAAAAGTCAGTCCCCATACTTTCCGTCACTCCTTTGCCACCCACCTGGTGGAGAACGGCGCCGATCTGAGGGCCGTACAGGAAATGTTAGGTCATGAATCCATCCTAACCACTGAGATATACACCCATCTGAACCGCGAATTCCTCCGCGAAACAGTCAGGCAATACCATCCCCGGGGATAACCAATTCGTTTTTTTGCTACTTTTGCAGCCGTTTGAAATAAGTACTCATCAGATACTAATTTAATTTACCAACTATGTCTGTTAAACGCGTTTACACCTTCGGTGACAAGAAAGCTGAAGGACGTGCCGATATGAAGAATCTCCTGGGTGGCAAAGGTGCCAACCTGGCCGAGATGAACCTGATCGGTGTTCCGGTACCTCCGGGATTTACCATTACAACTGAAGTATGCACAGAATACAACCAGCTCGGTCGCGACAAGGTGGTTGAATTGCTGAAGTCTGAAGTTGAGGCAGCCGTGAAGCAGGTTGAGACCATCATGGGAACCAAATTCGGAAGTAACGAGAATCCCTGCCTGGTTTCAGTGCGTTCGGGTGCCCGTGCCTCCATGCCGGGTATGATGGACACTATCCTGAACCTTGGATTGAATGACGATGCCGTTGAAGGTTTGATCAAGCGGACCGGAAATGCGCGTTTTGCATGGGATTCCTATCGCCGTTTCGTACAGATGTATGGTGATGTTGTACTTGGAATGAAACCTGCATCCAAGGAAGACATGGATCCCTTTGAAGTGATCATTGACGAGGTAAAGGAACATAAGGGTGTTGAACTTGACACCCAGCTTACGGTTGATGATCTGAAAGAACTGGTTGCCAAATTCAAGGCTGCCGTTAAAAAGACCACCGGCAAAGATTTCCCGGTGAATCCGTGGGAGCAGCTATGGGGTGCTGTTGTTGCCGTGTTTGACAGCTGGAACAACGACCGCGCCATTTACTACAGGAAACTGAACCGCATTCCCGACGAGTGGGGAACGGCAGTGAACGTTCAGGCCATGGTATTCGGAAACATGGGAGAGAATTCAGGCACAGGTGTTGCTTTTACCCGTGATGCCGCTACGGGCGAAGATATTTTCAACGGTGAATACCTGATCAATGCTCAGGGTGAAGATGTGGTAGCCGGTATCCGGACTCCCCAGCAGATCACCATTGAAGGTTCGAAGCGCTGGGCAGTTCTTGCCAATGTCAGTGAAGCTGAGAGAGCATCCAAATATCCTTCACTGGAAGAGGCCATGCCGGCGGTTTATGCCGAACTGAACGCCACCCAGCAGAAGCTTGAAGATCATTATTCAGATATGCAGGACCTTGAATTCACCATTCAGGACGGCAAGCTCTGGTTGCTCCAGACCCGTAACGGCAAGCGCACCGGTGCTGCCATGGTGAAGATTGCCATGGACCTGCTCCGCGAAGGCAAGATTGATGAAAAAACCGCACTCAAGCGCGTTGAGCCGAATAAACTTGACGAGCTTCTTCACCCGGTTTTCGACAAGACCGCAATTAAAAAGGCAACGGTCGTCGGCAAAGGTCTTCCGGCTTCCCCGGGTGCCGCCACTGGTCAGATCGTTTTCCACGCTGACGAAGCTGAAGAGTGGGCAGCCAAAGGTCACAAAGTGGTTTTGGTAAGGGTTGAAACCTCACCTGAGGATCTGAAGGGGATGAACGTTGCTCAGGGTATTCTCACCGCCCGTGGCGGGATGACCAGTCACGCAGCTGTTGTTGCCCGTGGTATGGGTAAATGCTGCGTTTCCGGTGCAGGCAGCCTGCAGATCAACTACAAGTCGCGGACTATGAAGGCCGACGGCAAGGAGTTTAAGGAGGGCGACTGGATTTCACTGAACGGTTCAACCGGCGAAGTGTATGAAGGCAAGATCCAGACCATTGATCCCGAGCTCAGCGGAGATTTCGGTGAACTGATGGTTCTGGCTGACAAATATTCAACCATGAAAGTAAGGACTAACGCTGACACCCCGCATGATTCACGCGTTGCCCGCAATTTCGGAGCAGTCGGTATCGGTCTCTGCCGCACCGAGCATATGTTCTTCGAAGGCGACCGGATCAAGGCTGTTCGTGAAATGATCCTTGCCGATGATGAAAAAGGCCGGAGAAAAGCACTCGACAAACTCCTCCCGATCCAGAGAGGTGACTTCGAAGGCATATTCGAAGCCATGCAGGGACTTCCCGTTACCGTTCGTCTGCTTGATCCGCCGCTGCATGAGTTTGTACCCCACGAAGAGGCAAACCAAAAAGAGATGGCCAACGAGATGGGAATTTCACCTGAGGAAGTAAAAGCCAAAGTTGAATCACTCCATGAGTTCAACCCGATGCTGGGTCACCGCGGATGCCGCCTTGGCAACACCTATCCGGAGATCACCGAAATGCAGGTACGGGCTATTATCGAAGCGGCTCTTAACCTTAAGAAAAAAGGCGTTGAAGCCAAGCCTGAGATCATGATCCCGCTGACCGGAACCCTGGAAGAAATGAAGCTCCAGGAGAAGATCACCCGCGAAACCGTTGAGAAAGTTTTCGCCGAGAGAAATGACAAGATTGATTACCTGGTGGGCACCATGATTGAAGTTCCGCGTGCCGCTCTGGTTGCCGATCAGATTGCCACCTCAGCCGAATTCTTCTCATTCGGTACCAACGACCTTACCCAGATGACCTTCGGTTACTCACGCGACGATGCAGGCAAATTCCTGCCGGTCTATCTGCAGAAAGGCATCCTGAAGGATGATCCGTTCCAGATCCTCGACCAGGTAGGTGTTGGTCAGCTGATCCGGATGGCAGTAGAAAAAGGTCGCAGCACCCGTGGCAAACTGAAAGTGGGTATTTGCGGAGAGCATGGCGGAGAACCCTCATCAGTAGGATTCTGCCATACGGTTGGAATGGATTACGTAAGCTGTTCACCGTTCCGCGTGCCGATCGCCAGATTAGCCGCAGCACAGGCCGCTTTGTAAACCTCTGAAATGTTAAGCTGTCAGCTTTTTTTTGAAAGCTGACAGCTTTTTCTTTAATTTTGCTGTGATATACAATTATATGAATATTTGGATATCCTTAGGTTTTCTGGTCCTTGCCTATCTGATGGGATCAGTATCCTCGGCCGTTTGGCTGGGCAAACTCATGCGCGGGGTTGATGTTCGTGAGATGGGAAGCGGGAACGCAGGCTTTGCCAACGTGATCCGGAACCTTGGGCCCTGGGTGGGAATTCCGGTACTCATTATTGACACAATGAAAGGGTTCCTGGCTGTCAAGCTAGCCCTTATGATCCCCGGCCTGGAATCGGGGTCAGAGCAAATGCATATCTGGCAGATTTTCTATGGGATGGCCGCACTGCTTGGCCATTTATTCCCCATCTTCACAGGATTCAGGGGCGGCAAGGGGGTTGCCACGGGACTGGGTATTGTGATCGCGCTATATCCGCTTGGGGCGCTTCTTTCATTCACAGTATTCCTGATCGCTTTTCTTGCCAGCCGTTACTGGAGCCTGGGGTCCATGATGGCAGGCATTTCATTTCCCCTGTTTGTGCTCTTCCTTTTTCCCGGGACCAATGTCCCGCTCAGTGTTTTCTCATGGATCGTTGCAGCGATGCTTTTGATCACACATCAGAAAAATATTGACCGGATCCTCAAGGGAAAAGAGAGGAAAGCGAGGTTGTTTGCATTACGAAGCAAACACAAGGGGGAGAATCCTTCTTAACTCTTCTGGTTTAACATTCTGGTAGAGCCTGCCCTGGTTGGCATACGCTATTTTACCTGTTTCTTCTGACACGATTATTACGAAGGAGTCGGAGCTTTCCGACATTCCCACAGCGGCCCTGTGTCTCAGACCAAGATCTCCCGGGATATTGGGATCTTCAGTGACCGGAAGGATCACGCGTGCTGCTGATATCCTGTTTTTAGCCAGGATCAGGCCTCCGTCATGAAGCGGACTGTCTTTAAAAAAAACAGATTCAATCAGTTCAGGGGTAATCTCTGCGTCGAGGATGGTACCATTCTCAGCAAAAGCCCGGAGTTCAGATTTCTTGGCCATCACCAGCAGGGCGCCGGTTTTGCTTTTTGAGAGGCTTTCGCACGCTTTGACAATCGGTTCAAAGTTCCATTCCGATTCATCCTGTTTTCCGAAGGGCAGCAGCTGTTCGAGGCTGATCTTTCCCTTCCTGATATAACGCGTTCCGATCACCAGCAGAAACCTTCTGACTTCCTGCTGGAATACAATCAGAAGGGCCAGAAGTCCGAGTCCGATGATCTGGCCAAGGATAGATCCCAGCAGCTGCATGTTCAGAGCCCTGACCAAGAGCCAGGTCAGGTAGATCAGGAAAACGCCGTAAAAGATATTAACAGCCACTGTGCCCCTGACCAGCCGATACACCTGAAAGATCAGAATAGCCACCAGAAAGATGTCTAACAGATCAAGAAACCGGAATGAATCAAAAATGAAGCCCATGCATCTAAATTAAAATCTTTTCCGTCAACCGTATACATTCGACCGCCTGTTTGACGTCATGAACCCTTAAAATGTCTGCCTTCCGGATCAGGGCCACGGTATTAAGGACTGTGGTCCCGTTGAGGGCTGCCTCAGGTCCGGTTTCCAGAACCTTATAAATCATTGATTTGCGCGACAATCCCACTAAGAGTGGTTTACCAAGCACCTTAAACTCATCCAGATTCTCAAGCAACCGGTAGTTATGTTCTGTCGTTTTACCAAACCCAAATCCGGGATCAACCCAGATATCCGGAACGCCCATAGATTCCAGCAACCTTACCCTGACGGACAGAGCGCGGATAATATCCCCCGTGACCTCGCCGTACACCGGATTTTGCTGCATGGTTTGCGGAGTTCCCTGAATGTGCATCAACACGTACACCACCCTTTTCTCCGCGATCAGACCGAACATTCCGGGATCCATGGTTCCTCCGGATATATCATTGATAACCGGAATATCCCAATTTTCTACTGCCCACCTGGCCACCCCGCTACGGTAAGTGTCCACAGACAGGGTGATATCAGGAAAATCCTCCCTGATGGCCGACAGAGCCTCCTGAAGCCTTGAGATCTCTTCATCCTGATCCGGCACCCCGGCACCCGGACGCGTTGAACAGGCACCAACATCGAGTATGTCGGCCCCCTCCCCGATCATTCTTTCTGCCCTTGCCCGGATCATGTCGCGCGTCTGATATCTGCCGCCGTCGTAAAAGGAATCAGGCGTAACATTCAAAATGCCCATTATCAGGGGCCTGTTGAATGTTCTGAGAATTCCTCCCGTTCGGAAGAGAGTTTTACCCGGAGCCAGCAATCGGACATCAGACATATCGGTTATTTGAGGCCATAAATGTAAAACTTTGTCTGGGCTTTTCGACGGCAATTCGTATTTTAGACGCTTATTTACAGGCTCATGGAAAGAACCTTATCACAATATAATCAAATAGTTAGCACCTGCAGGGATCTTTTTGGCAGGAAAATGACTGATTATGGGACCTCCTGGAGGATCCTGAGACCCGAGTCGGTAACCGATCAGATTTATATAAAAGCCCAGCGAATTCAGAGCATAGAGCAGAAAAAGGTCCAGAAAATCGGGGATGACATCCGGTCGGAGTTCATCGGGATCGTGAATTACGGACTTATAGGCATGATCCAGCTCCTGCCTGGTGAAAAAGATCCGGTTGAGCTGCCGGCAGCAAGGGCATTGGAATTGTATGATGAGCAGATCGGCAAGGTCCGTGAGCTGATGATTGCCAAGAATCATGATTACGGGGAAGCCTGGAGATCCATGCGAATCTCCTCCTATACCGACCTGATCCTGATGAAGATCTACCGCACAAAACAAATTGAGGACAACAAGGGTATTACAACGGTATCCGAAGGGATTGAAGCCAACTACATGGATATGATCAATTACGCCATTTTTGCCCTGATAAAAATTGATTTCAATGAATAACCGGATGAAGAAAACTATACTGACCCTCAGCCAATACCTGATCGCCGTTTTGTTTATTTTTTCCGGATTTGTCAAATGTGTGGATCCAACCGGCACGGCCATCAAGATGGAGGAATATTTTGTGGCTTTCGGGACTCCATCCCTGGTGCCATTCTCCATGACCTTTTCAATCCTGATGTGCGGAATTGAATTACTGGTCGGACTGATGATCCTGTTCAACCTGCGTCTGACCTGGGGTATCTGGGCTGCGGTGGCCCTGATGGTTTTTTACACGCCGCTCACCCTGTGGCTGGCCATTACCAATAAAGTGACCGATTGCGGCTGTTTCGGAGATGCCATCAAGCTTAACAATCTGGAAACATTTCTGAAAAATGTTGCAGTCGATATTTTGCTGGTTATCCTTTTGGTTGGCAGAAAAAGTCTTTCGGCCGGAGTCAAGGTCAAAAGAGAGACTGTTCTGGTTATCCTTTCGGCTCTTCTTGTGTTCGGATTCGAAGGATATAATCTTTTCAGGCTCCCGGTCATCGATTTCATGCCATTCAAGATCGGGACAAACATACCGGCATCCATGATCATTCCGGAGGGAGCGCCGCAGGAGCTGAGAGAGTATCAGTTTATCTATGAAAAAGAGGGCGTGAAGAAGAAGTTCACCATGAATGATCT
>Ga0172370_10009288_pt1 | contig 11545 bp, 15 predicted proteins | sample LakKiv5m_FD_114538 | JGI IMG/M metagenome (GOLD analysis project Ga0172370, IMG submission 114538) | Freshwater microbial communities from Kabuno Bay, South-Kivu, Congo - kab_022012_11.5m | ecosystem: Environmental > Aquatic > Freshwater > Lake | place: Democratic Republic of the Congo...
AAAGATTATTGCAAAAGAATTAAAAGAAGATTTTAAAAAAGAATCTTGGATATTTAAACCATTTATGTTTGGAGAATATTTAACAGCAGAACTTTATTTGAAGAATAATAAAGATTAATACTCCAAGCTTAATTTCAGCAAACTTCTTCACTAAAAGATTGTTAATGATTAAAGAAATTTTTTAAGTTAATTATCAATTTTTAATCAAATAATCTGAACGAAGTTAGACAAAATTCATAAGGATTTGACGAGAAAACAATAATAGGTTTCTAATCACAATAATCTTTAAAAAGAATACTCAATTCAAAAAAACATGGTAAGTGTTGATGATTTAATTGATAAAAAACAAAAAGAAGAAATAATAAAAATAAATAAAAAAATTGAAAAGATTGAGAAACGCTTTCAATTTATAAGAAATTTTATTAAAGAAAATTTTCACGAGATTGCATATTCTGTTAAAAATAACCCTAATATTTCTCAAACAGAATTACCTGAATTATGCTATGAAAGGGCAGAAGAAGTTTATACATTAATTAAAGAATCACACTTTGTTGAAACACGTTTAGAATTAACAAGGAATTCTAGCCTTAAATCTATTAAAGATTACTTACCTGTTAAACTAGGTATTTTTGAGATTAATTGGGATGATGAAAAAGGGAATTTAGTATTAACAGAAAAAGGAAAAACAATAAAAAAGGAATATTTTGATTAAATCTCTCCTTCCTTAATCTTCATATCTTTTTTGTTTTTTCCTAGGACAACAACACAACTTCTGCTTTCTTTTCCAAGAATTTTATACTTGTCTTTTTCTAATTTAATGTTTTGATTTAATTCATTTTTTAATTTATTTGCAAATATCTGAATTTCTTTATCAAAAGGTTGTCGAGAGTAATCAAATCTCTTTCTCGAATATCCAATTGATTTAAATCCTTTAACGTGCACAAAATCTGGTTCTGCTTTTTTTATTAAATTCGCATATTGTGGAATTAATTCTTCTGACATATTATCTATCTTACCAAATCCTTCTGAATTTGTCGACGGCCTTACTAAAGTTAATCGAATTGCTCTACGAGTTTTTCCCTTAAGTTTTTTCATTATTTCCAAACTTTTATTAAATTCTTTCCATGCATCTTTCTTTTTTGATCTATGCCAAATCGAATACAATTTTTCATTTGGTGCATTCATTGAAATTGTTAATTGTGTTGGAAGAGATTTTTCTTTTTCAAGTTTCTTCAACATTTCTGGGTTTAGACCATTTGTAATTACAAAAGTCACGGCTTTTCTTTTTCTAATTTCTCTAATTAATTCTCCTAATTTGGGATAAAGTGTTGGCTCGCCAGAAAGTGAGAACGTAAACAGCGTCGGTTCAATTGCTTCAAAATATTTCTTTCTTGAAATTTTATTATCTCCTTTAAATCCAGTCATTAATTTCTTTCTTTGTTTGAGGATTTCATCAATAATATATTTAGGTTTATTTATCTCAACATTTTTCATATCTTTTGCACAATTCTCGTCGATAGTCCTCCAGCAGTGCAAACAAGAATTTTCACACCAAATTACTGCAGGAGACATTTGACAACAGCGATGACTTTTAATTCCATAAAATTTTTCTTTCCAGCATGCACCCTTTCCATTGAGTGAATTTTTTGTCCATCTACAAACTTGCACAGCAGAATGATTTCCTGCAATTCCGTAATGCATCTTCTCCAAAGATTCTTTTGTTTTTTTTGAAATCATTAAAAAATAAGGAAAATTCCATTTAAAAATCTTAAATTAACTATTGAAAAATAATAAAACAAGATTTATATATTAAAAATTTGAAATAGGCTCATGACATTCGATATTGTAGGATATTTGTTAATGCCCTTGCTGATATTTTATGCAAGAATTTTAGACGTTAGTGTTGGAACAATCAGAATAATTTTTGTCTCAAAAGGATTTAGATTATTGGCTCCATTATTAGGATTTATTGAAGTTTTCATTTGGATAATTGCAATTAACAGATTAATGGGAGATGCTTCAAATTTTATATTTTATATTGCATATGCTGGGGGGTTTGCTACAGGTAATTTAGTTGGAATGTTAATTGAAAAAAAATTATCTATAGGAAAAGTAATTATAAGATTAATAAGTCAAAAAGATCCAAAAAACTTAATTGAAGATTTCAAAAAATTAGAATATCCTGTAACTGTTTTCAATGGAGAGGGAAATCGAGGAGAGGTTAAACTTGTTTTCTTAATTATACAAAAGAAAAATTTAAAAAAAGTTATTAATATGATTGATAAGTTTAATCCGAAAGCATTCTATTCTATAGAGGATATTGCATTTGCAAGAGAGTATAAAAAAAATCCTGATAAAGGAACAAGAAGATTTTTCCCTATCCAAAAATAATTAAAATAATCCTTTAAACCAAAAGACCATAATTAATAATAAAAGTGCTAAGAAAATTGCAGTTATTATTTTAAAAGATTTTTTTGCAATCTTTTCAGATTTAGTAAATAATAATACAGTTAGATAAAAGAATCTTCCTCCATCAAAAATTCCCATTGGGAGCATATTTACAAGAGCGACACTGAAACTAATCAAGACTAGCCACCATAATAAGTCATAAATGAATATTGCAAAAGAATAATTTGGCTCATAATAAATATGGAGTTTTTTATATGAAGAAAAAAACGAAAAGAATTTAGAAATAATATTTTTTTGCTGATTTAAGAAAATAACACCCATCCAAGAAGAATTTTTTTCTAGAGGATTTTCTTTCAATATGAGCTTATAATCTTTTTGTCCTTCATTAATTTTTGTTGTTACAATTATCTCATCGTTAACATTATATTTAGATAATTCTTTTTCAAAGGATTCAATTGAATCTATTTTTATTCCATTTATTGAAGTTATTGGACCATAAACATCTGCTCTTATTGCTGGTGCATCGTAATATACTGCAATTTGTTTTTTATCTTTGGTCGCACCTTTATAACCATAATAAGAAACATTATCTGCTACAAAAATGTTCTCTCCAGTTTTATTCATAATTTCTGAAATCTGATTATAAGTTGGATTATCTAAAGAGATTCCATTTATCATAGTTACAGAAGATACAGAAATAATATTGTAAGCATAATCATCGAATACAACTCCTCCTGCGTGAAATGAAAGAGGATAAAAAATGAATATTAAAATCAAAACTAGTCCCGCAGTTAAGATATTTGCAAAAGTTCCGGCAGACAAAACTGCTCTTTGAGAAAAGTTTTTTTTCTTTTTCATTTGATTCTCGTCTAATTCAACAAATGCTGCTAAAAATATTGGAAGAAAAAATGGAAAAAATCCAAAACCAGTTTTCTTTATTTTTACTTTATATAATGCTGCGAAAATTCCGTGAAAAAATTCATGACTGATTGCAATTACTGCTAAAATTATTATCCAATAAATAAAATAAAAAGGAGGTAGAAAATCTAATTTGAAAATTTGTGGGAGATACGGAATTAATGGGGCTATTGGAGGAATCTTAACTACTTTTACAATTTCTGTATGAAAAATATAAATCCAAACAACTCTTATGAAAAGATAAATCATCCCCAGCATTAAAAGATAACCTAAAATTATTGAAATATAACTTAAAAATTTTAAAGTTTTGGGATATTTTTTTGAAGTTTTATTTATAAAATTAATTCCCCATTTGGTTTTATATAAAAGTAACCATCCTTCTTTCTGAAGATTTTTACGATTTTTGAAAAGAAAAATTCCGATTACAATTGCAAATAAAACTAACAACCCAATATCAAGAATAGTAAAATTCATTTTCACCTTATTAATTCTTTAAGAAAAATTGGTTTATTAATGTTTAGAATTATTTTTCTGATAATTTATTATAAAATTTAAAACAGATTGCGTATATTTTTTACCTTCTTCAGTAAGTTGATATCTATCTTGATATAAGTGCTTAAAATATTTTAGATTAATTAAATGTTTGAGAGTTTTCAAATTTTCTTTTTTAAAAAATAAAGAACTTGTTGCGATAATGTTATCTTCTGTGTTTGATACAGAACTCAAAATTTCTAATTCTATAACAGCTAATTCTAAATTTTTTTTATTTCCCATAAAACTGAATAGATTGATTATTTTTAAAGATTTATATTCTAGAACAGTTATTTCTTCTTAATTGGTCTGAACGCAGATTTTTTGCATTTTCTGCATCTTACTTTTCCTTTTAAAATTCTTTGAGGATCTGCTCTTATTTTAGATTTGCATTTAGTACAAACAAAAACATTTTTGAACATTCGATTTTGTGCTTCTGGGATTTTTTGTGCCATCGTAAGGAAACCAAGTTTTCCTTTACTCACGACCTCACACGAGATATTAATTTTATATTCTCTCTACCACAAAGTCGCTCGCGTTCAACCTTCCTTAAAAAGATCAAAAGGAACTTGGACAAATTTTATAATTAATTTAGAGAAAGAGGGTTTTTAAAGGTTTTTTATTGCTCAATTAAATCCGTGGCAATATTCATTCCCATAAGATCATAAAGATTATTTAATTTAGATACTAAAACTAATTTATTACTTTTGTCTAAATCAATAAAATATCCTTCTGAATTTATAGAATGAAAAGTATCGGAATATTTTCCACCATCAATAACTAAATAAAGAATACTACTTGGATGGGTTTTAACATAAATTTGTCTTTCTTCTGCAGTTATTCCAGGATATCTTTCTTTTATTATTTTTGTTGGTTTCATTGGGGCGTTTTTTGCAATTTCATTCAAGCCCCAACAAAGTTTTTCAAGATAACTAAAATGTATTTGAGAGTTCATAAAATGAATATTTTCTATTTTTATTTTTTTAATTTCTTCTGACATTTTCAATTACTAAAATATATTTCCTTTAAACGAAATTTAATTCTTTCATATAACGTTTTTGGTTTCTTAATACCCATAAGATTATAAAAAAATTCTTTGCCTTCTCTTTCTTTCAAAATATTTCTACAAGCAATTCCCATTGTATAATATGAATCTAAAGAGGGAAAAATTCCTTCTTTTGAGGGTTGCTCAATAGTTCCATTTTCAAATCTTTTTTTAACTTCCAAAACAAAATGAAATAATTCTTCAGTTGAACAATCATTTAATAGAGATTCTGCAGAATTTATTTTTTGGGAATTAATTATTTCTACTATTCCTACCATTAAAAAATAATTCATTAATAGTTTTTAAAGATTTATGTCCAAAATTACAACATTCTTTTAATAACTAAAATTCCTTCAATATTCCAATATTCTACATTAGAATTTTCTTTTATTTGAGATCTTAATTCTTCTGGACAATCCATCTCAATTGTTTCAAAATTTTCTAAGTTCATTACACTAACTTTATCTCCAATTGATAGAACTTGTGCTTTTTGTTTTAAAACTAATGGAACTTCAAATCTCTCGTGGCCTGGGACTACAAAAACTTTTTTGTTTCCTGTAATCATATTCTCTGCTTCTATTCTACATTTAGCGTGTCCATGTTTTCCAGTTTTAGAAACATCCATTTTCTTGACAGTAAAACACTCTTTTTCCAACATTATGTTTGTTCCAACTTTTGCTTCAGTAGCATCAATTATTTTTGCAACCATAGATTAGAGAAAAAAAATAGATTTATAAACGTTTTTACTCATCATCTTATTAAAATGCCTTTACAAAAAAAAGATTTTATAGAAATTGAATACACCGCAAGAGTGAAAAATGGGGAAATTTTTGACACAAATATCAAAGAAGATTTGGAAAAAGCCAATTTTAATATTGAAGCAAAACCATTTACATTCGCTATTGGAGAAGGAATGTTCTTGGAAGGAGTTGATAATTTTTTAATTGGAAAAGAAATTGGAAATTATTCTATTGAACTTTCTCCAGAAAACGCATTTGGAAAAAGAGATCCGAAATTAATTCAAATGGCTCCGATAAGAATATTTCATGAACAAAAAATAAATCCTCTTCCTGGTTACGTTTTTAATTTTGACGGAAAAATTGGAAAGGTTGTGAGTGTTTCTGGTGGAAGAGTTTTAATCGATTTTAATAACCCTCTTTCTGGAAAAGACGTTGTTTATGATGTCAAAATTTTAAGAAAAGTTGATGGGCTTGAAGAGCAGATTGCATCTATGAATGGATTTTTATTTAGAAAAAACTTTGAGTTTAAAGTTGAAAATAAAAAATTAACTCTGAAAGTGGATAAGGGTTTTAAGAAATTTGTTGAATTATTCAAAGATAAATATAAAGAATTGTTTGATTTGGACTTAGAAGCTGAAGAAATCGAGAATAAGGATGAAAAAAAGGTTTAAATAATTAAAAATTTTCTAAGATTATGAAAGGATTGCCGTTATTAAAAAAACAGGTTTTGATTACATTAATTTTTGCAGCTTTGTTTTCTATTGCATGTATAATTCATGGAATTTTCTTTGATTTAAAATGGGATGAGATTGAGAGATTAACCTTAAAAGGATTTATTTTCACTTTGATTGTAATATTCCCAACTCTTTTAATTTTAGAAAAAATTTTTGATTTAAATAACGAAAAAAAATTTGAAGAAATTGAAAAAAGAATCAGGAGATTAGAGAGGAGAGGATAAATTTACAACCTAATTATTTTTTTAATAAATTCTTTTATCTTTGGCAAATATTTTTCGTTTCTACTCTCTACAAAATCCATTTTTCTATTTTTTAGTTTTTCTTCTATTAAACCCATAATTCCGTAAATAAATTGTTTTGAAGTTTGTTTTGTATTAATGGGTTCAATATTAACATTTTTTGGAAATTTTCCTTGTTTTTGAGCTTTTTTTATTAAAGTTTTATACTCTTGATAATGTAATGGAAATGTAACAAAACCTATTTTTTCTCCACCTTTTAATTTTTTACCAAGATAAAGAATATCTTCTTCACTATCTTTTCCGTCCATTAAATAAATTTCTCCCACATCTCCATGTCTTTTTATTAATTCTTCCATTACTCTATAATCTCGTTGTTCTCTCAATTTTTCTGAACCATCGGGGATCAATAAATAATCTATACTTTTCTTACTAATTAAAACAATCAAAGAAGAGACAAATAAAAATAATCCAATAAAATGCAAAATTGAAAATCTTCCGATAAAATAATTATTAATAAAATTCCCAGTAATATTGAAATCAACTCCTATTAAAATTAAAACTAAAGAGATAAAAAGAGACAAAAAAGCAAGTTTTTTGGCTAATCTCATTCAATTGTTAAGGAAAATTTCTTTAAAAATCTACCCCAAAGTAACACAATAATTTTTATAAACAGGCATTATCTTTATTTGTTATGGCTGAAATTTATGGAAGAGGGGAAGTTGATTTATCTAACTCAAAAACAAAAGATATTGATTTGGAATTAGTTGAAATATTGAAGAAGCAATCTGCTAAAATTAAAGTTATTGGAATTGGTGGTGGTGGGAATAATTCTTTAAGTCGGATGAAGGAAATTGGAATTCGTGGTGGGGAGCTTATTGCTATGAATACTGATGCACAAGATTTATTATATACAAACGCAGATCATAAAATTTTACTTGGAAAAGAACTTACTCATGGATTAGGTGCTGGAAGTAATCCCAGAATTGGACAAGAAGCTGCAAAAGAATCTGAATCTGAAATAAAAAAGAAATTAGGAGATAGTGATATGATTTTCATTACTTGCGGGCTTGGAGGTGGAACTGGAACAGGTGCTGCTCCAGTAGTTGCAACTCTTGCTAAAAAACAAGGTGCACTTACAATTGGAGTAGTTACTATGCCTTTCACAGTTGAAGGACAAAAAAGAATTGAAAACGCGATTGAAGGACTGGACAGAATGGAATCTGTTGTAGACACTTTAATAGTTATTCCTAATGATAAACTTTTAGAGCTTGCTCCTGAGTTACCATTGCAAACTGCTTTTAAAATTGCAGACGAAATTTTGACAAACGCTGTGAAAGGAATTACAGAATTAGTTACAACAACAGGTTTAGTGAATCTTGATTTTGCCGACGTTAAAACAGTTATGATTAATGGTGGAGTCTCGTTGATTGGAATGGGCGAATCTGATACAGAACATCGGGCGTTGGATGCTGTGCAAAAAGCAATTCAAAATCCTTTGTTAGATGTAGACATCTCAAACGCGACTGGTGCTTTAATTAACGTAATTGGAGGAGCTGATATGAGTTTAGATGAATGTAAAGAGATAATTCAATCTGTTGGTGATAAATTAAGCCCTGACGCTAAGATGATTTGGGGTGCAAAAATTTCAGAAGACATGGCTAAATCAATTAGAGTTTTGCTTGTTGTTACTGGAGTAAAAAGTTCACAAATAACAGGTAGAACAGAATCAGGTGAAGAAAGAAAAAGAAAAGAGATTGAAGAAGAATTGGGGATTGATTTTTATAGTAATTCTGAAGATTAATTATTTTAACAATATTTAAAAACAATTTATTCTATTTTATTCTATGAGTAGCTGGGATAATTTCAAAGGATTTGTGCAAAAATGCAAAAGAGTTTGGTTAGTAATGAAAAGACCGACAAAAAAAGAATTTAATCTTATTTCAAAAGTTACTGCTATTGGAATTGTGGTTTTAGGAATTGTTGGATTTTTAATATCAATAATTGTAAATTTATTTTAAAATGAATTTAGAAAAAGTTGTGAAAATTGGGAAACAGGTTTTAACAACAGGATTGATATTTTCAAGTCTGCTTTATGGCTGTAAAAAAGATGATTCAACAAAACCAGATAACAATAATCCTCCTATTCAAAATGAAGTTGTTTTATCCTCAAACATAAGAATTCTTTCAGAACAAAATCTTCAAGAAATAAATTATTTTGATGGAAAGGAAATTAAATTTAATAATTCAACGAATTCTCCAAAATTAAACGAAAATACTTTTATTGTTGGAGGAGTTTCACAACAGACACCTGATGGTTTTTTAAAAAAAGTGGTAACTGTTTTTGATAATGGATATTCAGCACAATTAGAAGAAGCAACATTAGATGACGCTATTGAATCTGGTAAAATAAATTTTACAAAAACTTTGAAATCGAGTGATTTAGAGACTTCACTCTTAAAACAAGGGGTTAAGTTAAAAAATTCTAATTTAGATTATGATTTTACTTATGATTTATTTGACTTTATTATTTATGATTTAGATGAGAACGAAAACACAACTAATGATCAAATAAGAGCAAATGGAAAAATTTATTTTAATGTAAACTTTGAAATTGATTTTGATTTTGAAAAGAAAACTTTTAATTTTAAAAGTGGGATGGAGAATTTAAACAGAATGGAATTAGAAGCTGAACTTACAAATTATAAAATTGATATTAGTAGGGAAATTGTAAAACATAAATTCAAACCCATTACTTTTTTTCTACCTACTCAACCACCATTTCCAATAATATTAAGACCAATTATTCATCTTTATACAGATACAAAAGGGGAAATAGATGCAGAATTACGTGCAATTGTAGAACAAACAAATTCGTTAAACGCTTCTGTAAGTTATGATAATGGTTGGACTTATTCAAAGAATTTTTCTGAAAATTTTACATTTGATGTTCCTAACGCTTCTTTAAATGCAAATATGAAAAACAATTTAGGCTCAGAATTAACTATACTTTTGTATGATTTTATAGGACCAACTATTCAAGTAGGACCTTATTTAAAATTAAATGTAAATACAAATTCAAATCCTTGGCTTGAATTATTTGGGGGAATTGATGGAAAAGTTTGGGTAAATTCTTCTAAAATTGGGATGGGAATTTCGGATTATGAAAAAGATATAATTAATTATGAAAAAAAATTGTTAGAATTATTCAAGAATCAAAATAATACTTTTACTGATCCTCGTGATGGACAAGTTTATGATATTGTTAAAATTGGGAATCAGGAAATGTTCGCAGAAAATTTGAATTATAATTCTTCTGGTTCTTTTTATTATAATAATGATCCTAATTATTCAGGATATGGAAAACTGTATAATTGGAATAGTGCAATTTCTGTTTGTCCTCCTGGTTGGCATTTGCCTAGCGACGATGAATTTAAAGAATTGGAAATATTTTTGGGAATGAGCCAAGATGAAGTAAATCAAAAAAGTGCAAATAGGGGAGCAAATGAAGAGATTGGTACAAAATTAAAAAAAGATGGAAGTTCAGGTTTTGAAGGAATTCTTTCAGGACACAGAACAGCTACAGGAAATTATTTGAATTTTGGATACAATGGATATTTTTGGACTTCAACAAAAGATGGAAGTTCTTCAAACCCTTATAATAGAATCTTGTGGAAGGATTTAACTGGAGTTGAAAGAGACGATTATATTTTTGGAGAAAATTATTTTTCTGTTAGATGTTTTAAGGATGAATAATTTCCAACCCCAAACTTTATAAACCTTTAAATTTATAAATTAACATCTACTTCTTACGAAGTTAAGACGTAGACGGGACTAAAATGATATTCATAATAAAAGTAACAACAAACAAAGAAGACAAAACTGTCGAGAATATTGCAGAAAAAGTTAGTAAAAAAAATCTTAATGTTTTTTCTGTTTTAAGACCTCACGGATTAAGAGGATATATTTTACTCGAAGCTGAAGATAGAGAATCTGCAGAAGAAGCAGTTTATAATTTGCCGTATGTTAAAGGAATAATTGGAAAAACAATAAGCTACGACGAAATAAAGAACATGGTTGAGTCAAGTGTTGTTTCAGTTACAATAAAAGAAGGAGATATTGTGGAAATTATTGGTTCAACTTTAAAAGGTGAAAAAGCAAAAGTTTTAAGAATAGATAAACAGAAAGAAGAGATAGTAGTGAGTTTACTTGGTGCGGTTATTCCGTTGCCAGTTACACTTAAAATTGACAATGTTAAAGTTATAAGGAGAGAAGAAGATGCAAGTTAAATTATTAGTTGAGGGAGGAAGTATGAAACCAGGTCCTGCACTTAGTCAAAAACTCGGGCCAGCAGGAATTAATGTTAATTCTGTTATTCAAAAAGTTAACGAAGCCACAAAAGAATTTTCGGGAATGAAAGTTCCTGTTGAATTAAATGTAAATACATCTACCAAAACATTTGACATAAAGATTTTTTCACCGCCTGTTTCAGAATTATTAAAAAAAGAGTTGGGACTTGACAAAGGTTCTGGAAAACAAAAAGAAATCAAAATCGCGAATGCTTCAATTGAACAAATAATCAAAGTTGCAAAAACAAAAATGCAAAATCTTTTATGTAATGATTTAAAAACTGCAACTAAAACAATTGCCGGAAGTTGTGTAAGTTTGGGAATATTAATTGAAAATAAATTGCCCCAAGAAGTTGAAAAAGAAATTGACGAAGGAAAATATGATAAAGAAATTAAATCTGAAAAAACAGAAACTAGCGAAGAGAAAAAGAAAAAATTAAAAGAGTTTTACCTTGACGTAAAACAGAAACAAGATCAAAAAATAAAGGCTGCTGAACTTGCTGCAGCTGCTGCTAATGCAGAAAAAGAAGCTCAAGCTACTACTGCAACAACAACAGCGCCAGCAAAAGAAGTTGAAAAA
>Ga0172370_10009289_pt1 | contig 11543 bp, 11 predicted proteins | sample LakKiv5m_FD_114538 | JGI IMG/M metagenome (GOLD analysis project Ga0172370, IMG submission 114538) | Freshwater microbial communities from Kabuno Bay, South-Kivu, Congo - kab_022012_11.5m | ecosystem: Environmental > Aquatic > Freshwater > Lake | place: Democratic Republic of the Congo...
AAAAACGAGGAACTTAAAGCCCGGCCATATTGGGAAGAGATTCTTGGGTGCATGCTGAGTGACTTTCGCCGAGCTACTTATGTCCTATTATGGTGCGCCATCATCGATTCACTCTATTCACGGATTAATGGCGTTGGCTTAGATCTTTTTGCTAAGGCCAACCCGGGACTTTTTAGTGACAAGGCAAAAAGTATCAGTAAAATACGAGATGCAAATTTGATTAGGGGACTGGGAGCTGCTCAAATGATCACGGAAGCGCAGAGGGAGCAACTCCATACGTATCTTGATATCCGCAACAAATGCGCACATGCGTCAATTCTCGTTCTCGACCGCGACCTTCTCTTCTCTCTTTTTGAGTTTGCTGTTAACGAGTTTTGGTCCCGAACGCCATGTGGATTTCTACCGTTTACTTTCTTTGCTACGGACATTCTCGATCCCTCTTGGGGATTCGATGCCAAGCGAGTCGAGAACATTTTGGCGTGGCTGCGCGAAGATGATGCCGGTGGGTTAACGGGATTAGCTAGTAAGCTGAGCACGAAATATTGCGATGAGAACTTGGAAAACCTACTCGAAATTCAAGAACGAATCTTGTTCTTGTGGTCAAAACTTTCGTCCAAATTCAATAGGGAGCAGAAACGAGAAATCGACCTGAAGCTTGCTGATATGGCGAAATCCATTGTGAATCCAACCAATGTTATTCTATATATGTTGATATTCTGGGAGCAACTATGGGACATTGAACCACAACAGCGAGGCGCATTGTTGTACTACAACATCAAATATGATTTTAACCTATACAATCCCTTGCAACCGGATGTCAACTATGAGTTGATAATCACCAAACTCGAAAATGCGAGGCCACAATCCGCTGAAGAATGCCGTGTTTTATCGCAAAGATTTTTTGATGAACAAATGAAAGGAGCACCCCAATGACATTATCCCCAAGAAACGAACTCAGCGTTCGCTACCATATAAGTGCTGAGTTGGTGTTAGAGACCGCCTTGCACATCGGTGGCGGCCGCAACGCGACGACCAGCACCGACAGCCCAATTGTGCGCGACGGCGCCGGCAAGCCGTTCATTCCCGGCTCTTCGCTCAAAGGCGCGGTGCGCGCCGCGGTGGAACGCATGGTGCCGAATCGCAACATCAAAGCCTGCGGCCTGACGGATCAAAGCACGGAGTGTTTGACTGCCTTGCCTTCCGACCACCCTAAAGTTGAGGCGTATAATCGTATCCGAGAGGCCGTCGGCAAACGCATCTTGGATCGCAAACCAGATGATGAATCGCCGAAGGCTTTTGCACTGCTCGGAGTAACAATGCCCAAAGTAGATGAGGCGGTCTCAGAAGAGGTTTTGCTTATTTGTCTGGATAAACACCTTTGCCCAGTCTGCAAAACATTTGGCTCGCCTTTCCTCTCCTCGGTCGTGCAATTTCATGACGCGCCGGTTATAGCGGAATACTGGATCGGCTTGACCCAGGTGCGCGACGGCGTCGGCATCGACCGCGATAGCGAACGCGCCCGCGACGGCATCAAGTATGATTTTGAAACCGTGCCCCCCCAAACACGCTTTCAGTTCAAGATGACCATCGAGAATCCTGCTGCCAATGATTTGGCGCTTACTGCAGTCGGACTATCCGAGCTTGCGAACGGCATGGTGCCTCTGGGAGGCATTCGCTCGCGAGGTCTTGGACGCTGCAAACTGGAGAGCATCAAAATTGAATACTCTGACTTCACCAAAATCGAGTCGCTCAAAAGCTATCTGTTGGGGCAGCCGATGTTATCGCAGTCATTTGAAAAATTCAAAGAAGACCATTTGAAAACGTTTTTCTTAATGTCGGAGGCCTGACCATGTTAAAACAACTCATCAACGAATGTATCATCGATCTGCGCCTGCACGTCGATGGCGCGCTGCTGATCAAATCCGGTCTCGCTCAGCCCAGCGGAGTGGACATGGCATGGGTGCAGGTCTTTCGCAATGGCCGAGAAGAAGTTTATCTTCCCGGTTCCTCGCTGAAAGGCGTTTTACGTTCGCACGCCGAACGCATTGCCCGCAGCTTGAATCCTACGGCCGCCTGCGATCCGTTCGGCCAGAAAGATGATCCTTTGGGACGTTCATGCAGTCAATGCTTTGACAAAATCAACGACGAGAGAAAAAAAGCAGGAAAACAGGGGCTGAATTCTATCGAAAGTTATCATCACTCCTGCTTGATTTGTAAGCTGTTCGGATCAACTTGGTTTGTCGGCCGCTTGGCCACAGCCGACGCCTATGCCGTTGACGATCCTCCAATTCCTTCACGGCGTGATGGCGTCGGTATCGATCGCTTCTCCGGCGGCTCTTCGCACGGCGCCAAATTCGAGCTGGAAGTGATCACCACCGGCGCGTTTGCAACCACTTTGCATCTGCGCAACTTCGAGCTTTGGCAGCTTGGTTTGCTCGGTTTTGTTTTGCAGGATTTGAAGGACGGCCTCATCCGTATCGGCTCCGGCAAAAGCCGTGGCCTTGGGAAAATACACGGCGAGGCTCGCAGCGTCACTGTTCACTATCTGGGCCGGGATGAACATCTCCAACAAAACGGCCATTTCATGCTTTCCGGCGTTGGCGAGCATCTGAATGCAAAGCAGGCGGAAGATTACGGCATGATCGAAAGCTGGCAAGAAAACAACGGCCCGTTGCAAAAAGGCGTAGTAGCCGTGCCTTATACCGGCGAAATCAAATCGAATGGCTTGCGCACGACTGCGATCTTTCTCGGCGATGCTTTATGGCAACAACTCGGACCGTTTTGGGTGAGGCGCGCGCTTCAATTCAAAGACGCATTGGAAGGCCAGCGCCGCGGAGGTGGGAGATGAACGAAACTCTTGTTGCCACTGATACCGAGCTTGGGCAATCAGGCGAAAGTTCCGCGCCAACCGCCACTGCAGTTGACCGCATTTTCGCCGGAGATTTGAATGAAAAAGCCTTGCAAAGCTTGGTAGATTCATGGAAAGAGACGGCGCAATTTGCCATTCTCGAATGCATTGACGACTTGCAATTTCCGAGGCCGACAGAAGCGATCTCAGTAAATAATTGGCCTAAAGGCCGAATTTTCCAAGAGGCATTCGAGTTGCGTTGGGAAAAACTGGAGGAAAAATTCCGCGTGGTGTTTTCTTCGTCCGAGCTTGCATCCCAAGAAAAGCTGCCGGGGCTGGATGAGATAAAAGATCAAGTTCCCAGATGTAGCAAAACTACCGCGACTTATTATCTCTGGGATGAAACCAACACGCGCCTCGGCCACAAGCTAGGCTACCAGTGCGTGACAAAAACCGAAAAACAAAATGTCCTGCTGCAGGTGCGGGAATATCGCGACGCCCGCGGTCGGCTGAAATTTTGGCGTTACCTCAAAATGGAGCCTGAACAAAATGGATCTAAATCCCTATAACTTCATTCGGTTTGGCGAACCAGGCCTAAAAAAAGCGGTGCTGCCTCATGACCGTTTTTATGAAGGAACCTACAGTGGCCGTTTGACTTGCCAACTTTTTACGCTCACTCATCTGTTCGTGCCGGAAACTCAGGATAGGCCGGATCGCCGCCAGCATCAAACGCTGCAGGTGTTGCGCGGAAGCGGGCCATTGTTGCCAGGCTCTTCCATCAAGGGCGTGCTGCGTAGCGTTTCCGAGGCGTTGAGCGGCTCGTGCATGTTATTGCCCTCGCGCTATAGCTATCCCACCAAAACTCGTGAATACTTGACATACAAGCTGCCAAGGGACTTTGAAAACTGCCAAACCATTGAGCATGCCTGCCCCGCATGCCGCATTTTTGGATTCCTCGGCAAAGGTGAAAAGAACCTTCACGCCGGGAAAATATCCCTTGAAGATGCTCATGTTGTCAACGAGGCGGAAATGGAATGGGTAACCATCACGGCCTTGATGGAGCCAAAGCCACGTCATCGGCTCTGGTATGGCGATTCCGTGAATCCGTCACAAGTGCGTGGCCGAAAATTCTATTTTCACCGGCCTCAAGGACCGCAGCAAACAACTACGAAAAACGAGTTCAACAAAACTATTGAAGCCGTCAAACCCGGCGTGATGTTCAAGTTCACCATCGATTATACCAATCTCACTGAGGATGAGTTGGCGCTGTTGGTTTTTGCGCTGGCGCTGGAAGAGCCGATGCGCCACAAGTTCGGCATGGGCAAGCCGGTCGGATTGGGCAGCACGGAAGTCGCCATTACCGAATGGGAAAAGCACGACCGCTTGGCGCGCTATAAGACTTTTGGCAGCGGAACGACAATGGTGGAAAGCGCCGCTTTGGATTCTGAAGTCGACACGTGGCGACAGCTTTATCACCACATCTATTCACGCTGGCAGGCCTCGTTCGAAGATCTTCGTCGCATCTGGACTTGGAATCCTGCTTCCGCTGCTGAGATCAAATATCCGACTCAACAGTGGTTCAAGGATAATCCTCAAGTGCCGTTGCAACAAGCGCCATAATGGAATGAGGAGGTGGAAACATGGCCCAGAAAGTTCGCATTCTTGTGGTCGGCGGGCGTTTTATGCCACATCAAATCGGTATCGCCGCCGAATCGCCGGACGTTGTGGCATGTATTGCTTCACCAGATACAAAGCAGCAGACTGAGACGGCTTTTAGCTCTCTTAAGGGATTATCAAATCTTCAGGTTATTGAACCTATAGAATATGTTCGTCCCTATAACCTGAAAGAAGCCCGTAGCAAATGCGAGCAGATGGCCAAACGATTCCCTCGTGCAGAGATCACATTTGACGTCACCTCAGCGCCGAAAATACCCTCTTTTGCGGCCTTGAAGACTGCGCAAAAGTTAGGCTGCCGAGTCATCGTCGTCAACTCATCCGACGGCAGAATTATCAATGTCGAGCCCGAAAGTTTGGACACGGACTTTGACATACAATTGACCTTAGATCAGTACCTGGGGTGTTTCGGCCGCCGCGCCGTCGAGAAATTTGACCCCAAAAAACTCTCAATTCCTGAAAGCCAGGCACTTGAAGCTGCCAAGTTCTTGGGCGATGGTGATCCAGTCAAGTCTGGAGTTTTGTCCTGCATACGTCAGTGGAGTCAAGGCAAGGGCAAAAGGACCATCCCGCTCAGCAAAACCAAAGCAATTCCAAATGATTATTTTACAGTTTTCAAAAAGATTGAAGCTCTAGGTCTAGTCGACCGAGTAGAACGCAATGCCGCAGGCCGCCTTTCATTTCAATTGGCAAATGATTTTGATTTTGACTTTTTAAAAGGCAAATGGCTTGAACTCCTTGTCCTTAACACGGCTCGATCCCTTTGCGACGATTCCGGAACAAGAATTTTTGAGGCGGCTTGCATGAGTGTGGAAATTCCCTCAAATGAAGAAAAAAAGGAAATTGACGTGGCGTGTGTTTCTAGAGGCAGATTGTTGCTGTTTTCGTGCAAGACCAGTAATCCTTTTCGCACAGCTAATCTTGACCAACTGCGTGCCGTAAGCGATTTGGTTGGTGGCGACTTCACCACACGTATTTTTGTCACGAATGAATTCGCACCCCACGAGGATAAGAAAGACGAACGGAAAAATTTCAGAGAATTTCAGGAACATGCACACGCGCACAAGATTGTAGTGCTTTGTGGGGACCAATTGCCGAACCTTAGTACCATCATAAAAAAGGAAATGTTGCGACCAACTTATCGAAGGATATAATCATGATTCTTCTCAACCTCTCCCACCCCCTCACCCCTGACCAACTTGCTCAGGTAGAAAAGCTGAGTGGGAAAAAAATTGACAAAGTGATCGACGTGCCGGTGCACTTTGATGCGGATAAGCCTTATGCCGAGCAAATTGTCGCCTTAGTGGACGGCATTGGTTTTACCCCACAGCAATGGCAAACCGAGCCTGTTCTGCTCAATCTGCCGTCCTTTAATTTCATTACGGCCGCCTTATTGGCTGAGCTGCATGGTCGCATGGGATATTTCCCGCCCTGTCTGCGACTGAGACCTGTCAAAGACAGTGTGCCAACGGAATTTGAGGTTGCAGAAATTCTCAATCTACAGGAAGCGCGCGAGCAGGCAAGAACCAAAAGGTAAAAAAGAGGGAACATGAAAAAAGCATTTAAATCCTACTTTATTGCCGGACTTTCGGGTATCATTGCATTGGCGTCTGGCATCTTGACCAATCTTTTTTCCACTATTTTCACGACACAACGCAATTTTATCCTGCTGATCGTTTCGCTGGTCATTGCCACCATTGTTTTGCTGTTAATCAAATGGCGGCAAAGCATCGAGGTGGACATCGATGTAGATCCGCTTCGGGATGCGGTGGCCGAGCAACAGCATGCCCAACGGGGCTTGATAGTATTTCTCTCCCTTTATAGACCGCTCGGCGGAAAAGCCAAGTCTTTGACGGCCGAACAAATTCGTCAAGCCGCCATGAGCTTGGATTATAGATCCTTGGATTTGGAAAATACGGCGAATACCACATTAGGGCATCAAATCAAAGCCATCAAAAGCCATTTATCCAAATTAGAGCATTGCTGGATCGTGGGAACCCGCGCCACCGGAGCTGGGAAAACCCAATCGCTCAATTATGCGCAGGTGTTTGTCGAATATGTCAAGCGTGAAGTTGCACCGCATCTGCAAATGCACTATGGCCTGGACTATTCAGTGGAGCTGGATGACGATGCTATCGTTTGCCGGGATACCTACAGGCTGGTCAAGAAAATCTATCGAGAAGCCAAGAAGCTTGGCTTTAAAAAGGACGAGATCAATACGGATATTACCGGTGGCTTCAGAGCTATGACGATTGGCGCCATTTTGGCTTGTTTGGATAAGGATGTAGATATCCAATATATTGGGACCATTTATAATGAAGAAGGAAATCCGACCGGCGAGGCATTCCCGATGATCGTGCAATATCAACCAAAGATTGCAGAAACTAGCTGAAGGGAATAAGAGCAAGTTTTGCAGGTCCTCACTGGCAAGCTTACATTTTGACATTTAAATTTTCATGAGTGACTTAATCAAAAGAGTTCTAAGCATCTCAAACCTGGAAGCCGCCTGGCAGCGCGTCCTCGACAACAAAGGCTGTCGCGGCTCCGATGGTATCTCCATCGAGCGTTTCGGATGGGCTTTGGAAGCGAATCTGAAAGACCTCAGCCAGAGCCTGCTCAGTGGGCGGTATCATCCCTATCCCTTGATGCGGTTTGGGGTGCCGAAGAGGGCAAGTAGCGAGTTGCAAGAAGCAAGTGGCAAGTTGCAAGTCGCAAGTGCGGAAACTTCACAAGCAAACTTATCACCGGCAAAGTTGTCACTTGCCTACTTGCTACCTGCTCACTTGCCACCTGCAAATTTGCGCTTCTTGTCCGTCCCCACTGTTCGCGATAGGGTTGCCCAGACCGCTGTTTTCTTGATCACCAAGAATATCTTTGAAGCCGAGTTTGAGGACGTGTCCCACGCCTATCGCGAAGGACGCGGCGTGCGCACGGCTTTCTGGGATATAAAGGAATGGCGCGGTAAGGGGTATCGTTTTGCTGTGGACGCGGACATCGACGACTATTTCGACAGCGTGCCGCACGATATTCTGCTGGCCAAGCTAAGCAAGCTGATCCCAGAACCCGACGTAATACGGCTATTTGAAAAGTGGATCAAGGCGGAAATCTACGATGGCGAGCGCATCTGGACTTTGGACAAGGGCATTCCCCAAGGCTCGGTGGTTTCGCCGCCGTTGGCAAACCTGCTGCTGGACGAGCTCGACGAGACCCTTGTCAGCTTTGGCATGAAGCTGGTTCGCTATGCCGACGATTTCTTGATCCTGACCAAGACCGAGAAAGCCGCCCAAGACGCTATCGAGCTGACGGACATGATGTTGGAAGACTTGAAGCTCGACCTGAATCCGCTGAAAACCAAGATCGTCTCCTTCGACAAGGGATTCAAATTCTTGGGCGGCATTTTTCTCTACGACGGTATTTTTGTGCCCTTTCCGCAAAAGCGGGAAAAGGGACCGCTGCTCAAGCTGCCGGAGCCGTTGACGCTGAGAAAATATTTAGAATTGAAAAATAAAGAATGATTCACCGCAAAGGCGCAAGGGTGCAAAGAAAACTTTGGCGGTAAAAGATTAACCGCAAAGGCGCAAGGGCACAAAGAAAACCTGGCGTCTTCGTGACTTGGCAGTAAGAGATTCACCGCAAAGGCGCAAGGGTGCAAAGAAAACTTTGGCGGTAAAAGATTAACCGCAAAGGCGCAAGGGCACAAAGAAAACCTGGCGTCTTCGTGACTTGGCGGTAAGAGAATAACCGCAAAGACGCGATGGCGCAAAGAAAACTTTGGCGGTAAAAGATTAACCGCAAAGACGCAAGGGCGCAAAGAAAACCTGGCGTCTCAGCGCCTTAGCGGTAAAATTTGAGTGCTATAAGGGAGGATTAAATGACTATTGATGAAATGAACAGTATATCAAAAGTCATTCTGGATGCCTGTATCGAAGTACACCGCGAAATGGGACCGGGATTATTAGAGTCTGTGTACGAATTATGTCTTATGAAAGAGCTGCACCTGCGCAAGATCAAAGTGCAAAATCAAGTGACCATCCCGCTTTTTTATAAAGGGTATGAGTTATCGAAGGAGTTCAAGATTGACGTCCTGGTAGAAAACGAAATCGTAGTGGAAATCAAGTCGGCCGAAGTCATGCTGCCAGTATTTGAGGCGCAGATCATTTCCTATTTGAAGCTGACGAATAAGAAGCTGGGCTTTCTCGTCAATTTTAATGTGCCGTTGCTGAAGAATGGCTTTAGGCGGTTCGTCAATAATTTCTATTAAAAGGATTCACCGCAAAGACGCAAGGGCGCAAAGAAAACCTGGCCTCTCAGCGCCTTAGCGGTAGAAAGCGTTTCTATGGCAACCGTTTATCTCATCGAACAAAACACCGTCCTGCGCAAGACCAGTGATCGTTTGGTGCTCACCAAGAAACCGCCGGGCGAGCGGACAACGGACAAGAGCTATTCGCAAGCCGACGTACTGCTGGAAATCCCTTGCGCCGACATCGATCATGTGATGCTGTTTGGCAACATTCAGGTCACCACCCAGGCGCTGCAAGAACTGCTGCAGCACGGCATCGAGCTGGCCCTCTTTACCTTTACCGGCAAACTGCTGGGCCAGCTTACCCCGCCGGAAAGCAAGAACATCGAGCTGCGCATTGCCCAGTTTGCCAAATACCGGCAAAACGATTTCTGCCTTAGCCTGGCAAAGGCCATCGTCCGCTCCAAGCTCGCCTCCGCCTTCACCTTGGTACAAAAGCACGCGGCCAACCATCCCGGCTTGTTTACTTCTGAGGAGTTGAAAGAGCTGAAAAGCTATCTCGACAGGGCGGAGAGTGCAGAAAATCTGGACTCCCTGCGCGGCTATGAAGGCTCCGGCACCGCTTGCTATTATAATCTGTTTGGGCGAATGCTCGAACCGCCGTGGAAATTTGACGGTCGCAATCGCCAACCGCCGCGAGATCCGGTCAATGCCGTGCTTTCCTTCGGCTATGTCATCGTCGGCGCCGAGCTGCAATCGCTATTGGACGGCATCGGTTTCGAGCCGTATCTGGGCTTTTACCATCAGGTGAAATACGGGCGTCCCAGCTTGGCGTTGGACCTGGTAGAAGAGTTTCGCCACAGTCTGGTGGACCGCTTGGCTCTCTTCATCTTTAACCGCCACATGGTTTCGGAAGCGGATTTCTCACCCATGCCGGAGGGTGGAATCTATCTGAATACCGGCGGCAAGGCCAAGTTCTTTCAGCATTACGAAACCATGTTGGGCAAGCTGGTGGCCGCTACCGATGGTGCGGGAGCCGGCAAAGGCTTTCGCAGCGCTTTTCAGCAGCAGATTTATGCCTTGGCCAAGACCGTGCGGAGCGATCAGCCCTATGTGCCGTTTGCCGGTTAGACGGTTTGCCTGTTGACCTGTTGGCCGGTTTGCCTGTTCACCGGTTTGTTGGTGGGCAAGTTGAACTATAGGCCAGCTAATTCCCGAACAGTCTAACAGTCTAACCGGCTAACAGTCTAACAGTCTAACAGTCTAAGCGGCTAACAGTCTAACTGGCCAACGGGCTCACCGGCTAACCGGCTCACCGGCAAACAAAAATTTGGTTGACAAATAGCAAACCAATGTATATCTTTTAACGAAGATCGGATATGCTGGTACTGGTTTCTTATGACATTGAAGAGGACAACACCCGTACTCGCTTGGCAAAAAAGCTGAAGGATTTTGGCCCGCGCGTGCAATACTCGGTCTTTGAAGCGGACATCAAGCCGACCGAGCTGGAGAAGCTCCTCGCGGTGCTCGGCAAGGTCAAGCTCAAAAACGAGGACAGCATCCGCTTGTACCACCTGTGCCAAGCTTGCATATCCAAGGTGACCATTTGGGGCGTCGGGGAAGTGACCGAGGACAAGCCGTTTTACATTGCTTGAGGCAATCGATGCTTCCGGTATGCAAGATTGATGCCGATTCAAAATGGGCTGTTTTGGAGGTAGTAAACGGTAAACCGACATAACTGATGAATAATGGGCAGCGTTAGCCGGGGCAAAAACGCGACGGAAAGGAGGCAAAAGGAATGCAAAATCACCTACTAAAAGGAGTAAACGGAAAACTGCCGTGCAGCAAGCTGAAAATACAACGCTTGCAAAGCCGGCAGGGGGAATTGACCTAAAACCAGCGGTGGGATTGAGACTGCAGGCTTGCCTCTTGCAGGTTTGCCCATTGCAGGTTTGGGGGAATTGACCTAAAACCAGCGGTGGGATTGAGACAGCCGCATAACCGTTTTTCTGTTGACCCCCAATTCCCTTGGGGGAATTGACCTAAAACCAGCGGTGGGATTGAGACATCCGTTGTGAGGGGAGTAGTAACATGGGGCGTTGCAGATTCCGGGGGGAATTGACCTAAAACCAGCGGTGGGATTGAGACCCGTCAACCTTACGGTCTCCGATTACTCGTTGGATGGCATGGGGGAATTGACCTAAAACCAGCGGTGGGATTGAGACAATGGAGTAAACTCTTTTGTAAGATTATTTTTTATTTTGGGGGAATTGACCTAAAACCAGCGGTGGGATTGAGACTTCTTTGTAATTTGAATTGTTGGCGTCAAGATAATAATTCAGGGGGAATTGACCTAAAACCAGCGGTGGGATTGAGACATAATGCCACCCCAGAAATGCCGCACCGTATTACCCAATATCGGGGGAATTGACCTAAAACCAGCGGTGAGATTGAGACCCAGAACGCCGGAACATACCGTTCTATCACTCCTGAGATGGGGGGAATTGACCTAAAACCAGCGGTGGGATTGAGACAAAGCAATTTTGCTATGCCCAGATGCACCCGACTTCCGGGGGAATTGACCTAAAACCAGCGGTGGGATTGAGACGTGAAAACCGCCAAAACCAACGCGATAGAAAAAATATTGCGGGGGAATTGACCTAACCCGGACAAGCCGGAGCCAAACAGGTTTTTAGTTTGATTTTTAAGTTTAATTTTCTTATCCTTCTTCCCTTCACCAAGCATATTTGAAAGGGAACCAATGGATACCAAATCTTTATT
>Ga0172370_10009292_pt1 | contig 11537 bp, 10 predicted proteins | sample LakKiv5m_FD_114538 | JGI IMG/M metagenome (GOLD analysis project Ga0172370, IMG submission 114538) | Freshwater microbial communities from Kabuno Bay, South-Kivu, Congo - kab_022012_11.5m | ecosystem: Environmental > Aquatic > Freshwater > Lake | place: Democratic Republic of the Congo...
ATTTCGTTTTTTGTGAGCCGCTCCTTGAAGAGCAGGTTGCCCCCGAGATTTATGAAAATGAAATAGAGGGGAGTCATGAGCGCGGAGGTGACCACTATTGTTACGAGGGGGATTGCGATGCTCTCGGATGCGAATGCAATGAAATTGAAAATGCCCGGAATGAGGAGTGCGTGCGGCTTTTTTGCATTTATGCCTTTTATGGAGGCAAGAGTGATGAAGAGCATTATCAGGCAGAGAGCGGTTGGCGAGCCCACGCTTTGTATCAGGGGCGCTGCAAGCACCCAGCTGCTCCATATCAGTATTGCGACTATGAGGTTTGCGGTAATTTTGGGGTGCTGGGTGAGCGCGGCAAGCAGTATGCCAAGGAATGCGAGGGATGCACCAAGGGCGGTTGCAAGCGAGAGCGGCTGTCCAAAGAAAAGAACTGCATAGAGCACTACGAGAACCGCCCAAATTGAGGAGATTGGGCCCACTATTGATGCCTTGCCGTCTTTTAGCGCCTTGAAGAAGAAATACTGCCCAAATGCAACTCCCGCGCCAACTATTGCGCCGTAAAATACGTCAAGGGCGGAGATTTGGGGAATGCCGGTTAGGAGAACCCATATAAGGGAGAAGAGGAAGCCCGCAAGCCCCATGTAAAAATTCACGCTCCAGTTGCCCTCGGTTTTAAGGAGGTTTTTTGAGAAAACGTCCTTTGCGGCAAAGGAGAAGGCAGTAAGAGTGATAAGAGCCAATCCGATTTCAAGCATGGGGAGTGAATATCTACGCTTGATTTTAAAGCTTTTTAGAGAAATGCATCCTATGGCGCTTTCAAAGGATGAGCTGAGGAAGGAATTCGCTGCTGACTGGAAGAAGCATTACCAGACAAAAACGCTTGCTGATGCGGGCTTCTCAAGAAAGCAGTGCAAGAAATGCAAAAAAAACTTCTGGAGCATAGAGGAGAGGGACGTGTGCGCGGATGCCTCGTGCATCGGGTATGAGTTCCTCTCAAATCCCCCTTCTGACAAGAAGCTCTCTTACGTGGACACGTGGAAGGAGATAGAAAAGTATTTTGTGAAAAACGGGCACACTTCTGTAAAGCCAAACCCCACTGTTGCAAGGTGGCGGGATGATTTGTATTTCACTATTGCGTCAATAAACAATTTCCAGCCATACGTTGTGAGCGGGGAGATGGAGCCGACTGCAAACCCTGTAATTGTGCCGCAGCCGTGCATACGCTTTTCTGACATTTCAAACGTGGGAGTTACTGGAAGGCACTACACGAATTTTGTAATGGTGGGGCAGCTTGGGTTCAACAATAAGAAAACTGGGCTTTTCTACTGGAAAGATGAGGCGCTCATGCATGACATTGGATACATGAAGGCATTGGGGATAAAGAAGGAGCGGCTTGTATTTGTTGAGGACGTGTGGATGGGCGGGGGGAATTTCGGCCCCTGCATTGAATATTTCTGCGGCGGGCTGGAGCTTGGGAACTGCGTGTTCATGCAGTATGAGGTATTGCCGGGTGGGAAAAGCAGGGAGCTTTCTACCAGAGTGATTGACATGGGAGCAGGGCTTGCGCGCTTTGCGTGGGTTACGCATTCTGCTCCAACCTCTTATGAGATAGTGTTTGGGAACGTTGTGCAGGAAATGAAAAAGAATGCAGGGGAAAGCGGATATGATAAGCTCTTTATGGAATACTCCAAGCACGCGGGCGGAATGGGGTATGATGAGGCAAATTTGCCTGCACATAAGGAAAAAGTCGCACGGGAAATGGGAATGAGCATGCAGGAATTGTATGCAAAGCTTTCGCCGCTATTCTCCATATACGCTGCTGCTGACCATTTGAGCACGCTGCTCTTTACGATTACTGATGGGATGCTGCCCTCAAATTCAGGAGGGGGATATAATTTGCGCATGATTGCAAGAAGGACGTTTGGCGCGGATGAGGAGTATGGGCTGAACCTTGATTATGGGAAAATTATAGAAGGGCATGCAAAGCACTTGAAACCGCTATTCCCGTATCTCTCTGAAGGGGTGCAGACAACTATTGATGTTGTTGAGGAGGAGAGGAAAAAATACAGGGAGAGCAGGCAAAAAGCGGGCGGGAAGGTGCAGAGTGCGGTGCTGAAAGCGCAGAAGAGCGGAAGCGGGATTGGGGAAAAAGAGCTGCTTGTGCTTTACCAGAGCGATGGGATTGCGCCGGAAACCGTTGCAAAAATTGCAGCGCAAAGCGGCATGAAAGTGCAGGTGCCTGATGATTTCTATTCGCGCGCGTGCAAGCCCGATGAAGAAGAGAAGGAAGAGAAAAAGAAAATTATAGGAGAGTATGCGAACACGGAAATGCTGTGCTACAAGGGGGATGCGCAGTTTGAGGCAAAAGTTCTTGGGGTGGAAGGGAAATTTGTAATACTTGACAGGAGCGGCTTTTACCCAGAGAGTGGCGGGCAGGTTGCGGACATTGGAACGCTGGAAGGGAAGAAGGTGAAGGACGTGCAAAAAGAGGGAGGCGTGATGCTGCACGAAGTAGAAGGTGCTTCCTCTTTTAAGAAAGGGCAGAAAGTGAAGGGGGAAATTGCACTTGAGAGGAGAAGGCAGATTACGCAGCACCATTCCGGAACGCACGTATTGAATGCGGCTGCGCGCGAAGTGCTGGGAATGCACATCTGGCAGGCGGGCGCGCACAAGGATGAGGAGAGGGCACACATTGATTTAACGCATTACAAGAGGGTAACTGATGAGGAAGTTGAGAAGATAGAGCAGAGGGCAAACGAGATTATTTACTCTAACATACCGGTACACAAGAAAATTTATGCTAGAGGGGAGGCGGAGGGGAAATTCGGGTTCCGCATTTATCAGGGAGGGGCTGTGCCGGGAAAAGAGCTTCGCATAATTTCCATAGAGGGGATTGACAATCAGGCATGCGGCGGGACCCATGTTGATAGGACGGGAGACATTGGGATGCTCAAAATTGTGAAGAGAGAGGGAGTGCAGGATGGGGTGGAGAGAATCACGTTCAAGTGCGGGAATGCTGCAGTGAAATACGTGCAGGAGAGGGAAAGGATGCTGAGGGAAGCGGCTGGCTCGCTTTCTGTGCCTGAGGGGCAGCTCACTGCAAGCGTGATGCGCTTCTTCAATGAGTGGAAGGAGAGGGGAAAGAGGATTGAGGGGCTTACTGCGATTGTTGCATCTGGGATTGCAAAGGGGATTATTGAGGAGAGCGAGAAAAGCGGTAAAGCGCTTGAGAAAGAGATGGACTTGGATGCAGAAACAATAAAGAGCATTTGCAAGGAAGTGCAAGAAAGCAAATCCGCATCATGCTGCATATGGAACAGAAGCGGGGAGATATATTGCGCTGCAGGAAAGGGCGCGAAAGTCGGGGCAGGGGAGCTTTTGAAATCCCTTGCTTCAAGGATGGGAGGAAGCGGCGGGGGCGGGCCTACGTTTGCACAAGGCAGAGTCGGGAAGAAGTAGACGTTTTTTATATTGAACAATAAAGATAAATGATACTTTTAAAAGAACATATGTTCAATATATTGAACATGGAAAAGGACGGGCTTGACAAATACGTGATAATCGCGGCGATAGAGAGGGTTCTTGCTTTTTCCAACAAGGCATATTCTGTGCGCGGGCTTGCCAAAGAGCTTAGAATAAGCGTGGGCTCTGCCAAAGCTGCGCTTGATTTTATGCACAAGAGAGGGATTGTGAAAAATTCCGCCATTGGCAGGTCTTACCAGTACAGGGCAGACTTGGAAAATGCGCTTTGCAGGCAATGGAAAATTCTTTTTAACGTTGCACAAGTGCAAAGGACTGGCATTTTGAATGGCATTTTGGAAAAATCCCAAGACGTGCAATCAGTACTTTTGTATGGAAGCTTGGCAAAAGGCACTAATGACGACAACAGCGATATGGACGTGCTTGTAGTTGCGCATAAGATGCCGAAAAACAGGCAGATTGCAACGAAGATGATGTGGCGTGAGCCAAACGTAAGCTGGATAACGCTTGATGACTGGAAGAAAAAGGCGCGCGAGGACAAGGTATTTTATGAAAATGTGATTTATGATTCAATAGTGCTTTACGGGCAGAGGCCGGTGGTTGTTTGAACGTTGGGGAATGCTTGGAAAAGGGGCTGCTCAAGAAAGAGATGCCAGATGGGGAAAAGGCGCGCTCTTCGCTGAAAATGGGAAAACACAAGCTGGAAATCGCAAAGAAAGAGTTGGAACACGAAATTTATGAGAGTGCCCTCATAAGCGCATATACTTGCATGTTCCATTGCGCGAGGGCGCTTCTTTACCGGGACGGATACAAGGAAAGGAGCCATTTCGCGGTCTGGATTTATCTCAATGAGAAATATTTTGATAAGATTGAGCGCAAATACCTGAATGAGCTTAATGCGTTGCGGGTTGCAAGGCATGAACTCATGTACGGGCTTGAAGAGGATGATAGGGGGCTGAAAGAAAAGGCGAAAAGTGCGGCTGAAACCGCAAATGGATTTCTTGCGTCAGTTACGAAGATAGTTGGAGCAGTCTAATTTTTCTTCAGCAAAAGAAGCGGGTTCTCAAGGAATGCGAATTGCGAGATGTCGTTTTGGGCAAGGGAAAGCAGGGAATGGGAGAATTTGGGGTGCCCGAATGCCCTTGCAAAATCTGCAGCGTTTGTTTTTTCAAGAGGGCATGGGGAGTAGTTGGGATTTTGCATTAGCTGCCCGTTTGCAAGCTCATAAAATGCGCCACCGTGCAATTTCTCGTATGCGGAATAGTCGGATGAGAAATTCGCAAACACTAAATTCGCAAGCGCAAGGGGCATTTTTCCCGAATTTATTGTGATGTGCCCAAAAAAGGGCTGCATGAGCACAATGTCGCCTTGTTTTGCGCTTATTAGCATTGCACGCTCTACCTGGGAAATGCTCTTGGGGTCGTGAGTCTGGAGAAGGAAATGCGCCTCGCCTGAGAGTATTTCGTATATTTCAGGGAAGGGGATGCTGTCCTTGCCTGCAGGGTGGTAGTGCCCGAAAGTCTTGTTGTATTCGTCCCCAAGCTGCATGCTTGGGAGGATTGTAACGTCAAAGCGTATTGTGCCTTTTTGCCATATTCCCCTGTACATTTTGTAAGTAGCCGTATTTTCTGCAAGTTCGCTTTTTGAGTGCAGCACTTTTTGCATCTGCGAAACTGTGCGCACGTCGTGTGGCGCTTCTTCTTTGCCTTTGAAAAGCGAGCCGTTCTTTATTGAGAAGCCTTCTGGGAGGTTGTTTTTTGTTGCCATAATATCGCCTATTTTGCCTTGCGGGAATTTTCGCTTTTCCCCTTGAGTTTCCCAAATTCGTCAAGGGGCATTTCTGTTGGGAAGCTGCGGTGGTGGTAGAGGCATATTTTCTCCTTCTTCATTTTCTCAACCAGGGCATAGAGGAGCGCAAGGAATTCGCCCATGTCGACCTCGTGCTCTATTGCGGATGCCTCGCATTTTTCAAGAAGGCGCACAAGCTCGATTAGGAGTTTTGTGTCCATCCTGCCACTCGCCGCCCTGTGTTTTATGCGGTCGGAGAGCATTATTTTCGTGAGCCCGATGCGCTTTGCAAGCTTGCGGTGCGATGCCTTTTTTTCGTCGAACTTTATTGTTAGCTCGTGCAGCATGTTCGCGAGCGTTTCCCATTCTATCTCGTGAAGGTTCGTGCGCAAGTGCTCGGGCATGCCGAAGCGCTCGTGCAGCGGGGAAGCTGAATCCCTTGCTGCGGGCTTTTTCCCGAAAGTTTCAGTTGGCATCAATAGTGCTACTGCTGCTTGGTTTAAAAAAACTCCTGCGCGAAAATGCGCAAGCTTGCAAAAAGAAAAAGAAGGAGAAGTGGGTTTGAATTTATTCCTCTTTTTTCCTGCGGATTGCGAACGCGCCAGTGAGGGTTACAAGTGCACCGGCAGCAGGGAGGCAGCAGCATGAGAGCGAAGCATCGGATGAGCCGGTCGTTGTTGCGTTCGTTATGCTGCCTGCAGTGAGGCCGTCAAATGCGCTTCGTGCAACGCACTCGTTGTTGCGGCATATTTGCTCGGATGTGCAACCCGGGTTGTTGTATTTGCAGCCATTCTTGAGCTTGCATGAGCCGTCGGGCTGGCACGTTTGGCTTTCAGTGCACATTGGATTGTTGTACAGGCAGCCCCCTTTTAGGACGCACGTGTTGTAAGTTGCATTTGTTTTTTCATTGTCGCAGTATTTGTCTGGTGGGCAGGCGGGCTTGTTGTAAAGGCAGCCGTCGTTTATTGCGCACTTCTCGCCATCCTTGTGGTAGTCTGTTGGGCACGCGCATGCGCTTGCGCGCTCAACAAGGGCGCCGGCTTCGCAGCGGTACCATGTCTTGCCTATTGTTTTTGAGCATTCGTTGTAGCCTGTGCCGTCTGCGCAGGTGAGCTTTTCGCATACGTCGCCGTTTGTTAGATAACCCGATGGGCAGGGGCATTTAGAAGCACCATCTATCAGGCTTGGAGCAAGCAGAGTGCCTATGCAGTATTTGCCAGGCGTCACTGTTGAGCACGCACCATAAGGCGTGCCATCAGAACACGGGTTCGTGGTAACTGCAAAAGAGAGAACTGTAAAAGAGATAAGCACAAATGCCATTAAGAACGCTTTTCCAACGACTGAAGAACTGCCCATGCGATCGCCTCGCGTTATATTAAGTGGCAAATTTTTTAAAAAGCTTGTGGTGGGCGATTGAGGCTGTTTTTTACTTAAGCCTGCGGCTGTTTTGGGCTAAGCTATTCTTCTCGTAAAGTAGTCGCCGGCAAAATCAAGGCATTTTTTTGAGAGAAGGGAGGAAGCGGGAGGGAACTTGCATTTTTTCACAAGAGGGATGAAATTTTCGGGAATGCCTATTTTTACTGGGTTGCGAAGCATTTCCTTTAGGGCAGCCTCTGCGGCTTGCAGTTTCCTTTTCTCAACAGCAACAAGGCGCTCGTGCTCTATGTGCAAATTGAGCGCATTTTTGTGCGCCTTGAGGAACTTCTCGCAGTCTTGGGGGAAATGCACTGCTGGGCCTGCCACGCGCCTTATTGCCGGAAGCTGCGCACGGGAGAGCTCAAGGAGCAGGACGCACTCTTTTCCGTCCGACCAGTGGTAGTAGCCGAAAACTTCGAAATCGTGCGCATGCAGCGACCTTACTATGCACTGGGACGCTTTCTTTAGCTGCGGCCAGAGGATGTCGTCCACTACGTTGGGCGCGCCAAAGCGCAGCACGAGAATGTGCGTTTTCCTCTCCTTCATTATTTTTGCGATTTTTTTGCGAGAGTGGGACTGCTTTTCCCTGAAGAAAAACGAGTTTGATGGGCTTTTTAGGAAGCGGCGCGACTCGAATATGAAGCGCGAAAGGGAAGTCTGGGAAACTACTGCTGCGACGTTGCGGTTGGAATCAACAGGGTCTATCACGATGAGGGGCGCATCAAGGGAAGGGGGAATTTGTTTTCCGTTGTAGTGCCCTGCAACGTCTATTTCGGGGTTGTGCCATTTGGAAGCTGCGTTCAGGAGGGGCAAAAAGCCCCCGTAGTTGAGGATGAGCAGCTCGCACAAATATCCGGAAAAGCCCTCGGTGCGTTGCTCCGCGCCATATACGCCAAGGGTTTTTAGGAACTTTTTAAGCAGGAGAACGTCGTTTCGCAAGTCAGCGTTCATGCGGGACTTTATGTAGTGCGCATGCAGCTGCGAGCGGTCTACTGCCGAGCCCTTTTCCTCTATGCGGGAAATTTTGTATGCTGGCACTATGTCGGCTGAATACCTGCCTGCGAAAACGTGCAGATATGGGTGCTGTGCGTACTTCACTTCGGTGCGCTCGTGCTTGAATGCCTCGCGCGCATATTCCATTCCAAGAGAGCACATCCTGTCGTGCTCGTATTTTTTTGGGAAGAGGAGGAAAATGTCAAGCTCGCGGTTTCCGCCTAAGCTTGTGCCTTTTGCTGCGGAGCCCATGAGCGCGACCTCTATTTCGATTGGCACTATTTTGCGCAGCCTGCCCATGAGTATTTCTGCTGCAACGGCATCCTCGTGCCTTTCCTTTAGCGAAGGGAGGATGCGCGGGAGCACGCGGGAGATTACTTTTGCTGCGCGAAGCACGCTTTCCATGCATGGACTTTCCAGCATAAGCTTTTTAACTTTGATAAGGGAATTGGAATTATGAGAATGGGGTTTGTTGCGTTTGCAGTTTTTGCGATGCTTGCTTTTTCTTTTGCAATTGAAGACATACAGGTGGTTTCGCCGCAGCACAAGGAAATTGAGCCTTATGGGAGGATTTACCTTGGAAAGATAGGCTCAGGGCAGACGATTTCAATTTCAGTTGAGTCCAAAGTTTCTACAGGAGGAGTGCATGGAGTAGGGGGAAGATTCGATGTGCTTGCAATAGAGAAATTGCCGGAAGGCTGGAGCGCAAAGGACAGCAAGCTTTATGCAAACCCCATGCAGGCGGAGATAACGGCTGCGGAAAATGCGGAGAACGGGGAGTATAAGATAGAGGCAAGCCTTGTGGATGAGGGAGGGGCGGAAAAAATAGGGAATGAGGAAGGGAAAGTCCCATTTACAATTGTTCTTGACGTTGAAAGAGACATCATGGGAATGCAGGTGAGCAACACCTACCTTGAGACTGGAGCGGGGCAGCCTGCGAGATACCACATTACAGTGTACAACAAGGGAGATGCAAACGACGTTTTTGAAGTGAGCTCGACTGGAGTGCGCGGCTGGGCGTTCAAGAAAAGCATGTACGTGCCTGCGGGTAGCTCAAAGGAAATTGAGTACGAGGTCGTAGGGAACGATGAAACCACCTACAATTTTGCGATTAAGGCGCGCTCAATTTCAAGTTCAATAATAAGCGCGCAGCAGGATGTTAAATTGCGCGTGAAGAGCGACCTTGCGTCGGATTATCGGGCGACTACTAAAGGAGTGCTTCTTTTCCCGCTTGTGGAGGCGCCGCTTTATTTTGTTGCAGGGCTGCTTTCAAACCTGCTTGGTTGAGGCTTCTTTTTCCTCTTTCCTTGAAGCTATTGAAAGGAAATCCGAAAGGATTTGCTCTAAATTCTCATTTAAATAATTGAAGCGTTTTGACCGTAGGGCAATGGTCATCACAGTTGCAATTGAGCCCATGAGAGTAGCGGCACTATGGGAAAATTTGAAGTACAGGGATAATGAGATTGCAGACAAGCCTGCAATAATTGGAATTGAATATCTGTTTTCTAAAGCAATTTTGGCTTTTTCATCTTTTAGCATGTGCAGGGCGCATGAAAGCAAATAAGCCTCATTTAAGAATTTCCCCATGCTGCGCAGGTTTGAATGCGGAGGCATTGGAAGCACTAGTGATTCGTTGAGCAAGCCAAATCTGGGGAATGCGCGGGAAACGCTGAAAACTGCTAGGTTGCTTCCTTTTTTGTCCCTTTTAAGTGATGAAGCTGCTGGCAAAAGACAGTCCATTTCCTCTTCTGCAAGTGGAAGCAGCCTTGCCAAGCCTTTCATTACCCATTTTGGCTGTTTCATTTGGCTAAATAGCCTGTCAAATGCCGGCTGCATTGAGGCATTTGCAAATTTTGGGGAATCTATGCGTTTGAATACCATATTATCAACACATATTAATATACTTTCTACAATTTAAATACCTTTGCATTCAAAAAGCAAGGGATATAAGGCGGTTTGGGGGAAATATTCGCATTACGGTGCTTAGATGGACCGAGACCCCAGAAGTTTTGATTATTCTCCGTTTGCAAGGAAAAAGGTGAAGCGCAGCTTTGAGGTTGATGAGGGGCGCAGGGAGGCCGCACAATATGCAGCCAAGCTCCTTGCAGCGGGAAAAACAAGCCTTATTGAGATAAAGAAAAGCGCAAGCAAGAAATTTCCTATGAAAGGCGTTTTGAGGAACTCGGACATTTTGGCAGTTCTGGAGGGAAAGGGGCGCACAAAAAATGCGCTGCGGCTTCTTTTGAAAGCGCCCACAAGGACGCTTTCGGGCGTTTCGCCTGTTGCAGTAATGCCTAAGCCGTTCCCGTGCGTCGGGAAATGCACGTATTGCCCCAAGGGGGTGGATGCACCGCAAAGCTATACTGGCTTTGAGCCAATGACAATGAGGGCAATGCAGGAGGGATACGACCCGCACAAGCAGGTTTCTGTAAGGCTAAAGCAATATGCGCAGCAGGGGCACCCGATTGACAAGTGCCACCTCATTTTAATGGGCGGGACTTTTTTGGCTGTTCCGAAAATATATCGGCATGAGTTTGTGAAGGGATGCTTTGATGAGTTCAACGGGTTTGAGGCAAAAACTTTTGAAGAGGCAAAATCGGCGAACGAGAAGGCTGCGCACAGGGTGATTGGGGCGACTTTTGAAACGCGGCCGGACTGGTGCTTCGAGAAAGAAATAGATGATGCGCTTTATTTGGGCGGGACACAAATGGAACTTGGGGTGCAAACGCTCTCGGATGAGGTTTATAGGAAAGTGCTTCGCGGGCATACTGTTGCGGACGTTGCGAAAGCCACGAAGCTGCTCAAGAATTCTGCGTTTAAGGTGGGGTATCACATGATGCCGGGATTGTTTGCAACTCCGGAAGAAGATGAGGAGTATTTTAGGATGCTCTTTGAAGATGAGAGGTTCAAGCCCGACATGCTCAAGATATATCCTGCAATGGTGCTCAAGGGAACGCCGCTCTATAAGCAGTATGAAAAAGGGGAATTTGTACCGTATACAACCGAGCAGGCTGCAGAAGTAATTGCACAGCTTACAAAATACATTCCAAAATACACAAGAGTAATGAGGGTGCAGCGGGACATTCCCTCCACGCTTATTGAGTCCGGAGTAAAGCACTCGAATTTGAGGCAGCTTGTGGATGCGAAGCTTAGGAAAATGGGAGTGCGGTGCGCGTGCATAAGGTGCCGCGAAATTGGGAATGCTGAGAGAAAAGAAGGAGAAGGCGGGCGCAACGATAGGATGGAAGAGGAAATTGGAAGCGAGATGGGCAAGAAGCGGGAGAGTGGAAGCGGAGAAAATGAAAGCGGGCGAGTGGGAACTGGAAAAGGCGGAAAAATCAAGCTTGCTTTGGAGCGCATTGATTATGGTGCGAGCGGCGGGGAAGAGATTTTCCTTTCTTTTGAAGATAAGGAAAAGGATTTTCTTGCGGGCTTTTGCAGATTGAGGGTTCCACACGAGAGCCACAGAAAAGAGATTACAAGGAAGAGCGCGCTCATACGCGAACTGCACGTGTATGGGAGCGAGGTTGCAATTGGAAAGGATGAAAAGGGGAAAGCGCAGCATCGGGGAATGGGAAAGAAACTTCTTTTTGAGGCGGAGAGGATTGCAAGCGAGGAATTTGGGAAGAAAAAGATGATAGTAATTTCCGGTGTTGGGGCGCGGGAATATTATTACAAGCTGGGATATGTTGCTGAGGGAGCGTACGTGGGCAAGAAATTAGAGTAGCTTTCTGCACGCTTTGCACCTTTTTGCAAGGTCTTTTTTGTTTGCGCTTAAATTGAGCTTCCCTGCGCGCATTTTTGTGCAAAAAAAGAGAGGCGAGCGATGGTGCATTCCCCTTCTTTGCATTTCCCTTGCAAGCAAA
>Ga0172370_10009297_pt1 | contig 11535 bp, 12 predicted proteins | sample LakKiv5m_FD_114538 | JGI IMG/M metagenome (GOLD analysis project Ga0172370, IMG submission 114538) | Freshwater microbial communities from Kabuno Bay, South-Kivu, Congo - kab_022012_11.5m | ecosystem: Environmental > Aquatic > Freshwater > Lake | place: Democratic Republic of the Congo...
GCAGGGAAAAAGCCGCGCCAGCGCGGCATCCAGACGCATTCCGGCACAGGCGGCGGGCACGGTGACCGTGGCGACTTCGCTATAATCGGCCGCATCGTCTCGGGGTTCCCTCATCATGCGTAGTTTAGCCGCCTTGTCGATTCTGCTTTGCGTCGTCGGCCTGGCCGGCTGTGGCCTGCTGCCCGAACAGGTCGACGAGACGCGTGACTGGTCGGCCAACAAGCTGTATGCCGAGGCAAAGACCGCGATGGCCGACGGTGTCTACGACAAGGCCATCAAGTATTACGAAAAACTCGAGGCGCGCTACCCCTACGGCCGCTATGCCCAACAGGCCCAGGTGGAAACCGCCTATGCCCATTACAAGCAAGGCGAGCGCGCGCCGGCGCTGGCGGCCATCGAGCGCTTCATCCGCCTGCATCCGAACCACCCCAATGTCGATTACATGTACTACCTCAAGGGGCTGGTCAATTTCAACGAAGATCTCGGTCTGCTCGGCTACGTCAGCATGCAGGACCTTACCGAGCGCGACCCGCAGGCCGCCGAGGAAGCCTTCGCCGCCTTCAAGGCGCTGGTCACCAAGTTCCCCGACAGCAAGTATGCCAAGGACGGCGCGCTGCGCATGGCTTACCTGGTGAATGCGCTGGCCTCGCACGAAGTGCATGTGGCGCGCTATTACCTGAACCGCGGCGCCTATGTCGCGGCGGCCAATCGCGCCCAGACGGCGATCACCACCTATCCCGACGCGCCGGCCACCGAGGAGGCGCTGTTCGTCATGGTCAAGGCCTACGATGCGCTCGGCATGGCTGCGCTGCGTGACGACGCCGAGCGCGTGATGAAGAAGAACTTCCCCGCCAGCGATTACTTCAAGCGCGGCCTCGAGAAGGACGTGCCGTGGTGGAAGCTCTGGTAGGTTAAACCCGCCATCCCCCAGCCCCTTCCTCGCGGAAGGGGAGACTTGCGGCGCGTTGCGCGCGAAGGTTCATTTTCCACGCTGGCGGCGCGCCTCGAACAGGCAGATGCCGGAAGCGACGGAGACGTTGAGGCTCTCGACCGAGCCGTACATCGGGATGCGCGCGAGTTCGTCGCAGGTGTCGCGCGTCAGCCGGCGCAGCCCTTCGCCTTCCGCGCCGAGCACCCAGGCGGTCGCGCCTTTCTGCTCGATGGCGAAAAGATCTTTCTTCGCTTCGCCGGCGGCGCCGAGGGTCCAGATGCCGCGCTCCTTGATCTCGCGCAGGCTGCGTGCGAGGTTGGTGACGACGATATAGGGCACGGTGTCGGCCGCGCCACTGGCGACCTTGATCGCCGTGGCGTTGAGGCCGCAGGCGCGATCCTTCGGCGCGATCACCGCGTGCGCACCGGCCGCATCGGCGACGCGGAGACAAGCTCCCAGATTGTGCGGGTCGGTGACGCCGTCGAGCACTAGCAGCAGCGCGGGCTCTGCCAGACCATCGAGCACGTCGTCGACCGTCAGGTATTTTTGCCGGGCGGAAACCTTGGCGACCACACCTTGATGGCGCTCGCCCTTGGCCATGCCGTCGAGGCGCGTCGCATCAACGCTGACGATGCGTACGCCGCGACTCTCGGCCAGTTGCACGAGGTCGCGCATGCGGCTGTCCTGCCGCCCGGCGGCGAGGTAAATCTCACCCACGCCCTCGGGGTTCTGGCGCAGCTTGGCGGTGACAGCGTGGAAGCCGTGAATCAGGCGGGTGTCTTCAGCCATGCTTGATTACCCGATACTGCGCGGTCATGCGGTGGGTTGCGCCGGGGGCGAGGGTGATGACGTCGTCGGCCGCGTTGGCGGTTTCGACGCAGACCATGCGGTCTTCGCCCTGTTTTCCAAAATCGCCCATCTTCGCCGCCTTCGCCTTGCCGGGGTTCCAGACGACGGTGGAGCGGCTGCCGGTGCTGGTGATCAGGAGCGTGCGCTTCAATACCGGATCGACGATGCCGCAGCAACCTGCCGTGCCGAGATAGACGCGGTCGGTTTCTCCGGCGAAGGTCACGGTACCCATTTGCTTCTTGCGCTTGCCGCCCGCCACCTTGTCGATGTAGGTGCAGCCGGCCAGTCCGGCGATCCCGATTCGGTGAATGTCGCCGATTTCGAAATAGGTGTGCAGTGCCTGACCGAGCACGAAGGGCGTCTTGCCGGTGTTCTTGGTCGCCAGGCCGGCGACGAGTTCCTGTCCGACAGTGACGCTGTATTTCACGGAGGCATCGTGCGGCCACTGCGCACGTGCGGTCTCGTTCATCACCGGCTCGAATTCGAGGCGCACACGGCCGTCGGGCAGCTTGCCGGCAGTAAGCAGAGACCACGGAATCGTGCGCGCGAAGCCGTGGCCGGGATAGCCGGCTGCCGTGGCGTGCGGACCGAACCACGGCCAGCACAGCGGCACGCCGCCACGGATCGACTTGCCCGGCGCGAATTTGGCCGCCTTCGACAGCCAGATCACGGGTTTCTGTCCTTGCGGTTGCCAGGTCATCACGTGCGCACCTTGCAGCGCGATGGTGGCGGTCGAGAATGGCGTCTTCACTTCGATGGCGATGAAACCGGGCGCCTTTTCACTGAAGGCGAGAAAATCGGTGCCGGCGAAGCGCAGCTGCAGATTGTTGAGTTGGGACATATTCATTCCTCCTGGGTTTGTAGTTCTTCGAGGCCCTCGGCGGCGATCTCGCGCACTTCGGCGTCGGGATCGTCCAGGCGGGCGTCGAGAAATTTGATTGCTGCCGGCGTGCCGGAGAGGCCGAGAATATGGCAGGCGTCGGCGCGCACGCGGGGGTCGCCGTGGCCGGCCAGCAGGCCGAGCGCCGGCACCAGCGCCATCAGCGCTGGTGTGCTGGCGTAACGTTCGAGCACCGCGCTGGCGCCGAAGCGTACGTTGAGGTTGGCCTCTGGGTTGGCGACGATCGGCAGCAGGTCGGCGAGCGCCTGCGGATGCTTCTCGACCGCCGCCAGCACGTTCTTCAGCTGGCCTTCGAGCAGCCAGATCTGGAACTGCTCGGCGCGATCGCGCAGGCTGGCGCGCAGCAGGGCGCGCGTGGTGTCCCCGGCGGTGGGGTAGTGCGGCTTCATGCGTCTGCCAGCCGGAAGTCGATCTTGTTCTGGTCGAGGTCGACGCGGACGAGTTGCACGCGTACGCGGTCGGCGAGGCGATAGCGCTTGCCGCTGCGCTCGCCGATCATCGCGTGCTGCTTGTCGTCGAAATGGAAGTAGTCGCGGCCGAGGTCGGAGACATGCACCAGTCCCTCGACGAAGACTTCATCGAGCGCGACGAACAGACCGAAGGGCACCACCGACGAGATGCTGCCGGTGAAGGTTTCGCCGATGCGGTCCTGCATGAACCAGCATTTGAGCCAGCTCTCCACGTCGCGCGTGGCGTCATCGGCGCGCCGCTCGGTGGCCGAGCAGGACAGACCGACTTCCTCCCAGTTCAACGTGTCATAGCGCCGTCCCGCCAGCGCCGACTTTATCGCGCGGTGAATCAGCAGGTCGGGATAGCGGCGGATCGGCGAGGTGAAATGCGTGTAGCTCTCATAGGCCAGGCCGAAGTGTCCGACGTTGTCCGGGCTGTAGATCGCCTGCTTGAGCGAGCGCAGCATGACGGTTTGCAGCAGCTGTTTGTCGGGGCGATCCTGGATATTTTCGATCAGCTTGGCATAGTCCTTGGCGTGCGGTTCGTCGCCCCCGCCCAGGCTGAGGCCGAATGTCGCCAGGAAGTCGCGCAACCTCGTGAGCTTCTCGGGCGTCGGCCCCTCGTGGATGCGATAGAGCGCCGGGTGTTCACGCTGCTTGAGGAAGTCGGAGGCGCAGACGTTGGCGGCGAGCATGCATTCTTCGACGATGCGATGGGCATCGTTGCGCGTGGCGGGCTCGATGCGCGCGATCTTGCCGTGGTCGTCAAAGATCATGCGCGTCTCGACGCTCTCGAAGTCGATGGCGCCACGCTTGGCGCGCGCCTTGGCAAGCATGCGGTAGAGCGCATCGAGGTTTTCGAGTTGCGGCAGCAAGGGAGCGAGTTTGCGTCGTGCCGCGACATCCTTGTCGTAGAGCGCGGCAGCGACCTCGGTATAGGTCAGCCGCGCGTGCGAGAACATCACTGCCGGATAAAAGCGATAGTGCTTGAGCGCGCCGGTGGCCGAGATGTCCATGTCGCAGACCATGCACAGGCGCTCGACCTGCGGGTTGAGCGAACATAGTCCGTTCGAGAGCTTTTCCGGCAGCATCGGGATCACGCGGCGGGGGAAATACACCGAATTGCCGCGCTCGCGCGCGGCGGCGTCAAGCGGACTGCCGTCCGGCACGTAGTGCGAGACATCGGCGATGGCGACGAGGAGGCGGAAGCCCTTGCCCTGCCGTTCGCAATACACCGCGTCGTCGAAGTCCTTCGCCGTTTCGCCGTCGATGGTGACGAGCGGCAACGAGGCGATGTCCTCGCGGCCCTTCCAGTCGGATTTGCGTACCGCGTCGGGCAGCTTCTTCGTCTGCATCAGTGCTTCCTTCGAGAATTCGAAGGGCAGCTCGTGCTTCCTGAGCGCGATCTCGATTTCCATGCCCGGATCGGCATAGTTGCCGAGAATCTCGACGATGCGCCCGATCGGCTGCGACTGCCGGGTCGGCTGCTCGACGATCTCGACCATCACCACCTGGCCGGCCGCCGGCCGCAGCGCTCTCGTTTTCGTGCTCTTGTCGCCCTTCTGCGGCGGCGCGACGAGGATGTCCTGGCTGATGCGGCGGTTCTCGGCGACGACGAGCATGACGCCGTACTCGACATGCACGCGGCCGACCAGACGCGTGTTGGCGCGCGTGGTGACCTCGACGATCTTGCCCTCGGGGCGCCCGCGGCGGTCGGTGCCGACGATGCGCGCGATGACGTGGTCGCCGTGCAGCACCTTGGCCATTTCCTTCTCGGGCAGGAACAGATCGGGGCCGCCCGCTTCGCCCGGCTCGCGCACCAGAAAGCCGAAGCCGTCAGGATGTCCCTGCACCCGGCCCTTGACGAGATCGGCCTTGTCGGGGATCAGCCAGTCGTCGCGCCGATTCTGCAGCAGCTGCGCGTCGCGCGCCATCGCGCCGAGGCGGCGCAGGAATGGCGGGCGCTCGAAATCGGCGATGTCGAGCAGCTGGCAAAGCCGGTCGAAGCCGACCGGCACGCCCTGCTCGGCAAGCGTCTGCAGGATGTATTCGCGGCTTGGCAGCGGGTGTTCGTATTTCTCGCACTCACGCGCGAACATCGGGTCGGCGCGGCGGATTTTCGATGGTTTCCGGCCTGTGGCCGGGTGGGGGTGAGCGTTTGACATCAGTGGTTTTTTCTATAGAATGCGCGCCTTCGTTCGCCTGCCCAGGTGGCGGAATTGGTAGACGCACTAGTTTCAGGTACTAGCGGGTAACACCGTGGAGGTTCGAGTCCTCTCCTGGGCACCAGAGAATACAACAAGCGAATACAGCAAGCCGCTGCAACCGATCCCGGGCAGCGGCTTTTTTGTTGTCCGCCAGTCGGTGCCGGCGGGACGGCGCCCGGCCTCGCGTTGCCCACGAGACGATCGAGCGCTGACGCGAGCTGCCTATGATACGCGCCGCCTATCGCCAGCGTTGCCGCGTACCGGCTTGGCTTTGAGCCGATCATGTCGTGTTCGGGTGTTACCGCCTCCACCACATTGTCTCCAACTTGCAGCGGAATTACAAAATATTGTATATTTAGCTCGTGATGAAAAAGCCGGTCGAGTTCCGCGGCGATTCGCTCGATGCGCTGCGCGAGTTTCCGCAGAGCGCCAGACGCGAAGCCGGTTTCCAGATCGACAAGGTGCAGCTTGGTCAAGAGCCTGATGACTGGAAACCGATGACGACCGTCGGCACGGGTGTCAAGGAAATCCGTATCCGGGACGAGGTCGGCGCCTTTCGGGTGATTTACGTGGCGAAACTCGCGGATGCCGTGGTTGTCCTGCATTGCTTCCAGAAGAAGACGCAGGCGACGAGCCACAAAGACATTCAGTTGGCGCGCAAGCGCTTGGCCGATTTGATGAGGGAACGCCCATGAACAAGGCACAACGATTCGCCAGTGTGTGGGATGCCATCGAGGACACGCCGCAGCAAGCAGCCAGCATGCGCGCGCGCTCCGTACTCATGATGGCCTTGCAGTCATGGGTCAAGACGGCGAACGTCAAGCAGGCGGATGCCGCGACCCTGTTTGGCATTACGCAACCCCGCATGTCAGACCTCATGCGCGGCAAGATCAACCTGTTCTCGCTCGATGCCCTGATCGACATGGCGACGGCCGCCGGCCTGGAACCGCGTGTCGCCATCAGGAAGCCGAAGGCCGCAAGGACGCCACCGGCCGCCGAACGGATGGCTGTCTGATTCGGCTTACTTTCTCCGCAACTTGGGGACGGTTCTTCCGTTTCTCAGTCAATCGAGGGCCATTGCCAGTGCTGTGATCCTCTCCTAGGCACCACCAGAGAATACAGCAAGCCGCTGCAACCGATCCGGGCCAGCGGCTTTTTCTTGTCCGCAAGTCGGTGCCGGCGGGACGGCGCGTTCTGCCCATGCATTTCTGTCGCCGATGCAATCTCTGCGGCGGTCATGGCTGCGCGGGCGGGGCTGCAGTCGTCGCCGGCGGCTCCGTCTCACGCTGGCGCAGCAGGCGGCGCTGGATCTTGCCGGTGGTCGTCATCGGCAGCGCGTCGATGAATTCGATCAGCTTCGGTTGTTCATAGGGCGCGAGCTTGTTGCGCACATGCTCGCGCAGCTGCGTCTCGAGTTCGGCCGAGGCGACCTGGCCAGGCTGCAGGACGATGAAGGCCTTGATCAGCGTGCCGCGCGTGGCGTCCGGCACGCCGATGACAGCGGCATTGGCGACGGCCGGATGGCGCAGCAGGCAGTTCTCGATCTCGGCCGGCCCGATGCGGTAACCGGCGCTCTTGATGACGTCGTCGCTGCGGCCCTGATACCAGATATAGCCGTCGGCATCCTGCAGGGCCTGGTCGCCGGTGCGCGCCCACGCCGTCTTGCCGTTGCCGACATATTTCTGGACCGTGGCCTCCGGGTTGTGCCAGTACTCGAGCAGGAACACCGGATCGTCGCCGCGCTGCACGGCGATTTCGCCGACCTCGCCGGGCGGCAGCGGCTGGCCGGCGGCGTCGATGATCGCGACCCGATGGCCGGGATAGGGCCGTCCCATCGAACCGGGCCGGGGCGCATACACCGGCGCGCAATTGCCGACGATGTAATTCACCTCGGTCTGGCCGTACATCTCGTTGATGGTGACATCGAGGCTGGCACGCGCCCACTCGAACACCGCCGGCCCGACGGCCTCGCCGGCGCTCATGATGCTGCGCAGCTGCAGGTCGTAGTGCTGGCGTGGTTCGGGCACCGCCTTCATCATCATCTTCAACGCGGTGGGAAACAGGAAGCAGTTGCGCACGGCGTATTTCTCGATCAGCGCGAACGCCTTCTCGGCATCGAAGCGACCCAGATAGCCGAGGATCGGCATGCCGAAATACCAGGCCGGCAGCAGGGCGTCGAACAGCCCGCCGGTCCAGGCCCAGTCGGCGGGCGACCAGAACAGGTCGCCCGGCTGGGGGAAGAAGTTGTGCGAGCAGACGAAGCCGGGCAGGTTGCCGAGCAGCGTGCGGTGGGCCATCAGCGCGCCCTTGGGGTTGCCGGTGGTACCGCTGGTATAGATGATCAGCGCCGGGTCGTCGGCGCCGGTGGCGACGGGGACGAAGCGGCGCGCGGCGCGCGCGAGCAGGTCGTCCCAAGCGAGCACGCCGCTTTCGCGCGCCGCGCCGACGCCGATCACATGGCGCAGCGCGGGCAGCGTGTCGCGTACCTGCCAGAGTTTCGGCAGGGTTTCGGCGTCGACGATGGCGACGAGCGCTTCACTGTCGGCGAGCCGGTATTCGAGCGCTTCGGGACCGAACAGGTGCGACAGTGGCACGGCGATGGCGCCCATCTGGTAAAGGGCGATATGCGCGATGCCGGTTTCGGGCCGCTGCGCCAGGAGGATCGCCACGCGGTCGCCGCGCCGCACGCCGAGCGCCTGCAGGGCGTTGGCGAGGCGGTTGGCGGCCATCTGGATGTCCCAGAAGCTGTAGGCGGCGGTGTCGCCCGCCTCGTCTTCGAAATACAGCGCGAAGCGGCTACGGTCGCTGGCCCAGCGCCCGCAGCAGGCGGTGGCGATGTTGAAGTGCGCCGGCACCTCCCAGCGGAAAGATTGATAGAGCTCGTCATAACTGCCGGCCTGTGCGTTGAGCATGATGGCTTCTCCTCCTCTGCCGACGGCGTGGCGCAGGCCGCGCGGTCCTTCAGTGACCCGCCTGGAACTCCACCTGCAGGCCCGGCCAGACACTTTCCAGCGCGGCCTTGAATTCATTCTGGATGCGGGCCAGCGCCGCGGCGTTGTCGGCCTCGAAACGCAGCACCACCACCGGCGTCGTGTTCGAGGCGCGCGCCAGGCCGAAGCCATCGGCATATTCGGCGCGCACGCCGTCGAGGGTGATCAGCTCGCGGGCGCCGGGGAAAATGCGGCCCGACCGGGCTTCCTGCTGCAGCTTCGCGATCAGAGCGTGCGGCTCGCCTTCCTTCATCTTCACGTTGAGCTCGGGTGTCGAGAGGGCGTTGGGCAGGTGCTTGAGCGGCCAGTTGGCGTCCGGCCAGCGGCTGATGATTTCCAGCAGGCGGGCGCCGGCGTAGAGGCCGTCGTCGAAGCCGTACCAGCGTTCCTTGAAGAACACGTGGCCGCTCATTTCGCCGGCCAGCGGCGCACCGGTCTCCTTGAGCTTGGCCTTGATGAAGGCATGGCCGGTATTCCACATCAGCGGCTGGCCGCCTTGATGACGCACGGATTCGGCGACCCAGCGCGAGCATTTGACGTCGAAGATGATCTGGGCGCCGGGGTTGCGCGACAGCACGTCGGCGGCAAACAGCATCAGCTGGCGATCCGGATAGATGATCTCGCCGTCCTTGGTGACGACACCGAGCCGGTCGCCGTCGCCGTCGAAAGCCAGGCCGAGCTCCGCGTCGGTTTCCTTGAGTGCGCGGATGACGTCCTGGAGGTTCTCGGGCTTGGAGGGATCGGGATGGTGGTTCGGAAAGCGGCCGTCGACCGCGCAGAACAGTTCGATCACCTCGCAGCCCATGCGGCGGAACAGGTCGGGCGCGAAGCTGCCGGCGACGCCGTTGCCGCAGTCGACAACGATCTTCATCGGCCGCGCCAGCTTCACGTCGCCGACGATGCGTTTCAGGTAGGCCGCCTTGACATCGGCATGACGCCGCTTGCCCTGGCCAGTGGCGAGGCGACCTGCGTCGATGCGCTTTTTCAGATCCTGGATCAGCGGCCCGAACAGCGTCTGGCCGGCGAGCACCATCTTGAGGCCGTTGTAGTCGGGCGGGTTGTGGCTGCCGGTGACCGAGACGCAGCTCTCGGTGCCGAGTTCGAAGGCGGCGAAGTAGCTGACCGGTGTCGGCACGCAGCCGATGTCGACGACGTCGACGCCGGCGGCATTGATGCCGTCGGCGAGTGCCGTGGCCAATGCCGGGCCGGAGAGACGGCCGTCGCGGCCGACGGCGATCGTCCTGACGCCGCGCTCGCGCGCTTCCGAGCCGATGGCCTGGCCGATGGTGCGCACGGCTTCAGCGGTGAGGGACTGGCCGACAATGCCGCGGATGTCGTAGGCCTTGAAAATTTCCGGAGCGATCATGCTGTGCCTTTCCTGACAGAGTTCAATGGAGCACGCTCGGCGCGTCGCCGATGCTGTCGGGCGGCACGGCCGAGCCGTGATGCACGATCATGCGCCAGCCCAGCGCGCCGCGGATATAGAGGTTGGTGGCGACGACCGGCGCGGCGAGATGCTTCTGGCCGAGCACGGTGATCTGTTCGATGACGCTGTGCATGGCGGTAAAGGGCGCATGCACGGTGGAGAGTGCGAGCAGCTGCACCTTGAGGCGGGTGCCGCCGGCGAAGATGTGGCGCCAGCCCTCGCGCACCAATGCATAGCCAGTCAGCCGCGGGCCGCCCGGATGCACGCAGACGATCTCTTCGTCCTCCGCCCAGACCGTCATCATGGCGGCGAGGTCGCAGCGCTCGAGCGCCTCGTAGAAGGCGCTCTCGACTTCCTGTGGCGAGGTGAAGAACGGTTTCTTGGGCATCAGGGCTTCAGCACGGCGAGGACCTGCTCGGGGCTCAGCGCCTCAAGGCAGCGCAGTTCATCGGGAGGCGGCAGGGGACAGTCGCGCCGGAAACAGGGGCTGCACGGAAGGCGGAGCGAGACTATTGTCGCACGGCGCGACAACGGTGGCGTGTAGGCGGGGCTCGACGAACCGTAAAGCGCCGCCAGCGGGCGGTCGAGCGCGGCGGCGACGTGCATCAGGCCGGAATCGTTGCTGACCACCGCGCGCGCGCCGGCGATCAGGTCGATGGCCTGGTCGAGGCGGGTCTGGCCGCAGAGGTTGCGCGCCGCGCCCTCCGACTGGTGCGCGATGGCGTTGCCGACGTCACGATCCTTGGCGGAACCGACGAGCCAGACCGCCGTCCCGCCGGCGCCGACTTTTCGCGCCAGGGCGGCGAAGTGATGCGCCGGCCAGCGCTTGGCCGGACCATATTCCGCGCCGGGGCAGAAAATGACCGGTGCCACGTCCAGCGGCAGGCCCAGTGCTGCACGCACGGCGTGCTGCTGTTCCGGCGTCGAGGTCAGGCGCGGTGCCGGTGTCGGCGTGTCGAAGGTGCCGGCCAGCGCGGCATAACGGTCGACGAGGCGGGGCAGGGCGGTTTTGTCGAGCCGGCGGCGGTCGTTGAGCAGTCCGAAGCGCGCCTCGCCGGTATAGCCGATGCGGCGCGGGATGCCGGCGAAGAACGGGACAAGGGCGGACTTCCAGGAATTCGGCAGCACATAAGCCTGGGCAAAGTCGGCGCCGGCGAGACGGCGCCCCAAGGCCTTGCGGCCGGCCCAATCGAATTTTCCGTGGGCAAAGGGATTCTCGATGCTGGCGGTGATTTCCGGCATGCGCGCCAGCAGGGGTGCGCTCCAGGCCGTGGCGAGGACATGGATTTCAGCGGCAGGATGAAGCTCGCGCAGCCGCATCAGCAGCGGCTGCATCATGATCGTGTCGCCGATCCAGGACGGCGCGACAACGAGAATATTGGCCCCGCGCCCCTTCACCCCCGTCGCGGTGGGTTTGGGCGTGCTCGCTGCGCTCGATAACGAGGGCATCTTCGTGCTTGGCGCAATACGGATTGCGCCCTCCGGCGCGTGCCGCGTTTGCTTGGGGCGGCCCATCGCAAACGCTACGCCGACCTTCACGTCAATGATGGCCCTTGGGCTTCTCGCCGCTGAAGCGGTACTTGGTGCCGCAGTAGGGACAGATCGTCTCGTCGTGCTTGAGCACGTCGAGGAAGACGCGCGGGTGACGCGCCCACAGCGGGGCATCGGGACGCGGACAGGCGAGCGGCAGGTCCTGCGCGGTGACGGTGACCTCGCGCTGCGTTTCGTTGAGCGTGCTCATGCGTTTCCTCCCTAAACGGCGGTCAGCCAGTCGGCGTGGGC
>Ga0172370_10009300_pt1 | contig 11532 bp, 9 predicted proteins | sample LakKiv5m_FD_114538 | JGI IMG/M metagenome (GOLD analysis project Ga0172370, IMG submission 114538) | Freshwater microbial communities from Kabuno Bay, South-Kivu, Congo - kab_022012_11.5m | ecosystem: Environmental > Aquatic > Freshwater > Lake | place: Democratic Republic of the Congo...
CGGGCCGTCCTCGCCGGTCTTCAGGCCCGCGTGCGCACACACCAGGACGAAAGGCCGGTAGGGCTGGCCATCAACCATGTGCCGCGCCTGGTTGCCGATGGCGTGCAATCGCGCGCTGATATGACCGAGCGCGGCGTTGAAGGCACCGTACGATGAACCGACGCCGATGTGGTGGCCGAAGGACCCGATGCCAGCCAGGATGCCCGCCATCGCGTCTTCGCAAATGCCACCCGTCGGCAGGAGCCGCGAATCGGGATTGGTTTTCGCGTTGTAGAATCCGGGCGCAAAGCCCTCGCCGATGCGCGTGACGCTGGTCGAGCCGAACAAGTCCGCGGCCGAGACGACGACGGCGCCGCCGCTGGCACGATTCAAGTGCGCGAACACACGGCCGAGTTCATCGCGCAGGGTCGTCCTGGTGCCCGCCTGCAGCGCCATATCCGCGGGAATGCTCGGGTTCTCCAGTGCCGTGTCGTAGAGCTTGCCGATCTCCGGCGCCTGGGCGCGCGGCCGCCTCGTGTGCTGGTCGAGGCGGGCGCGCGAGGCGCGCAGCCGGGACGCCATCGTCGCCAGCAGGGGCTTCTGGTGTTCGAGCGCTTCGCGCACCACACCCAGGGCGTCCCACGCGCACACCTCGGCAATTTCGACGTTTGACGCGCCATCACAGCGACCGGGCGCGGCAGAGCAGCGCGGCACGGTGCGCTGTGCCAGATCCTCCAGTGGCGCGATGGCTTGGAAGAACGCCTCCGAACACATCTTGTGCCCGGCACCGTGCGACGCACGACCCTCGATGCCGTAGCGCCAGCCCTTGGTGGTGCGGTAGACGACCGCCGTGGGCTGGCCGTTGTCCAGAGCCGCGGCGACGCGCTGCCCGGCGATGACTTGCGCGAAGTCCTTGCCGTCCTCGACGTAGACCACGTTCCAGTCGTTCAAGTACGCAAGTTCCATCGGATTCCACTGCACATAGTCGCCGGCATCCTCGCCATCGCGGCACACGCGGTTCGAGTCGATGGAGGCCTGATTCCAATCGACGTGCATCACGAGGTTGCCGAGCGACGCGGTCCCTGCCGCGGCCATGGCTTCGGCCACACGACCCGGCGTCATGCCACCTTCACCTTCCAGAATATGGACTTTTGGCGATGCGGCGCCGTACACGTCGGCAGCCGCCCAAGCGAGTCCAACCGCGCCAGCCACGCCAACACCTGATGCGCCGGTCGCAATCTTGACAAAGGGCGTAGCGGGCGTCGGATGTCCGTCCAGGGCCTTGGAGCCAAATCGCCGGAACAGAGGCGTCGTCGTCACCGGGTTGTGGCGAAATCCGAGCAGGTCCTCCAGACGCAACTGGCGCTCGCGCTGCGCCGGCAACAACTCTGGCGCCGCCATCCGCGCAATCTCGTTGCGCAGCGCCCACATCGCATACATGCCGAGCGCCTTGTGCCCGGCGGCATAGACCATGAAGTCGGCGTCCTGGCGCTCCGGGCTGCAGAGGTCGTAGTCCATGGCGTCGAACAACAGGCCGGCGACGATGCGCCCCGAGGAGATCGAACCGCCCGGATGTCCAGATGTCGGCGCATAGTTGTACATCACTGCGCATGTGCAGCGGTACACGAGGTCGAGCGCCTCGAACTGCGCGAGATCGGTTTCGGAAAGTGGATCGGCAGCGCCCGCGTGCCGCATGTCGATGTACACGCCGCGGCGCGGTGCGAATTGCAGGGTCATGGCGACCTCTCCTTGCTAATTCAAGTGCTTGCCTTCGCGTACGAACGTGGCAAAACCGTCGCGATCGGCCACCGCGCGTGCGATACGCTCCACCGCCTGCGCCAGATCATCAATGCCGGTCGCCACCGACAGCCGCAGGTGGTGCAAGTCAGCTGCGCCGATGCGCCCGAAGGACTTGCGGTCCATGCTCGCGACACCATAGCGAAACAGCAAGAACATCTGCAGCAGTGTCGAGGGACTCGTGCGCTTTTGCTGCTCTGGCGACAAGGCCCGAAAAGCGTCCATCGCGCCCATGCGCTCGCAAGCACCTTTCACATTTGGAAAAACGTAGAACGCGCCCTTGGGCAGCGTGCACGTGATGCCGTCGATGGCGTTCAAGCCTGCGACGACGAGGTCGCGGCGTTCCTGGAACGCGTGCACCATGGCCTGAACGGCCGGGCCACTCTCGGGCGACTCGATGGCAGTCTTGGCGCCCATCTGGTTGTAGGCGGGAACACAGGAGAAGTAGTTGATGTTCAGGTTCTTGAAGATCTCGGCCTCGGCCACCGTCGGGAAGACGGCCCAGCCGATGCGGCCGCCCGTCCAGGCATAGGTTTTCGAGACGCCGGAGACCAGGATCGTGCGTTCCGCCATGCCGGGCATCGCGGCGATGGAGCGGTGCTCTGCTCCATCAAACGTAATAGACTCATATACTTCGTCAGAGTAGACACGGCAGTCCGGCGGCGCCTTGCGGCGAATGACCTCGGCAATGCCCTCCAGTTGCTCCTGCGAGGCGACACCACCGGTCGGATTCGAGGGGAAATTGAGGAAGATCAGCTTGGTGCGCTGTGTAATCAGGGGCTCCAGGTCCGCGCCCGTGAACGAATAGCCTGCCGACTCGCGCAGATGCAGCGGAACGGGCTGCGCCTTGACATACGCGGTGAAGGACTCATAGATGGGAAAGCCCGGACTGGGATAGATGATTTCGTCGCCCGGATTGCAGTACACCTGCTGCGACAGACCGATCGGCGGCTTGGCACCGGGAAACACCACGACGCGCTCGGGCGTCAGCGTCAACCCGCGCTTCTGGCCCATGTCCGCGGCGATGGCTTCCCGCAGCGGCAAGATGCCTTGAGGGTCGCAGTAATGCGTGAGATCATTGTCGATCTGCCGCTTCACCTCCGCTCGGATGTGCTGCGGAACGGCAAAGTCCGGCTCGCCCAGGTTGCACTTGATGACGCGCTGGCCCGTGCCCTCGACCTCGCGGATGTAAGGCCCCAGCTTGAACGCATTTTCGGTGTCGATCAGCGCGGTGCGGTCAGAGAAGAGACCCATGAGTCACCAGTGGACCGCAGCGCACGAAGCCTGCAGCCGGTAGGGCGGAGGCTTGTCCCCCGCCGCAACGTCCCGGCGGGGGACAAGCCCCCGCCCCACAGATTCGAGACCGAAGACGAACCCGATTCCGAACCAGAACCCGAACCGGTGGCGAGCTTACTCCTCGATGCCGCGAACCTTGCCGTCAGCACGTCGCTTCTCGATGATCTTCTGCGCGATTTGCGGCGGCACGGGATCGTAGTGCGACATCTCCATCGTAAAGTAGCCGGTGCCCTGGGTCTGCGAGCGCAGGTCGGCGTCGTACTGCAAGGCCTCGGCTTGAGGACACAAAGCGCGGACGAGCACACTACGCGTCTGCGGCTCCATGCCTTGCACGCGCGCGCGGCGCGAATTGAGGTCACCCATGACGGTGCCGACGTACTCCTCCGGCACGCGAATATCCATCTTCATCACGGGTTCCAGCAGAATCGGCCGCGCATCCTCCATCGCCTTGCGAAACGCGATGCGACCCGCTTGCTGGAACGCCATGTCGGAACTGTCGACATCGTGATAACTACCGAAGAATAGCTTGCATTTTAGGTCAACGACCGGATAGCCAGCCAGCGGACCCGCGACCATCGCCTGCCGCACGCCCTTGTCCACGGACGGAATGAACTGGCGCGGCACGGTGCCGCCGACGATGGCATCCTCGAACTCGAAGCCCGCCGAACGCGCGAGCGGCGAAATCTCGATGTGGCAATCGCCGTACTGACCGTGGCCACCGCTCTGCTTCTTGTGCTTGCCCTGCGCCTTGGAAACCGTCGTGATTGTCTCTAGATACAGCGGCGTCGGCACTTCCAGCGTCACTTCGACACCGTGCTTGCGCTTCAAGCGTTCGACCGTCACTTCGATGTGCGTCTTGGACATGCCGTAGAGCAGCATCTCGCCGGTGTCGGCAGAGCGGGCCAATTCCAGCGCGGGGTCCTCTTCGATGAGCTTTTGCAGCGCGACCGCGGCCTTGTCATCGCCGGCCTTGCAGTGCACCGCGAAGGCGATTGGCCGGTTCGGCGTCGCAAAATCGGGCACGAGGATCGGTGCGCTCGCGTCACAGAGCGTGTCGCCGGTGCGGGCATCCTTGAGCTTCAAGAGCACGACGACGTCGCCGGGACCCGACACTTCGATTTCCGCGGTCTTGGCGCCGTCGGTGCGGAAGAAATGGCTGACGCGCTCCTCGGACCGCGTGCGCGGGTTCATCACCACGGCTTCCGGGCGCAAGGTGCCCGACAGGACGCGGACATAGTCGATCCGTCCCGCGAAGTGGTCGATCGTCGTGCGGAATACCTGACCGCAGAAAGGTGCATCGGGCGTCGCCTTGCGCTCGACGGGTTTGCCACCGAGATCGACACCCTTGACGACGCGAAGCTCGGGTCCGGGCACCAGTTGCACAACAAGATCGAGCAGTTCGCGCAGACCGACGCCGGTCTTGGCTACGGCACAGCCCACCAGCAGGAACCGTTGACCGGCGGCACCGGCGCGCAAGCCCTGCACCAATTCGTCATCGGTCAGTTCGCCAGCTTCCAGATACTTGCCGAGCAGTTCGTCGTCCGATTCGGCCGCGGCTTCCATCAACACGGAGCGACGCTCATCCGCTTCTGCCCGCATCGCTGCGGGAATCTCTGCCACGGTGAACGAAGCGAAGTCCTTGCCCGGCACGTGCGCCTTCATGGTGATGAGATCGACAAGGCCTTTTTGCTCGCCACGCTGTCCGATCGGCAAGTGCAGGGCGAAGGCACGCACCTTGAGCGACGCTTCGGCGTCGGCGAAGGCCTTCTTCCAGTCCGCCTGGTCGTGGTCGAGGCGCGTCAGGACAGCAAGTGCCGGCCGGCCGGAATCGCACAGGATGTCGTAGGGTCGCTCGCTGCGGTTGTGCGCGCCATCGGTAGCGGAGACGGCGAGTACGGCGCCGTCGGTCACTTGCAGCGCCCATTCCAACTCATTCAAGAAGCCTGCAAATCCGGGCGTATCGAAGGCATGGAAGGTGCGGCCGCCCTCTTCGAAGGTCTCGGGATGGATGCTCAAAGTGAAGTTGCGCTTTTTCTCTTCCGGTTCGGCATCGAGGCGAGACGTCGATCCTTCGGGGGCGGCGCGACGCGAATCGGCCAGGCGGAGCAAGCCCTCGACCAGCGCGGTCTTGCCCGCCCCATCTGCACCCAGGATGGAGAATGTCCTTGTGATCACATTGTTCGCCATGGGGGTAGACTCCGTGGTCGCGCATCCGGAACGCGCACAAGCACCCGTCCAGCTTCTCGAACCCTCCAGGGTCCACGCGGCGGATGGTCAGGGCCAGAAGCGGGCGATGGGTGGAAGAACCAAGTCCCAGCGGGGCCTGCAGCCGGCGCGTATCTTGAACCAAGGACCGAAGACGCGCAAGGATAGCCGGCAGCCGGGCTGCCACAGACAAGTCCTGAATTTCAATCGATCAGTGAGAATAAGGGGACCCTCATCCGCAGGAGTCGACGCATCCGCTGCGAGGGAGCGTGGAACCGCCATCGTCCGCGGCACCGGTGGCTACGGGAGTCCCGCATAACTGACCCAGGAACAGTTCGACCTTGGGAGGCACGCCGGTGAGGCGCACTTCCCAGCCGCCGTCGCCGATGCCGGTGACCTTGGCGTACAGTTCCTCGCCGGCGATGTCCGCGACGCCGCGGATCCGCAGCCGCAGGTTCGTCAGCGTGTCCGGCACGACGTCGCCACGCAGCCATGCGCGCCGCAACGACACGCTCGTCGAAACGGCCTGAAAGGTTTTGTCAGAGTCATACTTGCCATCGAGCGCCACGCAATCGAACAGGAGCGGCTCGCCGAGCTGGGTCAGGGGATCGTCGGTCAGATCCAGGCGAATATCCCACGGCGCGCCCATCCCATCGACGTCGTGCAGCACGATGGGTTGAGCCAGCCCCTTGGCACGCATCGTGATCTCGCCGCGGGTGTGCAAGAGGCCGGGCATGTGCGCCGCGGTCGCCTCCGACACCAGCACCTGCCCGCCAACCGTGAACGACTCGATGCGCCCTGTCAGGTTGACCGTCTGGCCCACGACGCCGTACTTGGCTCGCTTCTCCGACCCGATGTTGCCGACAATCACTTCACCCGTGTGCACGCCGATCCCCATTTCAAGAATCGGCAGGTGGCGGTCGCGGTTGTGCGCATTCAGGCCGGCCATGGCCCGCTGCATCGCCAGGGCGCACGCCACGGCCCGCTGTGCATCGTCTTCGCGCTGCACCGGCGCGCCAAAGATGGCCAACACCGCATCACCGATGAACTCGTCAATGGTGCCCTGGTACGACGCCACGACGTCGGCCATCGCGCCCAGGTAGTTGTTCAAGAAAGCGATCACCTGCTCCGGCCCAGATCGCTCGGACATCGCGGAAAAGCCGCGCAAGTCGCTCATCAGGATCGTGACTTTCTGCTTCCTGCCGCCGAGTTCCAACCCTCCTGGCGTCTCCAGCAGGCTTTCCACGACCTCGTCGGTCAAGTAGCGGCCGAAAACCTTGCGAATGAAGACGTTGCGCACTTCCAGCTCTGCGGCAAGTTGACGAATCTCCTCCATCTGCGCGATCAATTGCGTGTTGGCATGCTTGAGCGCGAGTTGCGTCTTGGTCCGTGCCAGCGCCACTTGGAAATCTATCGGTTTGGTGACGTAGTCGTTCGCCCCGGCCTTGAACGCCTCGACCATGTCCTCGCTGGCGTCCTTGGCTGTGACCATGATGATCGGCAGATCGGCGGGCGACAGCGTCTCGCGCACGCGGCGCAACACTTCGATCCCATCGATGCCTGGCATCATCACGTCGAGCAACACGACATCGAACGGTTCGCGCGCGAGCAGGTCGAGCGCTTGCTGGCCATCCTCGGCCGTCAGGACCGTCAACCCATTGCGCCCAAGGCGCCGCGAGAGCATGTCGCGGTTGGCTTCGTTGTCATCGACCACCAGGATCTTGCCGGGCGATGGCGCCATGTCGGGACCTCGAAAGCGCGCGACAGGGCGAATGCGCGCCGTGGGTGCTGCATGACAGCACCGCTTGGTCGCGCACGCAAGCTGGTGAAGCGGCTTGCGCACGCCACGTTGGCGCTGCGCTCCTTGCAGTGCTAGCATCCGCCGCCCATGTCTGACCGCTTGCGTCAGGCACCGCGAGGATTGAATGGCCACCAGGTACGACGCCTTGCGTCGTGTCGCCTTGTTCGGCGACTTCTCGGACACCCAGAGCGACGCACTGGCGGCCGTGCTGCGACCGCGGCGTGTAGCGGCGGGGACCATAGTCTTTGAGCAGGGCGCTCCGGGCGACACGATGGTCGTCGTCGTGGAGGGCCGACTGGCAGTGGACCTCAAGGATCGCCGCGGCAAACACACGATCATCGGCGAGATGCTGCCCGGTGAGATTGTCGGGGACATGGCCGTGATTGACCCCGCGCCGCGCTCGGCGACGATCAGAGCCGCGAGCGACGTGCTGATCTACGAACTGAACCGCGACGGACTGCGGCAGTTGCGCGACAGCAGCCCTGCCGCGGCCGCGGCCATCACGAGCGCCATCATCCAAGGCGTGACGCGCCGCCTGCGACAGGTGGACGAACGCATCGAAAAGCGCCTGCACCCGGCACAGCCAACCGCAGCGGCCAAGCGCAAAGACGGCGCAGTCGGGCCGCCACAGAAGGAAGAACACAACTCCGTGTTTTCTCGCATCTGGTCGCGTCTATCCGGCGACTGACCGAGGCTGGCATGTCGAACTTGAACCTGCGCGCGCTGCCGTCGTTGCGCGACTACTCAGACGCCGAGCTCAAGATGCTCGTGACGGTCGTGGCGGCGCGCGAGTATGCCAAGGATGCGGTGCTGTGCCGCGAGGGCGCGCCCGGCAAGTCTTGCTTTCTGCTCGCGACGGGCTCGCTGCATGTCGTGAAGAATACGGACGAAGGTCCGCGCACCGTGGCGACCCTCCGCGCTGGCGCCATCGTCGGTCAGATGGCGCTGGTCGACCGTTCGCCCCGGTCGGCGTCCGTCGTCGCTGCCGAGCCGTGCGTCGCACTCGAGGTATCGCGCGACGTGTTCGAGAAGCTGCTGCACGCAGCGAGCCCCCTCGCCCTGCGCTTTCAGGAGCAGATTGCCGTTGCGGGCATCCGCCAACTGCGTGGCGCGACGGAGCGACTGGCGACGCTGTTGGGGGACGAATCCGAAGCGGGACAATGTGCGCCGGCGCCGCTGTCCAAGGCCGATCGCAACAGCCTGTACGACATCCAGGCAGCGCTCAAGACGTGGGGCATGTCCATGGAAGATCTGGATAAAGTGCACGTGTCGGTGCCGCAGGGACAGATCACGCAAGCAGAACTGAAGTCACGGCTTTCGGGTGGTCGCTGATGTGCCTCGGCGTTCCCGGTCGCGTCATCTCCGTACAAGGTAGGGTCGCGACAGTCGATTTTTGGGGCGTGCGCCGCGACGTTCAATTGCACATCATCGATGAACCAGTCGAGCCGGGCGACTACATTCTGAACCACGTCGGCTTTGCCGTACGCCGCATTGCGCCGGCCGAAGTGGAGCGCACCGTCGCACTGTTCGAGGAACTTCTCGCCGCTCAACCGGGCGACCTGCTCGCTGCAGAAGTCCGCTCGCAAATCGGAGAAACCGATGGCTGACGCGGTGCATCGCCTGGAATTCAGAAACCGCGATCAAGTGTTGCGCATGGCATCGCGATTGGAACAGGTCGTGCGCCGCGTCGGTTCGCCCATTGCGGTCATGCATGTCTGCGGCACACACGAGCAGGCGATCGCGCGTTTTGGCCTGCGCGACCTGTTGCCTGCGGGCCTCGATGTCGTCATGGGACCTGGTTGTCCAGTGTGTGTGACCGACCAGCCGGAGGTCGATGAAGGCGTCGCCCTGGCGCGTCAAGGTGTTGTTCTTGCGACCTATGGCGACATGCTGCGCGTACCGGGAACGGCCGGATCCCTGGCCGACGCGCGGGCAGCCGGCGCTCGCATCGAGGTCGTCTACAGCATCGTGCAAGCAGCAGAACTGGCCCGCCAAACCGCCGAAGAAATCGTATTCTTTGCCACGGGATTCGAGACGACCGCAGTGACTACCGCCGCGGTCCTCTGCGGCGAGTTCCCGCCCAATTTCTCCGTGCTGTCGGCCCATAAGTACATCCCGCCAGTCATGGAAATTGTTGCGGAAATGCCCGATTGCCGCATCCAAGGCTTCCTCGCTGCAGGCCACGCCGCCGCGATCACCGGTTGGGGTGTATTTGAGGCGTTCGCCCAACATCACCGCTTGCCCGTTGTCGTGGCGGGATTTGAACCGCTCGATATTCTTTCAGGTCTGCTCGTCCTGTGCGAAGCCATCGCCGCCGGCCACACGGGCGTGACCAACTGCTTTCCGCGCTGCGTGACCCGCGAAGGCAACCGCGTGGCCCAGGACGTCCTGTGGCGCGCCTTTCGGCCCATCGGCGGGCGCTGGCGCGGCATCGCCCATGTGCCCAACGGCAACCTGCGCCTGCGCGACACGTTCGCGCACGTCGACGCTCGCTGCCGTTTCAATATCGATCTTACGGGTTTGTGGCAGTTCGCCGCGCCCAGCCTTGCCGCATCCTGCATCTGCGGCGACATCCTCGCCGGCCGCACGACACCCGCTGCTTGCGACTTGTTTGGCAACGCTTGCACCCCCACGGATCCTGTCGGCGCCTGCATGGTCAGCACCGAGGGCACCTGCCGCATCTGGCACGAGTATGGCGGCCGGCGCAGCATGGGAGCCACACCGTGAAACCATTTATTCCTGAACACATTTCATTGGCCTCCGGCGCAGGTGGCAGGGCGATGCGCAATCTGGTCGAGGCGATCTTCCTGCAGGATCCGCCCGATGTGCCAGGCGGTGTCGGGCCCGCGGCAATGGACGACGGCGCCGCACTGCCGTTCGGAAATCGCTGGTTGGTGCTCACGACGGACTCCTATGTCGTCAAGCCGCTGTTCTTTCCAGGCGGCGACATCGGTCGGCTGGCGGTATGCGGGACAGTTAATGATCTCGCGATGATGGGCGCAACCGAAGTCCTCGGCCTGACTTGCAGCGTGCTCATCGAAGAAGGCTTTGCGCGCGCCGACCTCGAACGGGTCCAGGCGTCGATCCGCGCCGCATGCCGCGACGCCGATGTGCGAATCCTGACAGGCGACACAAAGGTCATGGCCCACGGCGAGTTGGACGGCCTCGTGCTCAACACGGCCGGTGTGGCTCTATGCGACCATGTGGTGCGCGACTGCGGCCTGCAACCCGGCGACCGCCTCATCGTCACGGGAACCATTGGCGATCATGGCATGGCGATCGCTGCCTTGCGTGCGGATCTCGGCATCGAAGGCGATCTGCGCTCAGACGTCGCGCCGCTGCGCGATCTGGTGGCGCAGGCCCTGGCAGCAGGGGGACAAGGCATTGTCGCCATGAAGGATCCCACGCGGGGTGGCGTGGCCAGCGCCCTTTACGAAATGGCGCACAAGAGTGGCGTGACGCTGCTGCTGGACGGGCCAGCGATTCCGCTGCGCGACCCGGTGCGGGCCACTGCGGAATTGCTCGGCATCGACCCGTTGCACGTCGCCAACGAAGGCAAGGCGTTGATCGGCGTGCGGCCCGATGCGCTGGACAACGTCCTGGCAGCGCTGCGCAATCACCCGTTGGGTCGCGACGCGGCGGTGATCGGCACAGCGCAGGCAGGGCGAGCCGGCGACCTGGTCCTCGATACCGGCGTCGGCCGGCGCTTGCTGCGCGAACCCGAAGGCGAGCCACTGCCGCGCATTTGCTGAGATCGCACGGACACTTGCAAGGAATTGACGGTGCACGAGTTATCGCTCGCCCAAGCGTTGGTCGCCCGCGCCGAGTCGGTCTGTCGGGCCGAAGCCGCGCTGGCCGTTCGTAAAATCCATCTGCAAATCGGGGAATTGGCTGGTGTCGAGGCCAGGCAGCTGGTGGCGGCATTCGCGATCGCGCGCGAAGGAACGCTGTGCGCAAGCGCAGATCTGGCCATCCGGCATGTTGCCGTGGCCTGGGCGTGCTCGCGGTGCAATGAGGCGCTGATGCAAGGCGTTGCGCTTCGTTGCCCGACGTGCGGCGCACCAGCCACGCTGCGCGCGGGCGACGCGCTGATGATCGAGACAATCGACTTGGAGGTCCATGATGTGTGACGCGTGTGGCTGCGGCGATGCCGCGTTGGTGCCGGTTGAGATTCACGAGCGCCTGCTGGCCGGCAACGACCAGATCGCCGCGCACAACCGCGAACATTTCCGCGAAGCTGGCGTCTTCGCGCTCAACCTGATGGGCTCACCGGGAGCCGGCAAGACCGCGCTGCTGGAGGCGACAGCCAAGGCGCTGCGCGGACGCCTGCGCTTGGGTGCGCTCAGCGGCGATCTCGCTACGGATCGCGATGGCCAGCGCTTGAGGGACGCCGGCATTCCCGCGCGGACGCTGACCACCGGCACAGCTTGCCACCTCGACGCGACGCTGGTGCA
>Ga0172370_10009301_pt1 | contig 11531 bp, 7 predicted proteins | sample LakKiv5m_FD_114538 | JGI IMG/M metagenome (GOLD analysis project Ga0172370, IMG submission 114538) | Freshwater microbial communities from Kabuno Bay, South-Kivu, Congo - kab_022012_11.5m | ecosystem: Environmental > Aquatic > Freshwater > Lake | place: Democratic Republic of the Congo...
CCCCATTTTTCTTAGCGCAGATGAAATCTCTGCCTGATTCTGATAGACCGCTGCATACACTTCTTTTGCACCCGCTTTGAAGCTGTCTGCAACCATCCTATTCAAATATTGCTTAAGACGTCCACCTTCTTCAACCTGGGGGTCAAGGTAGAAATCATGAATAAGGATACTTTCCTGGGCGCTCTCGAAAACGCCGTTACCTCCAGACAACCGATGCTCCTTACGGTGCATGCTCCGCCATCCAAAGTAGATCAATTTGCCATCCTGAACACAACTATATAAAGTTTCACCTTGAACGAACATATTTTGAGCAGATGAAATCAATACGCGCCTACTTATCCACGGCCAGGTCCCCTCATAGAGCATAAGGTGTTCATACTTTTGGGTCTGTAATTCCCCTTTATCGGTTTCTTCAAATCCGGGTGAATCCTTTTCCAAACGGTAATAGACAGACATCCGCTTTTCATATGCCAAAAATGCAAGTGCTCTCGCAGTTTCAATAATTGAACTCTTCTTGGCCAAGGCAAGTAAGTCACTCAAAAAATAACGAACTTCTGGAAATTGATGCTTCTCGATGCCCGCAAGTAGCATTACCCTTTTCATCAATGATAGCAAGCCATCTACAACATCAGCCTTGATTTTCTCCCTTTTATTGAAATAAAAAGTCGGTCTGTAGAGAGTCTGGACGGTGTTGGAAAAACGCCTCTTGTACTGATCTCCTCCAGGGGTCATGTCAAGATAGCGATATCCATCCTCATGCAGCCTTTCAGCCAGTTTAACCATCAGCAAACTGCCAGGCGATTTCCGGCTCTGAGTGGGGTCAAAAGAGGTCAAGCCTAAGTATGCCGTCTTTTTGTCAGCGGCTCCGAAATGCGTTGCCAAAATCTTGTCATTTACCCATAGCACGCTAAAGTGGTTGGCTTCCGGGTAGTTTTGCCTCTCGATGTAAAACTTTGCCTTATGGGAATCATTGGCAAAAGGGATAGCGTTGTGGGCCGCCCCTTGTCTGAAATCACATTGTGAACCCAAGACATCCATAAGTCGGCGTGTTTGATCCTTGTCCATTATCCGTTCAAATCGGACCGTTCCTTGCTTCTCAAAATAATTGAATTTAGTTCGAATCGCCCTATTTTTCATCAGTTTATTGAGCCTGGTTGGATCGCTTAAATCCCATACAGGCGAGTCCTCCTTTTGATATCTATTGAAAATCCCATGTTTAACAAGCCTTGGTGAAAAAAACCATTGGGTTGGCGCGTCGGGAGGAACGTAGCGCCACTGCCACTTTCTCAGACAATATCGCTTCTTAAGTGCTATGAGACACTCTACAGGGAAGAACGTATCGAATTCAGGATACGATAACCAGCCGTGGTACTCCGCTTGTTGGTCCCCCGCGTGAGCAATAACCCCAGTTTTACGGTGACGGGCGAGGAGCATGAGTCCGATCAACTGCTCGGTTTCGTTGTATCCAAGGCAAAAAACAGGACAATATACCTCAGCATAACAGCTATACCATGGGACAACAAATCCCGGCTCTTGGAGGATCGTCGTTTTTTTGTCTATTTGGGAAAGCCTCTTCCAACCGAGTATAAAATCATCGCTCTGAAATAACCGGATGGCCTTGTCCCCTGATAGAATAGTTATTCGAATTCTCTGCTCCATGTTTCTGCGTTTCTAATCCTCTTTGTACCTACTGCAAATTGTTCTAAAGGAAATGAACATATTTTATTCAATCGAAAATATATCCGGAAATTTATCTTGTTTAGGCATTAATGACCCTGAGATTGCCACAACATATAGAAAAGAAGGGCATATAAATATTCACTGAAATCTCGTCGTCCCTTTTGATGGAGTTCGAAAATCTGTTTTGCATAAACGGTATTAATATAGGGATCTGAGTTATCGTGATTCAGCAATGAATGCATAAGCGGCTTCCACTCCTTCTTTAACCATTCAGATATAGGTGGTCGAAATCCTTGCTTTTTATGTTGCAGAACCTCCATGGAAACCTTGCCTCTCAGGATTTTTTTCATGACATATTTAAGTTGACCCTTCTTAAATCGAATGGATGACGGACATGAAAAGACGAGCCCAACAAGTTCATGGTCTAAGAGGGGAACCCTCGTCTCAAGGGAAAACAGCATTGACATTCGATCGACCTTTGTGAGTATATCTTCCGGTAAGTAGCTGCATAAATCGATAAGCTGCAATGCCGTTATGAAGTCATCTGTAACCCAAAGGTTTTCATCAATTATCTGATCATATAGATTTCTTTCGTTTTTCTCTATCAGGGCTTGGAATTCTTCTGTATACAATTGCCTTCGTTCATGCATTGGAAACCATGACTGCATTTCATGGAACAGCGAGATTCCGCTGTACCCAATCCGTTGCATAAACCCATAGCCAAGAAGATGTTTTGGAAAATGTTTCCCTAGTTGTTGGATAAGTCTACGGACAGGGACCGGTACCCGGTTAAGGTAGGCATATCGGTGCATGCGTCTGTATACATTGTAGCCTGCGAAAACCTCGTCACCGCCATCTCCTGAAAGTGCGACGGTAACGTGACGCCGTGCCATTTCTGAAACATAATATGTGGGAATGGCCGAAGGGTCACTGAATGGCTCACCGAAATTTTCAATCAGTTTGGGGAGCACTTCAACTGCATCTGGACGAACCATTTCAACACTGTGGTCTGTCTCGTATCCTCTGGCAACAGATTTGGCATAAGAGCGTTCATCGTAAGCTGCTGATTCGAATCCAATTGTGAATGTCTTGACTGGCTGTGACATTAATCCAGCCATTTCTGATACAATCAAACTTGAATCAAGTCCCCCGCTAAGAAAGGCCCCAAGGGGCACATCGCTAAGAAGACGAAGCTTCACCGCCTCTCGAACCTTTTCTTCTATTGCGGTCAACCAGTCCTCTTCAGCAGAGTAAAGGTCGGGTTGAATTGCGTCCCTCAGACGCCAAAACGGTTCATTTACACGAATTTGTTGCTGCTCCAAATCATAGACCAACAGGTAGGCTGCCAACAGCTTTTTGATATGTTTGTAGGCTGAGAAGGGGGCTGGGATGAATCCATAGGTAAAATAGTGATCAAGGCCGACAGGATCTTTCTCCAAATTAATCCCCGGAAGTCCCTTAAGGGCTGAAAGCTCGGACGAAAAGGCGAATTTTCCGTCGTAGTTGTAGTAATATAAAGGCTTTATTCCAAGGCGGTCGCGGCACAAGAATATCTCCCTATTCCTCCTATCGTAGATTCCAAACGCAAACATGCCTCTCATGTACTCCGGTGTTCGGTATCTGAATTTCTTATAAAGGTGCAGAATAACCTCTGTGTCGGTCTGAGAAAAAAACTGCGCTTCGGAGAAATAGCGATCCTTCAGAATCTGGAAATTATAGGTTTCACCGTTGTAGGTGATATGAAAGTCTTCACCTCCAAGAGACATGGGTTGATGACCGGCATGGCTCAGATCAATTATCGAAAGCCGGCGATGAGCCAAATAGACAGATTTCCCCTCATCTAAATATTCCCCCCAGTCGTCCGGGCCCCTATGAACCATGCGGTTCAGCGATGCCAAGAGGTTCCCTCTAAAACCAACTGCTCCAAAAATGCCGCACATGCCAATCCTTTTGATGCCAGGCTACTTTGTTCGGCTTCGATTCATACCTGAGACCTATTGACCTGATTTTGGGGCCTTATGCATGATAGAGCGAAACACCGTTTCATAGTCATCCACCACCCGTTCAATGCTGAAGTTCGCTTCGCAAAAGGTGCGGATGTTATTCGCTGAAAAAATTATTCGCGAAGACAAAAAATCACTCAGATGCTGTATCATTTCCGACGTATTCGTTGCAACCAAACCCAGTCGATTCTCTCTTATCAAATTGTCAGGATCAACAAAAGAGATAATGGGGATTCCCATTGACCACGCCTGCAGGAATGTGTTGGGAAAACCCTCGTGCAGCGACGTGTTGATAAATACCTTTGCACGCTCAAACTGTTTGTTCGCCAAGTCGAAAGGAAGAAAACCCTTGAATTTAACATTTGATAGATGCTTTGCCTCACTTGCTATGGCATCATACAAATTACATTTTTCCTTGTTTCTGTCGTCAGTCCGGCCGCCCACCATCACAAATTGCTCATCGGGAAAATGTCTTGCAAGCTCAAGGAAGATCCAAGGCTGCTTGATATTCAGAAAATTGGCTACCCATAGAATGTCCTCTTGGAGCGATATCTCCCTCTGGCTTTCATGGAATCCATTATAAATAATAGACGCATTGATTAAGAAATTCTTCCGCAATAGGGACTGTTGGGCCTTGTTTTGAGCGACAATAGCGTCACATCTTCTAAGCCCCCAAAAATACATTATTCGATCCCTTAATATTGGCAAGGCTACTCTCTTAGGGTCGAAATCTCTTTCGTCGGCGCCGCAAAATATGACTTTCCTTCCATTTCTTCTTGCAAATAATACCACTGGGGCCAATTCAAAGCCTGCAGCGCGCAAATAGTAGAGATCTGCATCCGCCCTGGCAAGTCCTTGCCACAATTAATACAATTTTGGATAGAAAAACCGCAACACGGGAAAACCACTGGAAATATTATAAGCGGGGATACAACGAATGCCCCGCCATTCCTTTCCTGATTTCTGGCCGAAATCACCCGTCACAAAAACTACCGGATAGCCCCGCCTTGTCAACTCATTGGCAAGCATCAGTTGTTGAATCTCAGCCCCACCCGCAAAATTGTGAGTGACGTCTCTGCCTATCAAAAGATATACGTTTTCTGATACAAAGCAGATTTTAGGTTTCTGCATCCCAGGCCTCTTACTTACCTTTTTGATCCTTTACACTATCGACAAGGATTTTTGCAGATATTTATCTTGAGAGATACTGACACTCAGTTTAAAAGACAGAGGATGCTACAATATCTGCATGGACGATTTTTCGCGGTCTATTAAGAACGACCGGATTGGAGACGGACACTATTTTGGTTTCTGCGCTATTACCCAAAATCCCAACCACGACAGATTTTCGTCTGACAGGTCTCGAAACGCTTTGGGGAGATGAGGTCTCACTTCGACAAGATCGTCGTGCTTGACAAACTTTGTGGGCTCAAGAAGCAGTGTATCAAAATGCCCCCTTTTCAGTTCCTCTCTATAGACATCTACTCGACAGCGATTGGGTGCGCCCTTTTGGCTGTACATCAGATTCCACCAAGACTCCGGCCATGTCAAAAAGTCGAGACAATTTTGCCCCTCTAATCCATGCCCCCCCAAATCAACTTTATGAATCATTAATCCTCCTGGCTTCAGCGCCAGTTGCATGTCGATAAAGGTGCGCGAAAGATCATTAACATGCTCGAGAACTGCCCGAGAGAAGATGATGTCAACCTGCGAGACAAACCCGCCTAATCCTTTTGAAGAGACCACGTATTCAATTGAGTCTTTGCGTAAGCCCGAAACAGGCTCGCGGTTGAAACTTGCTTGAGCTCTCTTTAGCGCTTCACCTTCTAAAGGCCTGATTACTTCTTTCAGTGCCAGGATATTGATAGGTGAATAGTGGACCAATGGGAATCGATCAACGCAAATTACTTTCTCCGCTCCCCAGGCAACCATTAAAAGCGCTAACCCGAGCATATCCCCTGGGCCATATTCAAGCAATGTGCGGCCCAACAAGAACGAACTGATCTCATGGGGCGGAATTTTTAAAACATTGAAATAATCAAAAAAGCATTGGCGATAGTATTTCGCAATCGCTGCCGGGGTCTCTTCTGCCGCCCCGCGGCCTGTCTGCCTCCTGAATCGGAGCCTAAAGCCAGGGGCAAAGCCTGCAAGCTGATTCGTCAAGAACGCCTTCATAAAGACGAGGATATCGTCTTTGCGATTGTCGCCAAACATGCTCAGTGCACCTCCTGATTATCCACTGAACTCAACGACTGTACCCCCAAACCAGCAACAGCTCACCAAACAGGACTAGATTTCAATTGAAAACATTTTTATTGCACACTCGGTACAGTCCTATGTACTGATCTGTCATCTTTTCTAAACCGAACTCGTCTCGGAGCCTTACGTAACCCCTGCGGCCCATCTCCATTGCCGTTTCCCTGTTGTTGAGCAAAAATGCAATTTTCGCTGACAGCTGACCCGGGTTCTTCGGTGCGACCAAGAACCCTGTCTTATTATGGACCACAATTTCTCTTGTGCCACCATGGTCAGTGGCAACAACTGGTTTTTCCAGCGCCATATATTCCATAATTGCGTTGGAAATGCCATCAGCATAAGACGCCAAAACGCCGACATCAAACACATTCACAATGGATTCAACGTCTTTTTGTTCCCCTAAGAACTTGATATTGTTCCTATATCTCACTGGCACCATTTCTTTGCATGTTGGCAGGTTATTGCCTGCCCCAATGGCTAGGAAGGTTACATCTCTGTGCCTTTCCAGTATTTGAAGCGCAGCCGAAATAAAGGTTGCATAATCCTTTCGAGGATGAAAACGGGCAACCATGCCTACGACCTTGGGAGTCTGGATTCCGTATTTCCTTCTTATAAACTCTTTATCAATGAGATTTTCGGTTCTTGAAAAGTCAAAACCATTATAAATGCAGCATCCCTTATTTCTTGGCACATGGTAGGATTTCAATCCGGCTAAAGAGTTGGCAAGAACGATCCGTGAGAAAGGAAAGGTAAGTCTTGTTCGCCTCCAGGTTTTCCCTAAGAATCTTATTTTCGAGGGTGCATCTCTGACAATCCCGCTAATGAATGGGATTCTTAAGATTTTTGCAATTGGCAGGGCATACAAGGAGCACATTGATTCCCAACTGTGCAAAATATCCGGTTGGAATTGCCTGCATATTGTAAAAAGCTGCAGGAAGAGGAGTGGATCTCTCTTCATTCTTCGCTTTAGGAAGTATATTCCGAGATTGAGACGCCTTACATAGGAATAATCGATACTATCGGAGAGTATAACCAACCTTGCTTCTATCCTCTCTCTTTTGCTGAGGCCTTTTAACAACTCAATGAGCTGCCTTTCCTTACCACCTGCCTTGAGCGTATCAATGAGGTGGAGAATTCTCAAAGCCGATCCTCCTGCATTTTCGTTCGTGTTTCATGCCCGTATGACCGAGGATGATGCATTTTTATGGGTGTGTCCGAGTTTTTCAAATCTGATTCCCATTTTGATGTTCCTGTTCGGCATTGTCAGAAATTCGGTTAAGAGCTATGGCTAAGCCTGCGATAACCCACAAGTAACTATTTGATAGGACGGGAAAAAGCGATCTTCCGGTCATCCCAGCAAAGAAATATGAAATGATTGATACGGTTATTACATGATAGTATTCAGTGGTAATAAGTTTACTGGAAGTCCGCATGGCATGGTAGCATTTCCTTAATAAAACTGCAAAGAAGCCTGAAACGACGATCAATCCAAAAAAACCTACATCGAGCACCAGTTCTAAGTACATGTTGTGGGGATGGTCAATCGTCTCGAGAATGGTTCCTCTGGCCGCAGCGTTTGAGCTCAAAATGGCATACCTACCCTTTCCAAATAATAACTTGGTTGGATTCTCGAAACATTCGTCAATCAATGGGAGCCAAATGCTTGAGATTCTGCCTGCGGAAATCTCGTCTGAGTCTCTTGACTGTAGTCCCTTTGTGGCTCTTTCGACAATAACAGTTGAAATAATTAATGATAATCCGAATAATACGGCAACGAAAATAGGAAGGAACTTTGCACGCTTAGAAAAAATGAGATAAAGTGCAAATGAAAGTATTAGTAAAAGATAGGCAGTCCTTGAAAACAAGAAGCCTGTTGCAATGATTGTCAAAAGAAGAATGGAGATGTTTAGGACACTCTTTTTAATAAAAAATCTTCCAATAACGATCGGAAATCCGATGATAAAAAAATTTGCCAAGTCATTCCGGTGCATCCCGAAATTTAACAAATAATATTCGCTTGCCTCATCGACATTTCTCAGGTCAGGAACCACGAACATACAAAGGTAAAGCAGATAGAGAGAGATGAAACACAAGGATAAAACGATCGCCGTTATCACCAAATTTACATCAATTTCGCTTTTTACAAACAAAGCAGAAATTACAACAGGAAGAAAATAAATTAGGGGTTTAATAAAATCCGACAAAATGTACCTTAACATAGGAAGTTCTTCTTCTCTTAAGGCGTTAATCACATCCAGGTGAGGCAGTGATCTTAAAATGCTTATGCCAAAAAGCAACATAAATAGGATCGCAAACCATATGGCATAAGCCGGCACGTTCTTGGCGCTTTCATGATTGCTAAGACTAATTATAACTACGAAAACCGCCAGAATATTGAGCGGCTTTACGCCCGGAAGTGTTATGAATGCGTCTTTAAGAAAGTTTGTCTCGGTAAAAGGCATCAATAATATGAGAATGGATAGTGCTCTTAAGGGGCTTTTAGAGACAAAAAGTGTGCTGATCAGCCCAAGAAGAATAAAAATTGCTGCGTAACTGGAGAATATGATGAGAGATCCAAACGCTATGCCCCAAAGGCCAAAAAAGGCCGTGTTTGTTTTTAAGAGTGGGAATGGTTTCTCACTCATATGTCTATCCCATGGCTGGAACTCATTAAAAAATGTAATGGTATACTTTTCAAACCTGGACGCAACTCCTTAGCATTTCGCTTACGGGAGAAGGAACACGTCGGTAATGGCGGCATATTCAATAATCATAGAAGAGATATAAAATGTAAGCAACAACAGAAATGCCGACCAATGAACTACCTAATATCAATAAGTTGTAATGTCGGTGAAATATTTTCATTATCGCAAATAATAATAATAGATATTTTATGAAAAAGGCCGCAAAGGTACCAAGCGCAGCACCAACGAGGCCGAAGTGTTCTATTAGAAAGAAGTCAATTAAGAGATTGCTAAGCGCTGATACAAGGTTTACCACCTGTATGTAAAGTACTTTTTCATAGGTATTCAAAACCGGAATAAATACGTATATCAGAAAATAGAAAGGAATGGCCAAGAGAATCAGGTTGAATGACGGATATGCTATAACATATTTGTCTCTGAAAAAATATGAAAACATGGGGTAATAGATGCATATGAATAGCGCGATAGACAAGAGGGATATAAGAAAGATAAAATTTGGAATGTTTTTCAAATAGCTGTTTAGTTTTGTCTGATCGGAATTTTTCCAATCCACTATCTTGGGGAAAAAGAGGGTATTGATCAATAGCCCAAAAGATGCAATTTTCATAAAAATTGAATAAAGGAATTGATAAGAGCCTAATTCGGATAAATCACAATATATTCGAATGAAATACACATCCATCCAGTCAATAAGATAAAGTCCTGTAAAGCCATAAATCTGAGGAATAACAAATTTTGCGAACGCCATAAGATCTCTTCTTGAGACAGAATCAAGCGGCAGAAAATAATTCTTTTTTAAAAATGGTATTCTGAGAAGAATCACAATAAAGAGCACTGCTACGTTTAGCTTGATATACAAGCCTGCAGTGACGTCCACGTAATGAAAATAAAAGGCAAGCAATAGGCACAGCTTGGCCACACTAATTCCTAGCAAAAACAGAACGTTCTGCCGGTGTTTTTCTGCGGCGGTAAGAGTGCTGGTAATATGTTCATGTGCGACAAACAAAACCACATTGGCCATCAAGTATAAAACCATTGAGCGGTCGTTCGTACCAATATAACTGAGTAATCCATTTCGAAATAGGATGATCAAGAGGAGTGCCGTGGTGATTAGCGGAAAAATGAGCCATAGTCGAACAGAGGAGGTATGGTTAATGGTCCCCTTGTTAAGTTGCTCTTCTTTCCCAAAACGAATGATCCCGAATGCCGACCAGGTGAATCCAAATGAGAGAAAAAGACTCGCTACCATCTCGAAAAGATTTATCTCAGCGATCTGGGTGTTGGAAAAAACAATCCCATAGATGAGCATGGAAAAGAGTCCTATCCCAATATTTATACCTCTTCCCAGGTAGAGGGCTGCCGCATCTTTTACGATCTTGAGGTTCCAACATTTTGTGAAAAAGGAATTAATATTGAGAAACATATCTCGGTTACCATGGTAAGATGGCGAATCAATTGCCATACCGTTGGAGTCTATGTTGAGTTTCCAAAATTTATCGCAACAAGGCAATCTACCCACTTGACTTTGAGGCAAGAATAGGTTCACAAAGCTTTATTGTACTAATAAATTCAGTGCACAAAGCTATCAGGACATCGCCGACGAACGGAATGGAAAAATGCCATTTATTGTGTAATTCATATGTATTATTTTCAATTTAGAAAAGATAGCTGAATCAATGGGGTTTTTCAACTCATTTTTAATTGCAGCCGCTTCCAGGGGTACCTTTGTGTGGATCGATCCCCCAACAGATCCGCCACGTCCAAAGGGAATTCACTGCGGTTTTCCGCGTCAGGGTTCAAAAACCATTGACAGAGGGATAAAAATTTGGTAATAATACTAATTTAGTATAGCTTCAATTAGCTTTGAGCCAATGGCATGAACATCCCATATAAAAAGCTCTGTGGCGAAATCAAGGGCATTTTTCATCGTCGCGCATGTGGGCGCCTTCTACAGATCGGTAACCAGATCCTTCTCTCCGCAGGCTGCGTAGGTTTCGCCGACCTGAATGAAATCAAATCTCAGGATTCTAATCACCGCACGTACGTTGGATTGCATTTTTCTTCATGGCGCTCGTTGACCGTGAAGAAACCTCACGGTTGAACAAAGGATGCGATGATGGGGTCTTTTCCTGAGTTGAAGCGGGGCCGGATAGATGTTTGGTTCGCCAACATTGACCGGAGGCCGTCTGAGATAAGGGCGTGGGAAGCGGTGCTCTCACCGGAAGAGACAGACCGTGCCAAACGGTTTCGATTCTCGAGTGACTGCTCCCGTTATGTGGCTCAGCACGGCATGTTGCGCTCGCTCTTGTCCCGCTATCTGGGATGCGGTCCGCAGGATGTGGAGATCCGAACCGGGGCTAAAGGGAAACCGTGCCTGCCGGTAGTGGAAGACGAGGTATCTCTCCAATTCAGCATGTCGCATTCGGATGCCTATGTGGCGTTTGCCTTCGCGAGAGATAAGAGCATCGGCGTGGACATCGAGAGAATCCGTGCCCTACCGGAGATGATGGGGATTATTGAACGGCATTTCACCGTGCGGGAAAAAGAAGCGATGCTGGCCTGCCCGGAGGACGGACGATTGGATTTATTCTACCGGTTCTGGACGCGAAAAGAGGCGCTTTTGAAGGCGCAGGGGGAGGGGCTTCTGAAACCTCTGGATTCCATTGAGGTCACGAGAAACGGGGAACCCCTTAGGCCCTGGAAGGTCTTCGTTGTCGGCTGCCCAACAAACGACGGCTTTTGGGTTGCGGATCTCGATGGCCCTGCTGGTTTTGCAGCATCAGTGGCTGCTACTGGATGTATGGACAAAATATCGGTTCATTACTTCCAGACAAGGAGGGAAATGTAGCATGGATAACGCATTTCTGAGTCAGTATCTGGGAACCCC
>Ga0172370_10009302_pt1 | contig 11529 bp, 13 predicted proteins | sample LakKiv5m_FD_114538 | JGI IMG/M metagenome (GOLD analysis project Ga0172370, IMG submission 114538) | Freshwater microbial communities from Kabuno Bay, South-Kivu, Congo - kab_022012_11.5m | ecosystem: Environmental > Aquatic > Freshwater > Lake | place: Democratic Republic of the Congo...
CCGATGTATTTTGTCTGCTCAAGCACGCTCGTGAACATTGCATTTGCAACCCCGATGCCGCCCACTATGAGGGAAATGGATGCTATTCCGCCGAGGAAAATTGCGAGCGTGTTTGTGACGCTTGAGATTGTGGACTGCAGTGTGGTTGCGGTTGTAATGCTGAAATCCTGTTTTTCAGCTGAAACGCGGTGCAGCGTAAGGAGCTTTTGGGTAAGGGCGGCTGCGACTGTGTCAGGGTTGCTTCCGTCCGCGGCAACAACTATTATGGAGCTTGCGTATTTGTTTTCACTGAAGAGCTTTTGGGCGGCTTTCTGGGAAATGAATATGCTCCTGTCCGTGCCTGAGAAGCTTGAGCCGGACTGGTTTAGCACGCCAACCACGCGGAAGGGCACGCCGTTTATCTTTATCTGCTTGTTCAGCATGCTCTCATTGAAAGTACTTGCAGCTACGGAGTATCCGAGGACTGCTGAGGAGAGCTCGCCGGCAGCAAGGGTTCTTCCATAGAGAATTGTGTTTGCAGCGCTTTGGGGGAATGCTGAAGGCTCTGTGCCTATTATGCTTATGCTTGTGTTCTTGTTGCGGTAGTTTACGCGGGCATTGCCGGTTATGCGCGCATCAAGCTTTGAAACGCCTGCAATGCCGCGAAGCTCGTCCGCTTCCCTAAGGGTGAGCTTTGCGCTGGAAGCGGAAGAAGGTGCGCCAAATTGTGCGCCTCCGCCAACCACAAGGCGGTCTGCACGCAAAGCGCCAGGGGAAATTGTGATTACGTTTGCGCCAAGCCCGCCAAGGTTCGTTTGTATGCTGTCGTTTATGCCCACGCTTATGGAAATAAGGGATATGATGGAGGCTACACCTATCACAATGCCAAGGATGGCAAGCCAGCTGCGAAGGGAGCGGTAGCGCAGGGAATTGAATGCAAGCTCTGCAAGTTCGCTGTTTTTCATTTTTTCACCGCTACTGCAATTATGAATTTCGCAATTTGCGCGTTCGCATTCAAATTTTCCGTTTTTTTCATTTTTGCCTTATGCGTTCGTTGGCTGCTCATTTGCAAATCTGCTTTTCGTTTGCAGTTTTGCACGCGGATTTCATTTTTTCCCTGAACGCTTATTTTTTGCCTGTTTTCAGGGATTCTGGTTTTGCGTGCGAGGGCATTGTGATTTCTTCCGGAGTTTGCTTGTGCTCTTTCTTTTTTGTGAAATGCTTGTATGCGAAAAAGCCCACTATTGCAACCACAACTACTGCGGCTATTGGAATCGCGATTGCAAGCGGGTTGCTCGTGGACGCGCCCTGCCTGCCTGTGAGGAAGCCAAGAGGGTTGTTTTGCCCCTGGCGGAAAGTGCCTGCGGCTGCTGCGGAATTTTGGGATGCGCCGGAAACGCCTGATGCAGAAGCAGAGCCCGTGAACACTGCGCTTTTCTCAAGGGTTGTTTTCTCAACGTGCTGCTCGTTGTTGCTGTCGCGGTAGCGGATTTCTACCTCGATGCTGCCAGCCGCGCCTGAGGGAAGGTCAAGAGTGGAGAAATCGTCCACGTTAAGGGTTCCAAGGAAGCTCTCTGTTGTCTGCTGCGAGCCCTCTGCGCGCGCAATCGCATACACGCTGCGTATTTGGGAGTTTCCGGTGTTTGCGATTTGCACCTGAGTAGTGCCGCCCTGGGAGTCAAGGGTTACGGTTATCTGCGGAGTTGCGGACACTGCCATTCCCGCATCAAAGCGCGCGGTTTGGCCGCTGCTTGTTGTGAGCACAAGAGGCAGGGTGTAAAAGCCCGAGCTTGCGGAGGCGGAAACGCCTATTGTGATGTTTTTGGAAATGCTTTCGCCTGCTGGGATGGAATCAAAATACACTGTCTGCAACCCGATGGGAGTGAATGTGCTTGTTGAGTTTATGCCGATTGTTGCGGAGATTGGAGAGGAGCCGGTATTTTGCAGCGTGAGAAGGAAAGGGACCTGCGCGCCTATCTCTATTGTGGAGAGGGGCTGCAGGAAAACGCGGTATTGGGTTGAGGATGAGAGCACGCTTATGGGACCCAGATACATTGTCTCTTCGGTTGGCTGCTTTGTGGCGTCCTGATAGGTGAATACGAGCGGGATGCTGTATGCGCCTATCTTTGTATCTGACGAGGAGAGCAGTGAGAGCGTTGCGTTTGTGGCAGAGCCTGAGGGTATGCTGCCGACTGCAAGCTGGGTTGAGCCGTCTATTGAGAAAGTGGAATTGTCAGGGGTCGTTATTATGAGGTTGTTTATCACGCCGCCCAGATTGCGAAGCTCAAGCTGCAATGTGAGCTTTTCCCCTGGGGAAATCGCATCGTTGTCAATTGAAACTGTCCTTGCCTCAAGGGGATTGTATTGCTTTACCACTATTGGGACTGTGAGTGAGGTTTTCTTGGAATTCGTGCCGCCGCCGCTTTTCTGGTAGTTGTAGTATATTTCTATTGAGATTAGCTGGAGGCTGCCTGAGGCACCATTGTCTATTTTGAACGGGACGGATACCTGCGTGTTTGAACCGGAAGTTATGTCGCTTATGGAAAGCGAGCGGGTGGAGCCCTCAAGTAGGTATTGGGCGCTCACAGACTCTGCTGTTGCGTCCCCCTTGTTTGCAAGGGTGAGCTGCAGGTATCCCAGCGTGCCGGGATAAACGCTGGAAGGAATTGTAGTGTAGTTTGAGATTTGCAATGTGGGCTGGGATTCTGCAAAAGAAAGGCCGAATGCCGCCAGCAATATCAATAATGCAAAAAGGTTTGTTTTTTTCATATAACCCGCCTCCGTTTTTTAGAAGTGTCGCTTTCTATTTTCCCGTCCATTATGCGTATTATGCGGTCTGTTTTTTCCGCAAGTGAATGGTCGTGCGTTACAAGTATCACGGTCATGCCAAGATTTCTGTTGAGCCCTATTATGTGGGATAAAATTTGCGCGCTTGATTTGGAATCAAGGTTCCCTGTTGGCTCGTCTGCGAGGATGAGCTTGGGGTCGTTTGCGAGTGCGCGGGCGATTGCAACGCGCTGCTTTTGCCCGCCTGAAAGCTGCGAGGGGAGGTTGTGTGCCTTGTCCGACATCCCCACTGCTGCGAGGTTTCGCTCCACTATTTCGCGCCTCTTTTCCTTTGGGGTGCCGCGTATCATGAGGGGCAGCTCAACGTTTGCGTATGCGCTTAGGGTTGGGGCGAGGTTGAACGCCTGGAATACAAACCCTATTGTGTCGCGGCGCAAATCTGCAACCGCGTCGTCTTTCATTTTTGAGATTGCCTTTCCCTGCACGTATATTTCTCCGCCCGTTGGCATGTCAAGGCAGCCGAGCATGTGCAAGAGGGTGGATTTTCCGCTTCCCGAAGGGCCGACTATGGAGATGAGTTCGCCCTCGTTTATTTTGAGGGAAATCCTGTCAAGCGCAAGGAAAGGGGTTTCGCCTGCGTAGAGTTTTGAAACTTCCTGCAAGTGGAGAAGCGGCTCTTGTTCTGGCATGTTATAGTTCACCATTGATGCGCTTTATATGCGCTGCCCGAGTTTGTGCCCAAATGCTGCCCAAATCCGAGAACTACTCATTGCTTAGTTTTGCGAATATGAGCAGCCCTATTGCGCTAAAGAGCATTGGGACGAATGAAAGCGAGCTTGCAATCCCGTAGGGCCCCATTGTGATGCGGATAAGCGGGAAGGAAGAAAGTGCATAGAGCAGGAAGGAAAACAGGAATGCGATTATGCCCAGCGTGAAGCTTGCGCGAAGGCGAAGGTAGTCCTTTACGTAGATGAAGAGCAGGTATATTGAGAGAAGCACGTTGAGGCCGGAAAGGGCGAGGCGAAGCAGGAGGTTTCCTTCAAGCGCCGTGATGAATGCGTTGTCTTCGAACCTTCCTGGAAAGCGGGAGTCCCCCATCATGCCGGGTAGAAGCAGAAGCGAGGAAATTGCGAGAAGCGCAAGTGCAGCCACTATGAGCGCGAGCGTGTAAATCGCCGCGAGCGCGCTTGTTGAAAGGTTTGTATTTTTCCTGGGGTTTTTCCTTGATGCCATTTCCTCACCTCTTGATTTTAACTATGTCGCGGAATTCCTTTTGGGCAAGCGCAATGTCGGATATGAAATAGATTTTGCCGTATGCATTGCCGCTGCATTCAAGTAGGGAATTCTTAAGCATAAGCTGCACGTGGTGCTCTGTTGTCTTGTAATCAAGGTGCGCAGCTATTGAAAGCTGGCGCAGGTTCATGGGCTTTTTTGAGAGAAGCATTAGCAGCCTTATGCGCGTTGGGCCGCCCTTTGTGCCTTCCAAAAGCCAGAAAAGCAGCCGTTTCATCGGGTCCATGTGAACACGTAGGTTCAAGCGTGGCGGATTTTAATAAGATATCTTTTACGAAGGGGATTTGGGCATAAGAGGGGTGGAATTTCGGAAAAGGGAATATAAAGAAGGGGAAGCGCGCTTTGAATTGTTCGTTATGAAAAAGCTATGCTTTATTTACAATGCATTCCAAAGCCAGAGAGCATGTCGTATCGCGAAATCATATCTGTGCCGGGAATGAAGCCCGTGCTATTTACGCTATTCATGGTGAGTTTTAGCTTTGGCATAATTTTCCCAATCCTGCCCTTTTATGCGCTCTCTCTTGGGGCAACGCCCTTTGAGCTTGGGATGCTCACTGCCGTGTTTGCGCTCATGAGCCTTGTGTTCTCGCCCATAATGGGAAGGCTTGCGGACAAATACGGGAGGAAAAGGCTGCTCATGGTGGGCACGATTGCATTTGCTGCAGGGTACGTTGTATTTGCATTTGCGGATTCGCTTTGGATGGCGTTTGCTGCAAGGGCGTTTGAGGGGATTGCGGCTGCGGCGATGTTCCCTGCGTGCCTCTCCCTCATATCGGATTTCAGCACTGAAGCACAGAGGGGAAAGGCAATGGGGCTTGTGAGCATGAGCTTTTCGGTCGGGATGATGGCGGGGCCGGCATTTGGGGGCATTGCAGCATCCTTTGCGGTGCGAGATGCATTTTTGCTTGCCGCGTTTCTTGCGCTGTGCAATTTTGCGTCAATTGCATTCCAGGTGAAAGAGCCAAAGGAGAAAAAGGAAAGCCGCGACATTGCAACGCAGGAGGGCAGCCTGCTTGCGCACATAAAATCCCCGCTTCTCTTTCTTTTCCTCTCAAGCTTCATGGTTGCGTTCATGATAGGCGGGATTGATGCGGTTCTTGCGCTTTACACTGCAGAGCAGATGGGATTCACATCTGCGCAGATAGGCATTGTGTTCATGTACATAGGATTCCTTGTCATGCTCATGCAGTTTGTTGCAGGGGGCATGATAAACAAATACGGGGAAGTAAATATGGTGATGTGGGGCCTGCTGCTTTCAGGCGCGGGATTTTTGCTTCTTGTATTTTCGCAAAGCTGGCTTATGCTCATGCTCGCGCTTGCTGTTTTTGTGGCAGGGAATGCGCTCGTGTTCCCGTCCGTTAACTCGCTCATAAGCAAGAGGGTGCAGGGAAAAAGGGGAGCGGTGCTTGGGCTTGCGTCCTCGTTTAGTTCGGGTGGGCAGATGGTGGGGCCGCTTGTGGGCGGGCTGCTTTATGGGATAAGCCACACGCTTGCGTTTATTGGGATGGCGGTCTTGATTTGGCTGTATTTTGCATTCTTTTCGCTCCTTGGGGCGAAAAGGCTGAAATAAGCTTTTTACTCATTTTTGGGTAAAACAATATATATAGGCGAATGTGGATTTTTTGAGCATGGGAAAGGCTAGTTTGGACAGGGCGGTTTGCGCGCTTAAGGCTGGAAAGCCAATTGTAGTTTTTGACTCTGCAAAGCGGGAAGCGGAGGCGGACATAATGGTGCACGCAAAATTTGCTAGTGCAAGCGTTCTTGCCATGCTGAGAAAAGATGCTGGAGGGCTCGTGTGCCTTGCAACAGGCGGGAAGATTGCAAAAAAACTTGGGCTGCCTTTCCTTTTTGATGCGTATGCGAAAATGGGGCTTGGGAAACTTGTGTATTCCAAGACAAAATACGGGGACAAGCCTGCTTTTTCTATTTCAGTTAACCATAGGGGAACCTATACGGGCATTACGGACAATGACAGGTCACTTAGTGCGCGCGAGTTTGAGAAAATCGCATCCGGAGTTTTGGAACGGGCGGAATTTGGGGAAGCCGCTGCGGGGAAATGGGGCAGGAAGAAGTTTGAGGAGGATTTCAAGGCTCCGGGGCATTTGCAGCTTTTGATTGGAAAGAGCCTTAAGGAGAGGAAAGGGCACACGGAACTTGGACTTGCACTCTGCGAGCGTGCAGGGCTTTCGCCTGCGATTCTCATGTGCGAAATGCTTGGGAAGGGAAGTGCGCTTTCTGTGCAAAAGGCAAAGGAATATGCGAAAAAGAAAAAAATTGTATTTATAGAAGGGAGAGAAATCTGCGGGAAGGAGTAAGCGGGCTTGCAAAAAATGCGGGCAGGGCAAATGCAAGTGGAGTCCATAGAAAAAATTCGGGTGGAATAAATGAAAAAACTAAAGATTGGAATGGCAGACACGACTTTTGCGCGCGCGGACATGGCGGCATTTGCAATTGATGAGATTAAGGGGAAATTCCCGCGCATGAAAATTGAGTTTGTGAGAAGGACCGTGCCGGGCATAAAGGATTTGCCGGTTGAATGCAAGCTTTTGTATGTGCGGGACAAGTGCGACATTGTAATGGCATTTGGGATGGTTGGGAAGGAGCAGGTGGACAAGACGTGCGGGCATGAGGCGTCGCTAGGGATACAGATGGCAAAGCTCATGATGGAGCGGCACATAATTGAAGTGTTCGCGCATGAGGATGAGGGGAGGGATGAGGCTGACTTGCTTTCAATTTTTGAGGACAGGAGCAGAAAGCATGCTGTGAATGCAGTTCTGATTGCAACTAACCAGAAAGAGCTTACGAAAATGGCTGGAAAAGGAGTTAGGCAGGGAAGAGCGAGCGTTGGACGGATAAGATAGGCAGGAAAATGAGGGAAGATTGATGCGGAAAATTGACGGGGAGTTCAAAGTGGCGGGTGAAAATATGAAAATTGCAATTGTTTCTTCTGTATTCAACGAGGAAATCACAAATGAGATGAGAAAATCCGCAAAGGCAACTGCAAAAAAATTGAAGGCGAAAATTTCGTGCGAGTATGTTGTGCCGGGCGTGTGCGACATACCTTTTGCATTGAAAAAAGCGTTCAAGAGAAAAGACGTGCAGGCTGCAGTCGTGCTGGGCGCTGTTGTGAAGGGCGAGACAGAACACGACAGGCTTATTGCAGAGGTCGCCGCGCACAAGTGCGTTGGGCTTTCCCTTGAATATGAGAAGCCGATTGGATTTGGGATTATAGGGCCGGGTGCGACATGGGCAAAGGCAAAGAAAAGGGGGAAGGGATACGGGGAACGGGCAGTAAGTGCTGCAGTTGAGATGGGGAAACTTTAGGCAGGTGGAGCTGTGAAAAAAAATCAAAACTGCAAAGGGCGCGAAAGTGCAGATGCTATTTTCGTAAAGAAAATCGCACAGGCAAAATTCCCAAGCAAGTACGGGAAGTTCCAAATTGTTGCATTTGTATCGTCGGACAAAAAGGAGCACGTTGCGCTTGTAAAGGAGGGCGAGGGAAAAGGAATCCCGCTCGTGAGGCTGCACAGCGAATGCCTTACTGGTGATGCGCTGGGGTCAAAGAGATGCGACTGCGGAAGGCAGTTGCAGGGGGCGCTCAAGAAAATTGAGAAGAACGGGGGAGGCGCGCTCTTGTATTTGAGGCAGGAGGGGAGAGGCATAGGGCTTGCAAATAAAATAAGGGCGTATGTACTACAGGATAGGGGAAGGGACACTGTGCAGGCAAACGTTGAGCTGGGATTTGGGGCGGACGAGAGGGATTTCGCATTTGCGGCGTGCATGCTAAAGCAGCTTGGGTTCTTGAAGGTGAGGCTTCTTACGAACAATCCGCAGAAAGTGCGGGCATTGGAGGAGAACGGGATAGAAGTTGTGCAAAGGGTTGCGCATGAATTTGTTACAAAGGAGAATAGGGAGTATTTGAAAACAAAAAGGGAAAAGATGGGGCATTTGCTTTAGGGGGCGCATGCGTTTGGAAGATGAAAAATTCATGAGGGTTGCGATTTCGCTTGCGAAAAAGGCAGAGCCGCTGCCAAACCCGAGAGTGGGGGCGGTAATCGTGAAGAACGGAAGGGTAATTGCAAGCGGATACCATCATCGGGCAGGGGATGCACATGCGGAAGTGGATGCACTAAGGAAATTGAGGAAAGGGAAAGCCAGAGGCTCCACGATTTATGTTACGCTTGAGCCATGCTCGCACTATGGGAGGGTGCCCCCATGCACGAAAGCGATTATTGAGGCAGGGATTTCAAGGGTTGTGTATGCTGTTGAAGACCCCACAAGGAAAGTGAAGGGCGCTGAGGAGCTAAAGAAGGCAGGCATTGAAGTGAAAAGCGGCATTTTGAAAAAAGAGGCGCAAATGCTAAATCCTGCGTTTTACAAAGTTGCAAAAATGGGAATGCCTTTTGTCACTCTTAAGGCGGCGTGCTCGCTGGATGGGAAAATCGCAAGCAAAAGCGGGGAGTCCAAATGGATTTCTTCGCCTGCTTCAAGAAAACTTGCGCACTGGCTTCGCGCAAAGAATGAAGGGATAATTGCGGGAATTAAGACTGTGCTTGCAGACAATCCAAGGCTTACTGCCAGAATGGGGGGAAGGCGGGACCCGGTTAGGATAATATTGGACTCGAAATTGAGAGTCCCGCTTGATGCAAAAGTTCTTGCGGGCGGAAAGGCAGTTGTTGCTGCAAATATTGGATGCGATGAGGGAAAGAAGGAAAAGCTTGGGGAGATGGGCGTGAAAGTGCTTTTGTTTTCTGGAAATGGGATACCATTGCGCCTTTTGCTAAAAAAACTTGCATCTATGAACATCACAAGCGTGCTTGTGGAAGGCGGCGGGGAGACAAACGCGGGATTTGTGGAACAGAAGCTTGTGGACAGATATTATTTTTTCGTGTGCCCGAAAATAATCGGGGGAAGGGATGCAAAGAGCGCAGTTGAGGGGGAAGGGATTTCAAAAATTTCTAAGGCGCAGGGGCTTGTTTTTGAGAAAGTGGATAGGATTGGAAAGGACGTGCTTATTGTGGCTGTGCCTGAAAAACAGGCGAAAGCATTTTAATAACGCGGTTATAAAGATGCTCCACTTGCTTAACCATGGGGTGGGAAAATGAAAATGCTGGTTGTATTAATTATAGCGTCCGTGCTGCTTTTGTACGGGTGCACGCAAAATGCTGCAAACACGCAGGATGCGATGGAAGGCGGGGCGCAGGCAGGGGCTGGAAGCACAATGCCTGCAAAGGGCGAGGAACTGCCTGGAACTGGAACAAGTGCCGGGCAGGTGGATTCCGAAGGGCAGGTTGGAGGGGATGCTGCAGCGGCAGGGCAAGCTGGCCCTGTGGATGGAAATGGGATTGATGCAGGAGAAGCGAAGGCAGGTGAAGGCACGGTTGGAAGCGACGGAACTGGAGCAAGCAATGCTGGAAATGAAGGAGCAGGCGCTGGCAATGCTGGCGCAATGGGCGCAGTAAAGGAATTCACAATTGAGGCAGTGATGTGGGACTTCTCGCCAAAAACAATCACCGTGAACAAGGGCGACACCGTAAGGATAACTCTTGTGAACAAGGACGTTTCGCACGGGATTGGGATAAGGGAATTCAATTTCAGCCTCAAGGCAGATGCAGGGCAAACTGCAACGGGCGAGTTTGTTGCGGACAAGGAAGGCAGCTACAAGTTCTTCTGCAACATATTCTGCGGGGAAGGGCACCGTGAGATGGCGGGCACGCTTGTTGTGAAATAACCTTTTTATTCAATTTTTTTTATTATTTCAAGAAGTTCGGAAAAGCGCTCTATTTCAAAGTCGGGAGTTACTGTGCTGTCCATGCCTATTATGGCGCCGTATTTTGCAAGGCACGCGCGCATGCCTGCAGCTTTTGCGCCCTTTATGTCGCGTGCGGCGTTGTCGCCCGTGAAAAGGATTTGGGAGGGCTCTAGTGCGAGCGAGGAGAGCAATTTTTGGAAAGGCTCTGCTGCGGGCTTTGAAGCGTTTGTATCGTGGAAGGTTATTACTGTGTCAAAATAGCCTGCAAGGTTCGTGAGAAGCAGGCGCTGCCATGCCTTGTTGCGCGGCGCATCTGTCACTACTGCGAGATGGTATTTTGAACGGAGCTCAAGAAGGGTTTGAGGCACATCCGGGTATGGATGCAGCACCGCAAACTTTGTTTTCAGGTATGCGAGGATGCCTGCCTGCTGTATGCGCTCTGCCTTGTTAAGCGGCAGGTGGAACGGAGAGATAAGGTCATAAAATGTCTTTTGGTATTCAATGCCTTTCCTTGAGTATATTTCAAAAATGCGCTCCTCTGCCTCCTCTTTTGAAAGCGGCAAGCCGTTTTCCACCATTGCGGATGCTGCCGCAGCGGCAGTCTTTCTCTTGAAAAGCATGAAATTTATGAGCGTGTTGTCCAAATCAAATGCAAGCGCGGAAAGCTTCATATAAGGCAGTCGCAGAGAACATTTTAATAAATAAGGGAGCAAAATGGAACTGCTGATATTATGGTGATGACACTTTCAAACCAAAAACTGCAAATCGGTGAGAAATGCCCGGACTTTGAGCTCAAAGACGTGGGCGGGAAAAAAGTTAAGCTCTCTTCGCTGAAAGCAAAGGCGATAATGGTTGTTTTCATGTGCAACCACTGCCCGTTTGTGCAGGCAAAAATGGAGGAAATGATAAGGCTGTACCGCACTTATGGGAAAAAGGGCATAGTGTGCATCGGGATAAGCTCAAACGAGGCTGAAAATTATCCCATGGATTCCTTTGAGAACATGAAGAAAGAGCTTGAGGAAAAGAAATTCGCACATTATTATTTGTGGGATGAGACGCAGGAAGTTGCACGGGCATATGGGGCTGCGTGCACGCCTGACCCGTATTTGATGGATGGGACGTTTAATCTTGTGTACCATGGAAGGCTAAACGACAGCATGGGGCCGCTTATGAAGGCAAAAAACTTTGAAATGGAAGATGCAATGAAGGCTGTGCTTGCGGGTGAGAAGCCTGCGCGGGACTTTGTGCCTTCTGTGGGATGCTCAATAAAGTGGAAAGAGTGAGAAGATGCAGGAAAAACAAGAAGAACTCGACAAGGGAAGCATGCACTGGTCTGTGCAGCTTGCGCAGGATGTGATGCAGAGGAAGAAAGAGCCGTATTTGATAAGCGCTGGCATGACAACGAGCGGGCCGTGCCATTTGGGAACGCTTTGCGAATTTTTGTATCCCCAAGGCATAAAGAAAGCCCTTGAGATGCAGGGGAAAAAGGCAAAATACTATTTTGTTGCGGACATATATGATGCGTTTGACGGCGTGCCTTCTGTTTTTGAGAAGTACAAAAGCGCGCTTGAGCCGCACCTTGGAAAACCGCTCTATACTGTGCCTGACCCGACTGGGAAAACTTCCAGTTTTGGGGAGCATTTCATGACCGAGGCGCAGGAAATAATGAAGCATTTTGGGGTGGAAGCCCAAGTGATAAAGATAAATGAGATTTATGC
>Ga0172370_10009306_pt1 | contig 11528 bp, 7 predicted proteins | sample LakKiv5m_FD_114538 | JGI IMG/M metagenome (GOLD analysis project Ga0172370, IMG submission 114538) | Freshwater microbial communities from Kabuno Bay, South-Kivu, Congo - kab_022012_11.5m | ecosystem: Environmental > Aquatic > Freshwater > Lake | place: Democratic Republic of the Congo...
ATTGAGGAAGACCGATTTGTGCGTGATTCCGAAAGACATTATGACCTGGATGCTATCGCAGAAGAATACAAGCATAAGCCAGAATTCCAGGGTTTCTTTGAACTTATCGCAGATGATTTTGTATCAATGGAAGAATTAGAAGATTTCGCTCTAAAGAAATTATCCGCAACCCAACAGGTAAAGGCAGAATGGTCTGATTTTCTGGTTGAACGCATTCATCAGGTGCGCGAACGTGAGAATCGCCCGATCATTCGTGCACATATTGGAATTGCAGCTGAAACGATCGAACCCACAATCAAAGCAATCGAAAAATTATCAGATGCAGAGGCTTTCGAAATCGTTTCACTTGCTCCTGACCAGACATCTCAAGAATTACTAGCCAAATTCATTCGAGGTGAAGAAGATCCCAGCAAATACCTTGCCGGCCAGGGTGGTGCGCCGATACGCACGGTTGAAGATCTAAAACGATTGAAAGAAGCCTCGCGGCGAGGTAATTTCCCAATGATGCGCATTTACACCGGAACAGATGAATTGGTTGCGCTGGCACATCTCTGGGAAGAGCATTTAAACAGTTGTTTTCCGGCTGTTCCGATCTTTTTCTATAACGTTTTGGATGGACGAGGCCCCATTAGTATTCGCGATTCATTTGAAGAGCATTTTCAAACGATCGAATATTGGGCAGGAGTCGGGAAACCTTGTGAGATAAACGATCCACACCAATGGGGATTACGCTATACAAGCGATGATATGCAGTTAACAGACCATGTGCTGTGTGCGATTATTGCTTTGAAGAAAGGGATCAAGCATTATGTCATGCAAATGATGTTCGAGCTGCCGCCTGAAATTTCAGCTATGGATGATCTGGCAAAAATGAAAGCTGCCTACGAGCTGGTTGAACCATTGACCCGCCATTATGACTTTAACATTATCAAAGAAACCCGTTCTGGGTTACCCGGTTTCCCACCAAACCTGAACGAGGCAAAAGGGCATCTCGCTTTTGGAATTTACACACAACTTCATATGGAGCCAGATATTCTTCATGTAGTTACCCATTCTGAGGCACATCACGAAGCCAGCGCTGACGACATAATCGAATCGTGCGAAATCACCAAGCAAGTATGTTGGGACTTTGTAAAAGGAAAAATTCCATCAATCTGGAATGACCCAAACATGAAAGCCCGCATTAAAGAGTTAAAGGAAACCGGTATGTACAATGTCCTCCACACAGCATTAGTGGGTGGATATTCCGGTCCTGTTACTCCCGAGAATTATTGGGAATGGGCGCATGAACCCTCAGACAACACTGAAAAGAATTTTGAAACGCTGCTTCTCAGCATTGTTGACGAGACCAATTACCCGATGGGAGGGTGCGGAGTAATCAGTGGGGATACGCTTGAATTATGCCTCCAGATCGGATTGTTCCAAGGGCCACATATCACGGTTGTAGATCGACGTTATGAGATGGCTGGTGCCTGCCGAACAAAAGTTGTTGAAGGCATGTGCCGAATAGACGAGTGGGATGGGATCAAGGTTAAGAGTGAAATTGAGCGCGTTGATCTTGTACGCAAGCGTTACCCCTGGTATTTCTATAAAGATGTCACCCTTGCGGATGATGCCACTTTTATCGGCGAGGATGCAGAAGTTGAAACCATGGACGAAAAAGCAGTACAAGATTTTCGAAAGGAAATTGGCATTTCCAATCTGACGAATAAGAAAATTATGGTTGTCGATTTTGGGAGCACATTCTCCAAGGTCGGAATTTTCGATACCAAGGACGAAACAATTTCACTTAAATATATCCCAACCACTGTCGACGATCTTCGAATCGGTCTAGCAAATGGCCTGGGTGTATTGGATGCCTGTAAGAAAAGCGATGATTGGAAACCGCTCGGCGATAAGATGAGCGAGTTTGCCGTACGCCTGCCATGTTCAAGTGCTAAAGGTGGTTTGAAAGTCGTAACCGTTTCATTGGTGGAAGAAGAATCTGGATTTGCTGCTGAATTGGCGGCTTTGACTGCTGGTGCCAAGATGGTTGGCTTTTATAATGGAAAACTTTCACCCCAGCAAGCCCGCTCTATTTATGAAAATGACCAACCAGAGATCATTTTACTGGCAGGTGGGACAGATAATGGCGGTGATTCTGAGACTCAATTGCATAATGCCAGAATGTTGGCAGAAGCTTCTCGATTCGCTTCCTATACGCAATACGGAGTGCCCGTCGTCTATGCTGGGAATCAGGATATCCGAGAACAGATTGAGAACATTTTTAGGCATCATAATATAGATATACGCATAACAAAAAATGTGATGCCAGAGATCAATCAATTCCAGATCGAAGTTGTCAATGAAGCAATCCGTGAACTATTCCAAACCGTTATTATTCGTGGAAAAGGGTTTGATGTTGTCGAAGAATATATGGATGCACCTTTCTTGCCCACTCCTCGAGCAGCATTCCGTGGGATAAACCTGTTGGCACGAGGATATGGAAATGAGCCCGGTATTGGAAATATCCTGGCTCTTGATATAGGTGGTGCAACCACAGATTTCTACTCTAATGTACTGGACAATCCACTTTACGATTACCCGGGAGAGGATAATCTCCGCAAAGTAAAGCGCACAATTTTGAAAACTCCCAATGTTCCTCTTGTTTACCGGCGAGTGGAAGGCAAATATGGTCTGGCTTATAACGCTGAGAATATTAAAGACCTTGATGTATATAAAGATGGAAGTATGGCAATTGCCATGAGTGGTTATTTGTCAAGATTCTTCAAAAATGAATTCCAGCCAGGCAAAGGACAATTCACACAGTTCCTTTACAAGAACAATGGAGCAGTGGAAATCAATCTTGACATGTATTTGAGTTGGATAAGCAAAAACCCGCACATAATGCCCACTAATGAACTTGAAAACGCTGCCAACTCCTTCCTGGCAAAAGAAATCATGTCAATTGCCACAGGAAAAAATGTTGGCTATGTTAAAGAAACCGAGACGTATTTCCTTCAGCATGGGGTTAATTATTTCAACAATGATGTCACAGTGCTCCTGATCGGCGGAACAATCTATCACGCATGTAATGATAAGAAACCCGGTTATCAACAGGATCTGGCCATGATCGCAAGTGGAGTACTTTATGATGCTGAACAAGAATATTTACTAAGACCAAATGGAAAAGTGTTGCTGGATGCAAGCTACCTTGTGAGTATTCTAGGTGGTTTATATGGCAGAGTCAATCCTGAACAGGCATTGCGTGTAATGAAAAGAGAATTGATAACTTTAGACATAGGCGTTGCGCGCGGCAACCAATAATGTCTGCACACAAATATCTAATTACAGGACAATCGAGATATGCATGATCAATAAACTGAATCTTGCTCGGCATTTTTGGTTTTTTGTCCTGGTAAAAAAATATTGAAAGAGGTGAGACGGGAAGATATTTGTAATAAGATTTTTATCAAACCACAATTCAGATCCATCTAAAGGAGGAATGTAATGTTTTCAAAAAAGAGATTCGCTATCTCGCTCGTGTTGTTACTTGGATTTGTTCTTTCAGCATGCGGAGGAGCAACTCCTACCCCAAGTGTTCAATCCAATCCCACCGATGTCCAGGCAACCGCACCCGCAACAGAGGCTCCTGTATCTGTTGAACCACAGACCATCGTCGTAGCTCTTGCTGCAGCTCCTCAAACCCTGGACCCTGCCGATCATCGTGATCGTACCTCAGAAACTGTCATCCGCGACATGTTCGATGGACTGGTAACCCGCGACAATATCAGCGGAGTCCACCTTGAACTGGCTACTGATATTACATGGACAGATGATACAACTCTGGCGATCACATTGCGTGAAGGTGTTAAATTCCACGATGGTTCAGAGATGACTGCAGATGATGTCGTTTTCACCTTTGATCGGATCATCAAAGAAAATATGATCGAATATCCTGAAGCGCATACTTCACCTCGCAAAGGCTTGATCGCGCCACTTGTATCCATAGAAAAGACTGGCGATTACTCCGTGGTAATGCACTTCTCTGCTCCCTTCCCAACTGGCATGCAAATGCTTGTACACCAGCAGATCCTTCCTAAGGCTTACCTGGAATCAGTTGGTACAGAAGGTTTTATTGCTGCTCCCATCGGCACCGGACCGTTCAAATTCGTGTCTGCCCAACCCGGTTACACTGAAATCGTAATGGAGAAATTTGCAGACTATTATGGCGGTGCACCTGATCTGACCCCGGTTGGAACAGCTTGTGTGGACACAGCAGTATTTCGTGTCATCCCAGAAGCATCCACACGTGTAGCTGCTTTGTTGGCTGGCGAAGTGGATATCATCCAAAATGTCCCAGCAGAATTGGTATCAACTCTGGAACAAGTTCCCGGTATTCAGATCAAGACAACCCCCGGAACTAGCCCGATCTGGATGGAAATGAATGTCAATCAAGCTCCTTTTGATGATGTGCGCGTCCGCCAAGCATTTAACTACGCCATCGACAAAGACTTACTGGTTTCTGCCATTTATGGCGGTAAAGCTGTCGTATTACCTGGAGCACTTTCCCCCAACAACAACTTCGCAGACCAAACCCTGAAACCGTATGCTTATGACACTGTCAAAGCATTGGAGCTATTGGCTGAAGCTGGATGGAAAGATAGCAACGCTGATAATATGCTCGATAAGAATGGGGCTAATTTTTCCTTCACGATCGATACCGAAGAGAAATACCGCTCGATCTCTGAAGCTGTAGCAAATCAGTTACGCGCCATTGGAATAGACGCAAGTGTTCGCATCTGGGATTATGCTGTTGTAAAACCGCTTTTATTGAACGGCGAACGCATGGCATTTTTGGATGCATGGGGAGATTCAGCTTTCGATCCTGTGGGGCACATGGAAGCCAAGTGGCACGGTTTCTTAACGGGCACAAGCTATGGACGTGGAAATTTCTCTGGTTACAATAATCCAAAAGTTAATGAATTAATCATCCAGGGAGAAACCACTGTTGATGTAGCTGAGCGGCACACCATCTATGATGAGGCTCAACAATTAATCTATGCCGATGCTCCAGCCATCTTCCTTGTACTGCCGGATGTAGTTGAAGCTGCCTCAGCCAGGGTCCTGAATTGGAACCCAGCATCTGATGGTCGTATCAACCTGCATGATGTCTGCCTGGAAAAATAACCTGTGTAAAATCAACCTTTAATGATCGTTCCTGGGGTAACCTGTTGGTTGCCCCAGGAATCCCCTTATCACCTAATCCGGGGTCAAATTTATGAAAGCAATCAAAATTCTTGAACGTACCCTGATATCCATCCCAATAATTTTCGGTGTGGCCATCATTGTGTTCTTATTCATGCGACTGACACCAGGGGATCCTGTGGATATCATGATGGGAGGTAGTGGATTTGTCTCTGCAGGAGAAGTGGAACAACTTCGGTCAGAATTTAACCTGGACAAACCATTACATATTCAACTTTGGTTATTTCTCAAAGGCGCGGTTCAGGGAGATCTGGGCTATTCATATGTTCAGAAAGTTCCAGTAGTTGACCTTATTAAAGATCGATTGCCTGCAACCATTGAACTTGCTGTGTCCGCTCTTTTCTTTACATTGATCATCGCCCTGCCTATAGGTATCATGTCTGCTGTCTGGCAAAATTCATTACTTGATCGGTTAAGCATGGCTGGTTCATTTTTAGGAATCTCGATGCCTGGTTTTTGGTTAGGTATTATTTTGATATTATTTTTTTCTGTACGATTACACTGGTTGCCAGTTCAGGGTAGGATTAATTTTGATGCCCATCTTGATACTCGCACTGGATTTTTTGTTTTGGATAGTATTTTAACTGGTAATAATCAAGCGCTTATAAGTTCCCTTAAGCACTTAATCTTACCAGGGATCACGTTGGGAGCAGCAGCTGCGGCAGTCGTGGCACGTGTTATCCGCTCCAGTATGTTAGAAACCTTGCGTTCAGATTATGTCGTTCTCGCACGGAGTAAAGGTGTTCCTGAAAGAGGAGTTGTATTAAAACATGCATTACGAAATGCCTTGATCCCTACCGTGACTGTGGTAGGACTACAGGTAGGAGTATTGCTGGGTGGCAATATGATCGTTGAAACCGTATTTGGCTGGCCTGGATTAGGCCGAATGGTGGTAAGCGCTATTTTTGCCCGAGATTTTCCACTGGTTCAAGGTTCAGTTATGGTTTATGCAATTACATTTGTTATGGCAAACCTGATCGTAGATATCCTTTATACGTATCTAAATCCAAAAATTACACTCTGACGAGGAGTAAGAAAAGTGGAAATCATCCCCGCAGTAGACAGCCCAATTCAACGTAAAGTGTACCTGTGGCGTATCCGATCTAAAATGTTGCGACGTTCCACAAAAGAATTTTTTTTGGAATTGCTTAGACATCCTACAGCATTGATTGGCGGCATTATCGTTCTATTATATATTTTTGCAGCGATATTTGCCCCACAAATAACCAGTCATGACCCTTCTGTCGGAGATCTGCATGACCGTTTACTTGCACCTGCATGGGAAGCTGGAGGCTCCTGGAAATTTCCCCTGGGAACAGATGACCAGGGTCGTGATCTTTTGACGCGTATTATCTTTGGCGCAAGGATCTCGTTATTGGTAGGTGGGTTATCAGTGAGTATTTCTGTACTTGTTGGGGGTACCTTAGGCGCTTTAGCAGGGTATTATCGTGGCAAGTTTGATTCCATTATTTCGCGTTTTGCAGACCTGCTTCTAGCATTCCCTTTCTTGATCTTTGCCCTCGGTGTTATGGCATTCATTGGACCAGGTATTAACAATTTGATCATGGCATTGATCTTCAAGGGATGGGTTGAATTCTTCAGACTTGTGCGCGGCGAGATGATGTCGGAAAAAACTCAAGAATATGTAGAAGCTGCCAAAGTCACCGGCCTTGGTAATTTTGCCATTATTGTAAAGGAAATCCTACCAAATATCGTTCAATCGGTTTTTGTACTGGGTACTCTTAGGGTTGGGGAAATGATCATCATGGAAGCCAGCTTGAGCTTCCTCGGTCTGGGTATACCTCCCCACATTCCTGCCTGGGGCTCGATGGTAGCTGCCGGACGCGATCTTTTACTGTTTGCGTGGTGGGATTCCACCTTACCAGGAATCGCTCTGATGATCCTGGTCCTTTCTGTAAACCTTCTGGGTGAGGGTCTTCGTGATATTTTGGATCCTCGCCTGAAAACCATTGCCTGACATTGCTTAAGGAAGCAAATTCATGGAAATAATTCAACCTCTATTGGAAATAAATGGTTTATCTGTAACATACCCTACGAAGCGCGGTAAAGTTCAGGCAATCAACAACCTGACATTAAAAGTACCCGCCGGCGGCAGGCTTGGAATCGTAGGCGAATCGGGATGTGGAAAAAGCACTGTGCTACTTTCAATATTACAGTTGATCAACCGTCCAGGAAGAATAACCAGCGGAGAAATAAAGTTTGATGGAAAAAACATGGTGGGGATCTCGCCTAAGGAACTTCGCAATATTCGTGGCCGTGACATAACGATGATCTTCCAAGATCCGCAAACAACACTAAACCCAGTATTTCCGGTTGGCGAACAGATCCGTGAATCGCTACGCCTTCACCAACTGATACCTGGAACAACCCTACCCTGGCCATTTGACATTGCACGTAAACGACTTGAAAAAGAACGGGTCTTACAAGCCATGCAAGAAGTTGGAATTCCATCTGCAAGCGATCGTTATTCTGCTTATCCTCATCAATTTTCTGGAGGAATGCAGCAACGCGCATTAATTGCTCTAGCATTGGTTTGTGAGCCTAAACTTCTCCTTGCAGACGAACCAACCACTGCCCTGGATGTGACCATTCAGGCTCAAATTCTTAATCTTATGTTAAAAATCAACCATGACCATCACACAGCCATAATGCTGGTAACTCATGACCTTGGTGTGGCTGCTGAATTTTGCGATACGATCTCAGTAATGTATGCCGGCAGAGTTGTTGAACAAGGTCCAGTAGATATTGTTGTTACCGATCCGCAACATCCTTATACCAGTGGTTTACTTTCGTGCCGTCCCAGCATTGGTAATAAGGGCAACAAGATCCAACCCATTCCCGGAAATGTTCCTGACATCATCAATTTACCACCTGGATGCGCCTTTGCCCCCCGCTGCCCTATAGCTCAACCGATATGTTCTCAAGCTACCATTCCGTTACTTCAAACAGGTGAGAATACCTTTAGTCGCTGCCTTAAGCATGTAAATTTTAAACCTGACCCTACCTGGTCCTGGGAGCATATTATAAGGATATGCAATGAATAATCAATTTGCCGGTTATAACTGTCAACCACTTTTTGAAGCAAATAATGTTAAAAAACATTTTTACATCCAGCCAAGTTTCCTGGCCCGATCCCTTATCGGTGCAAAGACTAAAGTTGTTAAGGCAGTGGATGGTGTAAATTTGCGGATCTGGAAAGGTGAAACGGTAGGATTGGTGGGTGAAAGCGGTTGTGGAAAAACGACCTTGGGACGCATCTTCACCTACTTGATGGAACCAACTGAAGGTCAAATCCTATTTCAGGGAGAGGTTGTAAATGGAGGCAAAGTAAACACTATACTAAAACCTGGCGAAGATCCCCAGATCGTTAAATATCACCGGGTTGCGCAGATCATCTTTCAAAATCCCTATTCTTCGCTCAATCCACGGAAGACTGTTCGTGATATCATCACTTCACCCTTGCGTCACCGAAATTTGAATGATCCACTGGAGATCGAAGCCGAAGTGATCCGCTTGTTGCACCGGGTAGGTTTGAGCGAACGTCATATAGATTCTTATCCTCACCAATTCTCAGGCGGACAGCGTCAAAGAATTGGGATCGCCAGGGCGTTGGCGATGCAGCCTTGTTTCATAGTAGCCGATGAACCTGTCTCTTCATTAGATGTTTCCATTCAGGCTCAAGTCATCAATTTGATGGAGGAATTACGGGAAGAATATAATTTGACATATCTGTTCATCACTCACGATCTGAGCGTTATCCATTATTTTAGCAATCGTGTGGCAGTAATGTACCTTGGTCATATCGTTGAAAAAGGTGTAACAAATTCAATATTTGAATCGCCTCGCCATCCTTACACACAGGCCTTGCTTGCTGCAATACCTCAGGTGAAAAAAGAAAAACGTCGCCAACGGATCCTCCTGACAGGGAATGTACCGAGCCCAATAAACCCTCCCTCCGGATGCCCATTCCATTCGCGTTGCTTTGCCAAAAAAGGTAAAATTTGCGAAGAGTTATATCCACCATATTTCCAGGTAGATACCCAAAAAGTTGCCTGCTGGAATTATCAATCCTATCCTGAAGTAAAAGATGCACCTAATTCACCGATACCACAACCGGATGAGACTGGAAAACCATGATCAGATTATTGGACTTGCAGGGTAATGCCTTTGAGATCGGTGAACAACACGGTCTACAAGTGTCTGATCTTCGTCCCCTAATACTTCATTCAATGCAGGTACGACTTGCAGCACTTAGGGAAATGAATCCTGATCTGACACAACACATTAATAAGATCGCCCAGATATGGGAAAAACACGCTTCAGAAACACTTAAGATGCTGCACGGAATAGCTGAAAGCCTGGACCTGGATTGGGATGATTATTTTACTTATACAATTGCATCCTATTTAAATAGCATCCTTAATAATATTCAAAAAAGTGAAGGATGTTCCACATGGGCTGCCAGTGGTCTTATGACCCGTGACGGTTCACCCATCCTGGTAAAAAATCGTGATTACCATCCCGACCATAAACCATTGCAATGTGTTGCCAGGATCCAGCCCACTTATGGCAAATCATTTATGTGCTTGACCAGTGCTGGAAGTCCCGGAGTTTTCAGTTCGGGTATGAACGTGGATGGTCTGGCAGTAGTGGATACTTTTATATCTTCAAAAGATATCGGACCAGGTATTGCCCGTTATTCGCTAATGATGGATATCCTTCAGAATTTTTCAACTGTTGATGAGGCCATCCATCACTTAAACACGATCCCCCATTTTGGAGATGGTTCTGTGACTGTCCTTGATGCCAACGGAGACATGGCTGTTTTTGAAATTGCCCATTCTATCCAGGCTGTGCGCAGATCAGAAAGGGGATTTATCGCAAGCACCAATCACTTCAGTGCGCCTGAGACAAAACAATTCTGGGTAGATAGAGAACCAAATCACCTTAAAGGAAACTCACAAGAACGTAGAAAGATGATCGAAACTGCACTTGAATCTGCCCAAGGTCAGGTAGATGTTCCCTGGAGCCAATCATTGATGAGTCTCCATACTGATAAATTATCTGCTGTTTGCAGGCATGCTGAATTAGATCGCCTTTCTGTTACTGTTTCCTGCGTAATACTTCTTCCTCAAAAAAGAGGCATGTATGTAGCTAACGGGCTACCCTGTGAAACTCCATTTGACTTTGTACCGCTGGTTTCCCCCTGATTAATGCTATTCAAAATCCGCTAATAAATCTCCTTCTGTTTTAAAAGCGTTAGGAATTGAATATTATTTTAGAGAATTTTCTATTTGTACCACTGCCCAACTTTAGCTGATCTTGCGAGCTGTTCCGCATCACGGAATGCATGAATACACGCAACTCCTGAAGGATCATCCACCACAGAAACCAGTCCTTTATTGATCAATTCAAGATTTACCATTTTTTCGTCAATCACAACATACCGCAATAACTGACCGAGTTCATCTTTTTCGATCGAACCCCGATAGAGATTTACATCACGCCCCCAGACGAGCTGCCCGTTTAACATGGATGCGGCATCTGCAAAGCCAGCATCATCCGGCAATTGTAAGCCTATGTAACGAACATTGTAAACCAGACCATCCAACATAACTTTGACCGTGATCCCATCCATGATATCCAAAACCCGACCGACCTGCGCTTCACCGTAGGGGATACAATTTATTCCCGATAAATCAATGGAACTTATCGTTGTAGTGGGAGTAAATTCCACTCCACTGGTTTCTGTGGCTAATAATGCTGTAACGACGGGAGAACTTGTCGGGTGTGGACTGGCAGGTGTTATGGTCGCAGCACCACGAAGGTACGCGGGAGTCTCCTCAACAATTGCAGTGAGAGCCATACTTGTAAAAACTGCATCCATATCTATGGTAGGAGTGGATGAAATAAAGAACTGAGAAACACTACCCTGCAAGGGATTCCCACTTCTTAAATTGAAGATCACTAACACTAAACCAACCACACCTGCCATCAGCAAGAAAGATACCAGTATGATCAATTTATTGATAATGTCTTTTTGCCAGAATAATTTCAGGTTTTTCAAGATCCTTCCTATAAAATAAATCCATAAAACATGTGCCACACACCATAATGATCTACTCTAATTGCACGGATTTTAATACATTATTTGTGCAAATCTATTTATATTAAGCTCGATTGTATCTTATCGCATCAATCATATTCGTAATAGATTAAAAGATGATTAATAAGTTTCAAATAATCCAGGTTAATAACAA
>Ga0172370_10009308_pt1 | contig 11525 bp, 11 predicted proteins | sample LakKiv5m_FD_114538 | JGI IMG/M metagenome (GOLD analysis project Ga0172370, IMG submission 114538) | Freshwater microbial communities from Kabuno Bay, South-Kivu, Congo - kab_022012_11.5m | ecosystem: Environmental > Aquatic > Freshwater > Lake | place: Democratic Republic of the Congo...
ATTGTTGAAGGTGAAAAAGAAAAAAAGAAAATTAGATACACTTATAGTTTGTTAGATAGACACGATAAAAAAACTAATGTTCACTCAATGGCAAGAACAACTGGCTACACTGCTACAAGTGCAGTAAGGATGTTAGCCAAAGGATTGTTTGATCAACAAGGAATTTGTCCGCCGGAATTTATCGGACAAAAGTCTGATTGTGTTGATTTCGTTTTGAATAAACTGAAGGAACGCGGAGTAATTTATAATCAAACGATCGAGCTATTATAAAATAAATGGGAACACGGATTTAACAGATATAACGGATTTAGACAGATCAATCCGTTCTGATCAGTTCAATCCGTTGTATCCGTGTTCCAATAAATTGAATAAAAATAAATAAGGCATAAATGAAAATTGAGAAAATTGAACTTCGTCATATTAAAATGGTATTGGTTTCTCCATTCACAACATCAATGGGAACTGAATACGACGAGGAACATATAATTGTTCGCGTTGATGGCGAGGGCTTTACTGGCTGGGGCGAAAGTGTTGCCGAAGGAACTCCGTTTTACTCTTATGAAACTGTAACAACTGCCTGGCACATCTTACAAGATTTTTTAATTCCTTCAATTCTTGGTAAAAATATTTCTGATATAGATAGCGCAATTGCATCTTATGAAAAAGTACGTGGACATATGATGGCAAAAGCCGGACTTGAAGCCGCGTTGTGGGATTTATTTGCCAAGTCAAAAAATATTTCACTTTCAAAAATGATGGGCGGAACAAAAAATAAAATTGATGTTGGTGTAAGTATTGGTATTCAATCTTCTGTCCCTGATCTGATAAAAAAAATAGAAGGTTATCTTGCGGAAGGATACAAAAGAATTAAAATAAAAATTGCTCCCGGTAATGATATTCAATTTGTTAAAGCCGTAAGAAAAGAATTTCCAAATATTTTATTCCAGGTTGATGCTAACTCCGCTTATGAATTAAAGCATATAGATTTGTTTAAACAAATGGATGATTTGAATTTGTTATTGATTGAACAGCCGCTTGGATATGAAGATATATATGATCACTCAAAACTTCAGAAAGATCTTAAAACACCAATTTGTCTTGATGAAAGTATTCACTCGCTTGATGATACTCGTGCTGCAATTGAATTGGATAGTTGCAGAGTCATAAATATAAAACCCGGTCGTGTTGGCGGTTTTACGGAATCAAAACTTATACACGATTACTGTGCATCTAAAAATATTCCTGTTTGGTGCGGTGGTATGCTTGAATCAGGAATCGGCAGAGCAGGGAATGTTGCTCTTGCTTCGCTGCCAAACTTTACATTACCGGGAGATATATCTGCCAGCAAACGTTATTACAAAGAAGATATTGTTGAGCCGGAATTTCTTGTTAATAAAGATGGCACAATGGATGTCCCAACAAAACCAGGTATTGGTGTTGAAGTGAATATGAAAATGCTGGAAAAGGTTACTGTTAAGAAAGTTTTTTATGCTTAAATAATAAATTTATTCACCATTAAGAATTGCAACAAATTTATATTCTCCATTCACCTTGGAAAAATAAATTGTTGCTCCATCAAAGTTTACTTCATGTAAACTGCCAATGGGAAAATTGACTTTGACAATATTCCCATCTTTGTCGCTTCCCGAACTAAAAGACATTTTACTTTCCTTTGGTTTAACTTTGTCTAATAAAGGTAAGATGTAATCAGGTAATCTAAAGTTGTTAAAATCACCTGCATTTAAATAAGTCATATGATTTAGAAAAGGAAAAAATGTCATTTTTTGAATTTCGCTATAATCATTAGATTTAATACAAGTTTTGAATCTTAACCAGAATGAATCAATGTTTTGATTTGGTGAATTAATGATACTTTCATATTTATGAACGTTACTCTTAATATCATAATCACTCGGATACATCAGTTCCAATTTCTTGTAAATTTTTAATAGTTCAACATAGTCACCTTTTTTTTCATAGATATTCATTAGTATTGTATATGGATTCGTACTATATGGATGATATTCAGATTGGATCTCCTTTGAGTTTTCTTCCAACTTATTTTTTACAATGCTTTCTACATAATCAGATATCAGTTGGTAATCGGCGAATTCTTTTTGAAAAGTCATTATCATGATTGATAAAGTATAAAGAGCAGAATAATCTAAATTATCAGGCCATTTATCTAGATATCTTAAATTAATTAAGCTTATACTAAATGCAGGATCACCTGATTCTAAACCAACATATTGTTCATCAATAACTAGATATCCTGGATAATGATAGAATTTTGTTTTAGTCCCTTCACCATCATTAACTTGATGCAAAAATCTGTCATCAATTTTGAGTTGTTTTGATATAACATCATAAGAAGATTCTCCAAAGTAACAATTATCAGAAAAGCAGGACACATTTAAACCAATTAGTTTTGGATCATCCAAATTATCTGTGTTGAAAAATAACTTAAAACCATACTCATCGGGATTTAATTGATAAGTGATGAGCGATCGATTTGAATCAATCTGTTTGGAATTAGAAAATAGTTTTTGGAAATTAGACAAAGAAGAACCAAGTGTAATATTTTTCTTATCGAATTTAAGGATTAAAGTTTTATTTCCTTGTGGAAATAAATAAATATTAAATACAATTAAAAATAATCCTAGAAAGAAGACACTATTTTTTTTCATTTAATTATCCTGTCCAATAACCATTGAAATATTTTTTATTTATGTATTTCCATTCTTTTCCATTGAATTCAAATAAGTTAATTTCAGGTCCACATTCTGAACCAACATATTCAATAGCCACTTGTTTCTCATTCATTACATAAAATCCTTCATAGTTTTTGTTCTTTAACCTGTTAGGAATTTTTTCTTTTGCATTAAACGGATTAGCCCCCAAAAAGTTTACTATAACTTCACTTATGGCAGTATCTTTATATTTAACGCCGGGCCTAACTTTCAGTAGCTCGACTTTTATCCAAATATTCCCTTGTATTGGAAGCCCTTTAGGTAAATCAAAACTACAGTTAGCAAATCCACCCCAGCAGTCGCTTTCCTCTTCTCCCTCAAAAATATAGGTGTTAAATATCTTCTCATCGATTTGTTTTGAACTAATAAATAATGAAATTTTATATGAAGTAGGTGCACCATTGTTTGAAAGTGTTTCGCGACTTTTTTGATATCCGTAATAAATACCAACAAAAATTTTTGAAACCTCATTTGAGTTATCAGAATGTCCTAAATATGTAGCAACCCACTCATCAACACCGTCACCTTTTACACCTTCAACCCATGCTGTAGATTGATCAAAGTCACAAATGTTTTCGGGTCCGTAATCCGATACTTTAGAAGATGATAAGAAAGAAGATGCATAAAATTTATTGATTTCTGAAACTGGAGTTGTTTGAGCATAAATATTTGATAAGTCAAAGAGCAGTAATCCAGCGACTATATAGTAATCTATACTCATTGTTTTTCCACCGATAAAATATATTTACCAGACATATTATCACCCCAGTCATGAACATTAAACCTGTAATAAACATTCCCCTGTAAACTTAATCCTGTTATTTTACATTCTGTTTGAGAAACTGCTGACCATACCACTGTATTATCTGATTTGTACATTTCAATGGCAGGGTGGTAACCAGAATTGACCACTTTGGGTTTTAATGAAATATTATAATTCCCCGAATAAGGTGAATAGAAATATATTCTATCTTGATCACCATAGAAATTAATTAAACCTTCGTAGGAGAAAGAGGCATCATAAAAATAACTGCTGTCGTCAGTATCTCTAATAAAAGACAACTGGTATTTTCCAGCTTCATTATCTCCCCACTCTTTTACTACTAGTGAATATTTCCAACTTGGTTCCATTGAGAGATTAGATAATACTGTTTCATTTTGTGTTTTATTAGTTTTAACTAAAGTGTTTAGATAATATAGAGACACCTCGGGATGCAAGTTTGGATTAGCAGCATCTTTAATAACGGAAATGTGATAGTCCCCCTTAATCGATGGCTGAATATTGAAATAATCCACATCTCTTATGTATTGAATATTGCCAGAATAGTTAATATCTGAAAAAAATGATTTATCATCATCTGGGTCAACTTCAATATTCAATAAATACTTGCCTGTTTCGTTATCCCCCCATTCTTTTATCTGAATTTCGTATGTAAAATTAGTTTTAACACAGACAGATTGAATTACTGCTTGAATTTGATCTTTATGTTCACCTAATAGTTGATTTTGAGAATCAAATATTTTTATCTCTGGGTGGAAATTAGGATTAGCTGATAAGGGTTTACAGATAATGTGAACATAATGATTTGAATTTGGTGTAAAAAACAACCTATCTACTGCACCTTTTTCAGTTATTTCCCCATCATACGTTCCACCGATTTGAATTTCTTTTATTTTTTCTTCTGGTTCGTTAGTTTGTTCACACGAATAACTGATTACTATCACTATCATCAAGATAAAAATATATAAGGATTGCTTCATTTTGGTGCCTTAATGTTATTAGTTTTTGAAATTGTCGAACTCAATAGTGCCAAAATCCTTAGTTGTTTTTACTTCTGTCTTTACAGTATTTGGATCGCTAATATGATAAGAATCTCCTCCATCTTTATGTAGATACCATTTGGAGTCCTTTGACGAATATTTAAAAGTAATATACCTCGTCCATCGCCAATTACTTCCACCGTAATGTTCAATTGTAAAATATCCATTCTTTATTACCATTCGACTATATGGGTCACCATAAATACCACCGCAATTACGACAAAGAACGACATTATCGTTGCGTGCAATTAATTTTAATACACCACTTTTTTGACCGAGATAAATTAAAAGAGGTCTTGTTGCTTCTGAGTTATTTTCTTCAATTGAAAGTTTAAGTACTACTAATAAATCTCGATATTTATCCCGATTTAAATCACCAGTAACGGTATCTAAAATTTCATAACCGATACACGGGATATTCCCTAATGAATTTAAAGTAATATTTTCAGGAAAATTCTGAGCATTAGTAGAAGACACAATCAGAATTAAAAACATAAGTATAAAAAACTTTATAGATAAATTATTTTCTAGCATTAACATTTTTATATCTTTAGATTCAGAACTTTTTAGAAATTAAAATATTTTAGTAGAACACAGGTTCTTCTCTAATCAGCCTGATTGGAAACCCAAATTTTATTCCGTATAAAATATTTCCGGCTAAGTTTTTATTATCCCATGCAAAAGGTCCATCTTTACCAGAACTTAAAATGGTTTTCACATATAATTCGTACCATCCTCCATCAATTCCAATACTTAATGAAAAAGCACTTCCTTTTTTATTATCATCAACAGAAATAATTTGTTGTCCAAGAGCTTGATAGGTCATTCTAAAATTAAATGATGAATATCCAACACCGATAAAATAACCGTTAGAATACCGTAACTCAGCATTAAACTCAGACAATTTTAAACTGTTATAGAACATCTCAATTTCATGTGGATTATCAGAAAATGAAACATCTTTGTCTGTTGGTTTTATTGATCGATAGTAAGAAAAATTAATTCCTAATCCATGATATATTTCTGAACCAATAAATTTATTATCATCAAAATTAATCCCGAATAAAACATCGAATTGGTAACCGGCAAAACCAGCGTGAATTTTAGTATCAGGGAACGGATTACTTATTGATGCTGGTGGTTTCCAAGATACTGAGGATAAATTTATTGCTGCTTTTGGGATGAGGAATAATCTTTTAGGTGCAATGACTTCGCCACTGTTATAGGCAAATTCTTTAATCTGCTGCATTTCACTTTTCTGTCTTGCGCTTATTTCAGATGATTCAACTTCAATCTTATCTTCAAGTTCTTTGTTCTTTAAATTTATTATTAACACCTTATAATGATTTTTGTAATCAGTTACTTCCTTTTCCGTTTTTTGGTTGCGATATAAATTTTTTGAAGCATGACCCTGAGAGTTATTTGTAAATATTTCTTTTTCCTTAAGACTTATCCATCCATCACATTCAAGATAAACTAAATCATTTTCGGTTAATAGTTCAACACCTATCCAGTCAGCAACAGATTTTAAATTATTGGAAGGTATTTTCAACTGGCTAAATGGAGAAGATTTACTGTAAGCAAAATTTAATTTTGTGTTATGTGTTATTTCATAACTCTTAAATAACTGATAATTAAAAGGATTTTTTGAAATAAGAAAGCCTGGAACATCAACTTTAGTTCCCTTACCTTCTGTCAAATAATATCCTTCAGGTACAATATCATAAGAACTAACCACACGATCTGGATTATAATATTCTAAAGTGAAATTATTAAGATCCTTTCGGTATTTTTCCAATATTCCGTTTAATAAATATTCATCCTTACTAAATTCTATTTTTGATTCAATTGTATCATAGAGAGCTAAAAAAATATTTATATCATTCTTCTTGGTTGCTTCCATTTGAGTTTCATCGATATAATTTTCAAACGTTTGAATGAATAATTGTTTTGAGTCTTTAAAATCGTCAGGATAGGCAAGATTGAAGTAGATGTTGTATGCTTTTAATAAGTTGTTTTCTGCAGAATATTCAAATGCATTAGCATAGAAGTAATTGTTGCGGGCTAAGATAAGTTTACTTGTCAAATCCTTATAGTTTGGATTAACGTCGTTTACAATATTGAAATCACTGAGCGCAGTTTTGTAATCTGCCTTTGCCAAATTATTGGACCCACATTCATAATAGTGAAAAGTAATTTTCTCATTTCTTAATTCAATTTCTTTATCCAAGACATTAATTGCCTCTTGTTTTAGCGTTTGTAGATTAGTTGTCTCTTCATTCTTTAATGAATTTATTTTTTTAAGAATGTTTTGATATTTTTGTTCAGGGCTTTCTCCTTTAACTGGCATATAATTTCCTAAGGATAATTGCCTTCCAGATGGATCAGAGTAATAAGTTAATCCCTCAATAGATTTTACAGAGCCGCTAAAATATGTGCCCGGTTTCAATGATGACCTTATTGCATAGCGGACCCCGTTACACAGAACTATTGCAAACTTGTTTTCTCTTGATTCTACAATGCCATTTAATGAAATGTAACTAATATTATAATCTAATTTCTTGATTTCATTCTCGTAAGATGTAATTAATTTTCTGTTTGAATTTAATTGTTGTTTATACGTTTTTAAAGGAGCACTTAACGAATTATAATTAACAGAATAGTTTTCAACCAAATTCGCAATTTGATTTATTGAACTTGAAGATAATTTATTTTGCATCTCTATTAAATCATTTTTTTCATTTTGCTCTTTAATTTGTGGTAAAAGTACGAACGGGAAACTTGATACCATTATCAATAGAATAAAAGTTTTTTGATTCAGCATTCTAAATTTAGTCCCCCTCTCCATCATACTGTTCATCTTCAAAATTGTATTCAGAAATAAAATCAGCTTTGTCTTTATTTAAATTATAAGTTTTACTAGTATAACTAATGTCTTCATATTCATAAGGAACATTAACATAATCATATCCACCAGTATAACTTCGAAAATATTGATTATAATACTTTTGAGGATTATATCTTTGTTCAGTTCTGTAACCAGTTTTTTTGATGGTTTTATCAGTTGCAACTGTTAATTCAGACTTATCTTGATTATATGATAAGAATCTAATCGGATTTTCCTCATTGAAGAATTCAGATTTACTTTTACCATTTTCTCGAAAATTAATGGAAGAAAGATTATTATTTAGAAAGCTATAAAACTTGGTAACATATTGTTTTTTTATAGGATTGTAAAAATAAAATGAAATTATATTGTTGTTGTTATATAAAAATACCCCTATATCTATTCCAGCTTTGCTATTGCTTTGTAGTATTTCCAAATAAGAAGGGAAGATATTTTCATCAAAAAATATTTGATTGTTTTGATATTGTACCCAAAGATTTGAGCTAAGACGAGAGTTTTTCTCTGAAATATTATCTTTTGCGCTTTGAATTTTATTATTCTGCTTGAAGAATGATTTAACTTCTTCTTGAACAAGATGTTTAATTACAAGAAGTTTAGAAATGTCCCCAAATAAAGTCTCATCATTTTTTAGCTCTTCCTTTAATTCATCAACGATAGTTTCACCACAGAGTGATAATAAAGGTATAGCATCGTTGTTTAATTTTGCAATTTTCATCAGATTTACGCCGCTTTCAGAATTACCAAAAAAGGCATTCCCAGCTAATATGAAAGCATACAAAGCCTGATCAACTTCATCACCTTGCGCAATTTTAAAATTTTCTGATCCAAGCTTGCAGAGATTTTTTAATAAACTCTCCAATTCATCCAAATCATTGGTAACGATTCCTTGTTCAGATAACTGCTTTCGTAAATTCTTGGATGTTTCTAGAAAACGTTCCCGCTCTTTTTGTTTTAAGAATCCTTCCTTATTTAATTTGTTTTGATAAATTAAATTTTTCATAACAACAAAGTTTGGAACACTAATTCTAAAGGCTTTATCAAATGTTTTAATATTTTGTTCTTCAAATGATTTACGTACTTGTGCGTATAGAAGAAGTGATTTGGCTTCAATGTTCTCTTCATCATCATATAGCAATTCTTTTAGATTGGAGACAGCCATATCATAATTTTGAGCGTTCAAACTTTTAATTGCCTTTTCAATCTCTGAATTTCCTTTAAAAAAAAGAAAATATACAGCTATTAACACAATTACTCCCCCTATAACTGGTAAATAATATTTTGGTTTCATATTTATATCTTTCATTTTTTAATAACTTCTTTGGCCACTTGTAAGTTTTTTGTTATAAGAATTAGCTGCAATACCAGCCCAGATAATGCAGATAGGCCAGGTAATTAGCAAACCTAATCCTAACGTTAGAATGCCAACTATAAGATTAACAAATATCATAATAACGCCACCTACCACTGTCGAATAGAGCATTCCAAGTGGTCCGAAAAAAACTGCTAACACTATTGCAAGTCCAACGTTTTTTGTAGTTGTTACAACCACAGTGTTTGGTTTTATTTCATTCATGATTACTCCTTTAATTTGTTTTTAAATTTTCCTTTTTTACGGTACAAACCTCAGCATTAACCCAAACTCAGAAAAGGTTGGTTTATTATCTGTATTAAAAATATCCTTCGCAATAATTAAATCGTGGTAGTTGAAAGATAATCCTAATGATAACATTGGAATAACTCTGTATTCAACACCGAGCCCTAAATTCCAACCGAAGTTTAACCATTCAGATTCACTGTCAACTCGTTCCATATCAGGGTAATAACCAATTCCTAATGATGCTGTTCCATTAACGGGAATGGCAGTTTCAACTAATCCTTCTGAATTAACACCTATTGCAAAAGTAATAGGAATAAATTGATATTTTGATTTGTACTTATGAGTTGTGTATCCATACCAATATGTATAATATGTTTCGTCAACTTCTGCTTCTAATGATCTGTAGCCAATTCCAAGTTTACCGAAAAGAGTTTTGCTAAAGGGTAAGATTAAATTATAATAGAAGCTAAAACCATCATTGGGTACATTTGCTATTAAAGCGTGGCTTAGTTTTAACTTTGAAGGAGATTCATAATCAACTAATTCCGTTTTGTTTGTTACCGATGATTCATTAGAACCGTTATATTTAATCACATCTCCTTGTACAGAAATTGAAGTGCTTGCACCAAAAATGAAATAGCTTGTATATTCAACATCATAGCAGAGGTTTATCAAATTGTCCCCACCTTTTTTCTTAATAGCTTCACTAATAGCTTCATCTATATCTGCTCTGCCGAAAGGAATGATTCCGAATAAGGAAAAATGCCCCGCATCGGCTTCTGAAGTTCCAAGAACTTCATATTTTATATCCTTACCAGATTTATCAATCAGTGGTGATGAAGAAGGCGCAGTACCTTGTGGAATGGTTGCACAACCTATCATAAACATAAGGGTTAAGCAAAAGTATAGTATAGTTGTTTTCATTCAACCACCTCAGAATAATCATCATTAAATTTTATAACATCGGCTTTTACTTCTAATGAATTATATATTCCAATAAAATAATATGAACTTCTGTACCAATAGCGAATATTAATTAGCGCATCGCCACCCCTTTTCTTCGCAATGTCTTTAAAGGTATCATTGATATTTATTTCACCCAAAGGAATTATGCCAAAGAGATTTAGGTAACCATCGCCATCCTCTACTGTTCCAATAATTTGATATGATTTATTGTTTCCTTGTTTGTCAGCTAACTGTTGTGAAGTTGGTTCAATTCCTATTGGCGTTACAGCACAGCCGCCGACTATTAAAAAAACAACACAAGTGATTAATAATTTTGCCATTCTATTCCTTTCATAAAATATTATTATCAACCATCCTCATCCCGCACTTAACACAAAACTGTGCAGTAGGGTTTTCAATTTTTGTTTTACACTTAGGACATTCTTCAATTAGCTTTGTACCGCAGACTGAACAGTGAATATGATTTTCTTTTATATGTGAAAAGTTTCCACAGTTTGAGCAAAGTTTGTAGTAATCCCTTTGCTCATTTATGGATGTTTCCAGTTCTTTCTTTTTTATATTTAATTCCAATTGACACTCGTGGTTTATTTATTAAATACAATTGGAGTGCCGTGAAATTTTTGTTGTATTGAGGCAGAAAATGGATGAGATAGTTAGGGAGCGTAAACAGAAGTTTACTTTTAGTAAACTTCCATTAACATATTATTGATGTTCTATATCAAGTTCGTTTAATATTTTATAAACTGCTTGCCGAGTCAAGCCCGCAACTCTTGCAGTTTCTGAAACGCAGCCGTTTGTTTGTTTTAGTAGCGAAATAAAATATTGTCTTTTAAATTCCTTCTCTGAGGATTTAAAGTCAATGATCTGGCTAGAGTTTAGCTCAGCATTAAAATCATTTTGTTCTAATAAAAGTTCATCTATAGTACTTTTTTTAATTTCAGATCCATCGGACTTGACAATTGCCCGAATAATAAAATGCTCAAGCTGCCTAACATTTCCTTCCCAATTTTCTTTGTTAAGAGCACCATCAATATTTTGGGCAAGTTTATACTCTTCTCCAACTATTCTGTTTGAATGTTTTGAAACAAAATAATTTGCAAGTGCTGTAATATCTTCTTTTCTATCACGTAATGGCGGCACCAGGATTTTTAATACATAAATTCTATGATAAAAATCTGCACGCAACTTTCCATCAGCGATCAGAGTCTCAAGATTGTTATTAGACGCAAAAATTATTCTAACATCTACTTTTAATTTATTTCCTCCAACCTTACTAATACTTTTGTACTGTAAGAATTCAAGTAATTTAATCTGGATATTTAAAGGAATTTCAGATATTTCTGGAAGATAAATTGTTCCTCCATTTGCTTCCTCAAATTTTCCTTTTTTAGTCTCAATGGAGCCTGTATAAGAACCTTTAACTGAACCAAATAATTCGGAATCAATAATTTGTTCAGATAAACTGTTCAAAGAAACTACAACA
>Ga0172370_10009309_pt1 | contig 11525 bp, 13 predicted proteins | sample LakKiv5m_FD_114538 | JGI IMG/M metagenome (GOLD analysis project Ga0172370, IMG submission 114538) | Freshwater microbial communities from Kabuno Bay, South-Kivu, Congo - kab_022012_11.5m | ecosystem: Environmental > Aquatic > Freshwater > Lake | place: Democratic Republic of the Congo...
GCCGCCAGCAGACTCGACCCGTTCCGGTCGCGGCTGGCCCAGCATCTGTCGGGGGGAATGAGGCAGAAGCTCGGGCTGATCTGTGCGCTGATCCATAGCCCACGTCTCCTTCTGCTCGACGAGCCGACGACGGGCGTGGACCCTGTCTCGAGGCGCGAGTTCTGGCAACTGCTGCTGGAGATGGCAGACGATGGGACCACGATGCTCATCGCCACGCCTTACATGGACGAGGCGGAGCGCTGTCATCGGGTTGCGCTGCTCGATGCGGGCCGGCTGGTGGCGTTCGGCTCGCCCACCGCGTTGCTCGCCGCCATGAGCCACACGGTGATCGAGATCGCAACATCCCAACCGTCACTCGCTCGGGCGACGCTGTCGGAGGCCGCCGACATCCGCAGCGTGGAGATGTACGGAGATCGGATCCATGCTACGGTGGATGCCGCGCCCGATCTGCCCGCCATGAAGTCGCGCCTGGCGGCAGCCGGCGTTGCGGACGCCACGCTCGGGGTCGTGCAGCCTACCCTGGAGGATGTCTACATAGACCTTACCGGCGGCGCACCGTGAGCACTGAAGCTCCAGCCCAGCCACTCCCCGAGCGCGATGCCATCGAGTGCCGCGAACTCACGCGTCGCTTTGGTACGTTCACGGCGGTCGACCGTGTAAGCTTCACCGTCCGGCGCGGCATGGTCTTTGGCCTGCTCGGCCCCAACGGCTCGGGGAAGTCCACCTCCATCAGGATGCTGTGCGGCGTGTTGCGTCCCAGCTCCGGCTCCGCCCTGGTGAACGGCGTTGACGTGGTCACCAACCCTGAGGCCGTACGGCGCAACATCGGCTACATGTCGCAGCGCTTCAGTCTGTACGAAGATCTGACTCCCGAAGAGAACCTCGAGTTCTACGCCGGCGTCTACGGCTTGCACGGCGCGGTCCGTCGAGGGCGCATCCGCGACGTGCTGGCACAGACCGGCCTGGCCGATCACCACACGGGCATTGTGGGACGCATGTCGGTCGGCGTGCGCCAGCGCGTCGCCCTCGGCGCCGCGCTGCTTCATCGGCCGTCCGTCCTCTTCCTCGACGAACCGACGTCCGGAGTGGACCCCGTCTCCCGGCGGCGCTTCTGGGACCTCATATACGATCTGGCCGCCGCGGATGTCAGCGTGCTGGTCACCACGCATTTCATGGACGAGGCCGAGCATTGCCACGAGCTGGCCATGCTGCGGGATGGCTCGGTCGTGGCTCGGGGTTCACCGCGCGAGTTGCGCCGCGCGCTGGCCCCGGGAGTGGTCCTGATGGTCCTAGTTGAGCGCCCTGAGCCGGCGGTCCACGTCCTGCGGCGAACGCCTCTCGTACTCGATGTAACCCCTGCCGGACGGATGGCGCGCGTCAGGCTTGCGCCGATGGAGGACCCCGAGGCGCATGTCCGCCACGCGCTCCGCGAGGCAGGCATCGCCGTGACGGAAATCCGTCCGGCGCGCGCAACCCTCGAGGACGCGTTCGTGGCCGCAGCCGAGGACGACAGACCGTGATGCGGGCGCCACGCACGCGAGTCCCGGCGGTCCTGAGAAAGGAGCTCCGTCAGATCCGCCGCGATCCGCGCCTCCTCGCCGCGGCCATCCTCCTTCCCGTATTCATGCTCTTCATCTACGGCTACGCGATATCGAGTGATGTTCGCGACATCCGTCTGGGGCTGGCGGATCTGAGCAAGAGCTACGAGTCGCGCAGGCTGGTAGCGGCGCTCACGGCGTCCGGTCACTTCCAGCTCGTCCTCTCGTCCGATGACCCGGGACGACTTGAAGAAGCGCTGGACGACCGCACCATCTCCGTTGCCTTGGTGATGCCCGCACGGTACGCACGCGATCTCGCGGGGCGAAAAGGGGCTCGCGTCCAGGTGCTGATTGACGGGGCGGATCCCGCGGTCGCACAGGTGACGGCCGGCTATGTCGAGGCCGCAATGCTCTCTGGGGCGGCAGCCGAGCTTCTCACGTATGCTCGGCGCAACGGCCTCGTAAGCAAGCCCCGCGGCTTGCCGCCCCTCAAGCTCAGCGCCAGAATGCTCTATAACGAGGACGCAAACAGCACGTACTTCATCGTTCCCGGTCTCATCGCCGTGGTCCTGATGGCCTTGTCGGCCTTGCTCACGAGCGGCACCATCGCGCGCGAACGAGAGCGGGGAACGATCGAGCAGCTCATCGCCTCACCCATCCTGGCATGGGAACTGATGCTGGGCAAGGCGGCAGCCTACGTTCTTGTGTGCCTGTTCGACGTCGTCATGGCCGTGGCTGTCGGGACGCTCTGGTTCGGGGTGCCCTTGCGTGGCAGCGTCGCGGCCCTGGCATCCGCCTCCGGGTTGTTCGTGATGTGCGCCCTCGGCACGGGGCTGCTCATCAGCGCGTCAATCCGCACACAGCAGACTGCCATGTCCGCCGCGATCATGCTTACGATGGTGCCGAGCATTCTGCTCTCCGGCTTCTACTTCCCGATCCGGAGCATGCCCGCTGTGGTGCAGTGGTTCACGTACCTTGTGCCCGCGCGCTACTACATGGTCATCGCGCGCTCGATCTTCCTGAAGGGGGTCGGCTTCGCCGAGACCTGGCCGGAGATGCTGGTCCTGGCCGGAATGGGCGCCGCCTACATGGTCGCCAGCATGCTCGCGTTCCGGAAGCACCTATGAGCGGTCGTTTCTGCGTGATGGGGCGCGCGGCGTGAGACGTGTTCTGGACATAGCCGTCAAGGAGTTCCGCCAGCTTCGTCGGGATCGAACGATGGCGCCCTTCCTGATCGCGATGCCCGTATTCCAACTCGTGCTGTTTGGCTACGCAGTGAGCACCGATGTTCGTCATGTCCAGACCGTTGTATGCGACTTCGACAACAGCCCCACGTCGAGGCTGCTGGTGCACGACCTGGTGCATGGCGGCTACTTCGACCTGGTGTCGAGCGTCCAGAGCCCGAGCGACGCTGTCCGCTTCCTCGACGAAGGAAGGGCCTCGCTGGCGCTGGTGATCCCGCGCGACCTCCATCGCGACATCGCTCGGGGCGACACGGTCACCGTTCAGGCGCTCTTCGATGGGAGCGACGGCGGCACCGCCACCGTGGGGCTGGCCTACGTCAACCGAGCCGTCGCGCGAAGGGGCTTGATCGTGCTGAACGAGCGGATGCAACGGGCCGGCTCGAATGCGCTGGTCGGCGCGCGCCTCAGCGCAGACACCCGCGTTCTGTACAACCCCGGCCTGGAGACCCGGAACTTCATGGTGCCCGGCGTCGTTTGCGTGGTCGTGGGTCTCGCCATGACCGTCGCCTCCGCTCTTGCCATCGTGCGCGAGCGTGAGATCGGGACCATGGAGCAGCTCATCGTAACGCCGGTGCGGCCCTGGGAGCTGATGGTCGGCAAGCTCGTTCCCTACCTGCTGATCGGCTATGTGGATCTCGTGGCGATCCTGATGATCGGCGACCGGCTCCTTGGTGTGGCGGTCAGAGGCAGCCTGTCTCTGCTCCTCCTCCTTGCGGGCGTCTTCCTGGTCGCGCAGCTCGCGATCGGGCTGGCGATCTCAACGGTGTCACGGACACAGCAACAGGCCATGTTGTCGTCCGTCTTCTTCCTCATGCCCAACATGCTTCTGTCGGGGTTCATATTCCCCATTGCGAACATGCCGCCGGTGCTCCAGGCCGCAACCTACGCGCTTCCGATGAGGTACTTTCTGGTGATCGTGCGCGGGATCTATCTGAAGGGCGACGGCATTGGCCAGCTTTACGGCGAGATCTGGTGTCTGGTTGCACTCGCCGTTGCCATTCTGGCGGCTGCCGCGTCCCGCTTCCGGAAGACCTATGACTAGACCGACTGCGCCTACCGATCACCCGCGAACAGGCAGGTGTTGCCGCCGGCCGGCACGGGCGTCTATTAGGGCAAATGACGTGCGACCGGAGACACAGGACACGACCTCGTGCAGGCGCCAACTACACAGGCCCCGCCAAGGGCGCTCGAAGATACAGCAGTGACGCCGCGCAGCACGCACGGACCACTGCCGGCGCAGGTGGGCGAGAGCCCTTCGCCGGAAGTCAGCGACGAGGACCTTCTTCGCCGGTGCGCGCAGCAGGATCGAGACGCGCTACGGGAGTTGACGCGCCGCTACCAGTCCGCGCTGTTCGGCTTCCTCTATCGACTGACCGGCTCTTACGAGGATGCAGAGGAGGCCACGCTGGAGGTGTTCCTGCGAGCATGGAACCATGCCGGACGCTTCCAGTATCGGGCACGGGTGGCGACGTGGCTCTACCGGATCGCGCTGAACACAGCCCGGGACCTGCACAGCAGAAAGCGCGCCAGGCCGCAGGAGCCGTGGCCCGAAGACGAAGAGGTAGCGGCTTCGTTGTCGGTGGGCAGCGCCGAGGAGGATGCGCTTGAGTCGCTGGCCCGCGAGGAGCGGGCAAAGCAACTCCGTGCGGCGATGGACCTGCTGAGCGCCAGCGACCGGGAACTGATTGTGCTCTACTACCTTCAAGATAACGACTACGACGAGATCCAGGCAGTGACGGGGCTATCCTATACGGTGCTTAAGACGCGCCTGGCACGCGCACGACAGAGATTGCGCCAGCATCTGGAGCGGGCGCAGAATGGCGGGAAGCGATGAAGTGCAGAACATTCGAAACGGACTTGCCGGACTGGCTCCGTGGCCGCATCGCGCCGGATAGAGCAGCAGCTATGGAGGCTCACGAGAACACGTGCGCCCGGTGCCGGTTGCTCTCGGAAGGCGAGCGCGATCTGCAGCAGAACTTCCCGTGCCTGGCCGTACCGTACATCCGCCAGGACCTCTGGCCCGCGATCGCCGCGCGTCTGGCTGACGCAGAGCTTCGCGCGCGCCACAGACCATCTGCCGGACTTCTGAAGTGGGCGATGGCGGGCGCTCTCGCAGCCGTCATCGGCTTTGCCGCCGTCCGCACGGCAGTGCAGCCCAAGCAGGTGGCGCTTGCCCGGCCCGAGGACGAGGCCAAGGTCGTGCGCATGATCACCTCGATGGAGCCAATCCGGTACGTGGAGAGCGATTTCGGGCCCTATGACGTCTCACGTGGGCAGGACACCCAGCGAGCGCTGCTCGTAGGTGATAGCGGGCGCTAGGGCCATGCGCGTGCGGCACACTGCCTTGATGGGACTCATCGTTGTTGGCGTAGCCGGCGCCGGCGGCCCTGTATGGGCACGCCAGGGCGAAGCTCCTCGGCGCGGCCAGTTCCGCATGGAGGCGCGGCGTGGCCCCTCGGACGCCGACAAGGAGAAGGCCCGCATCCGGATCGGCATGACCAAGGAACAGCAGCAGCAGATAGAGGCCGTCTTCAATGAGTCCGACAAGAAGACGCGCGAAGTCTTCACCGAGCTCGGTCAGAAGCACCAGGACTTGCAGCACGTCTACGACTCCTACGAGATTGACAAGGCGCGCGAGCGCATACTGATACGCGAGATCGCCAGACTCAGGATGAAGCTGCTTCAGATCCACGCCGAGAACGAGGCGAAGATCCGCCGCATTCTGACCAAAGAGCAGCACGAGAAGCTCCGCGCACTGATGAAAGAGGCGATGGAGCAGGCGCGCAGAGGATGGGGCAGGCGTCCTCCCCCGCCCGGCGGCTCACCGGCCGGCAAGAGCCCCTGATCTAGCTCGGTGCTCTGTGGAGCCGAACGGGGACGACGGCCCTGCCTGTCGTCCCCAGTCCGTGCCGTCACTCCTTGGCCTTGGTGTCCGGAAGGGACTTGCCGCACTCGGGGCAGTACTTCCAGGTCCCTGCGCTCTCGGGGCGCTTCGTTCCATCTACCGGGCAGACCCTCCAGTTTGGCTGGAATCCCAGGCCGCACTTCGGGCACTTGGGAGTGCTGCGCTTCACGACCCTGGTGATCTGGGCCTTGCAGTGCGGGCATGAGATGGACGCCCGCTCCTCTGCGCCGGCATAGGCCCGCCACAGGAGCCCATCTCGAGACGGGCTAGTGTACAGTCGGGCGACTTCCGGCATATCCAGTGTGATGGATGACCGCAAGAGCGAACCGAGACCGGAGGACGCGATGTTCTTGCCCAGACGATAGAGCACTTTGCCATCCCTGAGTTCCGTCTCCCATCCAGCATCGGCAGCCTCGGCAAGCAAGTCGAGTGCAGTGGAAAGGCGCACGTTCGACGCCTTTACAGTCACCCGCACACTCTTGTCGAGGTCGTCTGCGACCTCAAACTCCCGCTTCAGGGGCGACAAGACCATCTTCAGGGCCTCGCGTATGGGCTGGTCCTTGATGTCCAGGTCCACGCGCGTGGCGGTGTCGCCGCCGAGACTGAGCGGCTTCCCGGTCGACCGAAGTACCATGCGTCCCGTGCCCTGCAAATCCGGCATGACCGTCAGGTACTCGCGTGTTGCCTGCTCCAGCTTCGTCGCTGCCCCTTCATCGTCAAGCCCTGAGAAACAGGGCAAGCCAAGAACCAGCAATCCCGCCGTCAAGGCGGCTTTGGCTACATCAATCGCCTTCACCATACTCCTCCGTTGCATAGCGAACAGGAGCGACTTCCACGCTCCCGTCCGCTGCTAAGTTGGCGTGAACCGCACCGACCTGCAGTGGCCGGTCCAGCGCGACCGGAACCAGGACGGGCGTACCGGCATGATCGGTTGCGGCCATCAGGTAGGGTGTGGTGACGCCTGCCACGTACGTGCGTACTGTGTAGTGCTTCCAGCCAGTAGGCCGCGTGTGCCTGGCGGCTGAGGTGCGCCGTGCGCTCGGCTTTGACCTGTCGCCGTTCCCCGGTCGCGGAATCGGTCCCGCCTTCGGAAGCGAGCGGGCGTCCGCGACCGCCTGAACCGGAGCGGACACGTCCGGCAACACGGGTGCCTTGCGCTGCGCGGCGGCTCCCACCAGAGCAGCGCCCCGTGTCGCCCGGACAGTGACGTTCGCTCGCGGCGTCCGGACGGCAATGGCGATGCCGGCGCCCACGGGCACGACGATGGCCGCTACAGCCGCGAGACGCCGGCCAACGCAAGCCCTCCGCCTGAGATGGACCTGCGCCAGCGCGTTCGTCAGGAGCCCGTCCGGACAGCCGGCAACGGGCTCCCACGTCGCTGCAGCCCGCAGAACATTCTCCGATCCCCGCTCAACCGCGTCCGGTCGCTCGCCTCCTGCTCCCGCTAGGAACCTGCGGCGCATGGGTCCGCCTCCTTCCCCCTATCGTCGTGGCCGGGCGTGCCGAAGTCGGCGACACACTCCAGCCGATCTCCGAGGCGTCGCAGCCCTGTGCGGATACGGCTGCGGATCGTGCTCTCGGCAAGGCCGTGGGCACGGGCCACCTCCGCAACCGAGAACCCTTCGAAGTAGTGGAGCCAGATTGGAGTTCGCGAGGCCTCCGGGAGATCGGCCACGGCCTGTCGAACCCGTTGCTTGGTCTCGTTCTCGGCAGCCTGACACGCCGGATCAGGTCGGGGTCCTGCCTCCCTCGCAACATGCCCCAACAGCAGGACCCTCCTCCGCCATGCCGACTTGCGATAGTCGTGAGCCGCGTTGACGGCGATCCTGGTGATCCATGCTCCGAACCCTGCCTCGGACCGGTAGGTGTGGCGCTTTACGAACGCCCGGACCACTGCCTCCTGGGCGAGGTCTTCGGCTTCGCGGCCGTCAGCAACCGACGCGGCGACACGCCAGATGCGGCCGCGATGGCGTTCGCATAGCAGACCGAAGCTTACAGGATCGCCCGCCATCGCCTTCGCGAGCAGCCCCGTGTCGTCCGTTTCTGTGGGCAAGGCTTCCACACCAACCAGTAGACGAATCAGAGGACCCAAACCGCGAAGGCCGGGCTCGCACGTGCGTGCGTCCCTCTCGTTACGCCCGACCGTGACTTACCTCACCGACGGGCGCCGAGTGTGCCCGACGCCGGGACACACCCGGAAGGCGGATGCTGGCGGGCTAGTTCGGCGTGCCGACCTCCCAGATGATCTCTCTGATGCCGGGCTTCTGACGGATGATCTTGCGGATGATGTCGGACTCCCGTTCGAGGTCCACTTCCGGGTGGGTACGCAAGGTGCGGATAATCCCACGCAGGTAGACGACGCCGTGGATCACGCGCACGTCCACCTGCGTCGTGTCAATGTAGCGCCGGTTCAGCTCGCGCTGGACCATTCGTGTCTGTGCGGCGTCACCGACTCCCATAGTCATAGCCTCCACTTCCAAGACCACGCACCCGGGGCAGGGATGCACGCTTCCCGCGAGCGGGCTGAGCAACGGAGCTTGCCGATCAGGCCTGACGACACACCAAGCGGCACACCCGTTGAGCGTGCCTAGCCGTATAGACGAGCTAGAACGCCGGAAGTTCCAGCCTTACAGCGCGGAGCGAGCGCTATCCAACCTGGCCACGGGCGTCAGGTACAGTACGCGGTGACTCGAGATTGGAGACAGCCAATGAACGCCGTTTCGCGGTCAGGGGCCATCGTTGCGGCCCTCGCCCTTGTGCCGAGCGCCCATGCCGGGCAGCAGAGGTCGCTCCCTGACCTCTTCCGTACCCAGGTTGAGCTGGCCGGACCACAACTGAAGCTCCGAGGCCAAGCTCTCGACAGTGACGTGGCGCTTGCGATGGTAGCCAGCGGGGCGAGCTGGCGACCGTCGGTTGCGGGAGTTCGGCTCTTCAGCGGCGAAGGCAAGAAGCTCAGCTATACCGGCCCCGAGGGGCGCATGCTCGGGCTCCGACGCGCCGTCGCGGCGGGCGACGAGCGAACGGCATTCTGCTTCGCGTTCTCGCTTGCGGTGCAACCCGGCAACGGCGAGACGGACGACTGGCGATCGGCGTACGAGCACGTCTCGCGCTACGGAGAGGGTCTCGACCGAGTGCTGGTCGGCGTCCTGGGCGCCGATGAGCGCATTCCGTTCCTGGCCGGCCTGCAGTACTCCGCTGCCGACCTGCTGGTCTGGAGAACGGACGCCGCGCACATTCCTGTGTACCTCGCCATGGCCCAGTCCAAAGACAGCTACGTTCGTAGCCGCGGCATCGCCGCTCTAGGGCTGGCGTCCTATACCACGATCCCGGGCAAGCCACCGTCGCTCGCCGGCCTTCTGGTTGCGCCGCGCGAGATGGCAGTCAGCGCAACGCAGCGCGCCATCTTCCACGACATCATCGAGCGCGCTGCATCAGACGCCTCGTACCGGGTGCGCGCGGCCTCGGCTATGGCGTTGGGTCTCGCGGGTTCCGACGGCGCGCCGGAGCGCTTGCAGCGCATGGCCAAGGACCGAGCGTATTTGAGCTTCGCAGGCCGCAGCCGGCAGGCACGCCAGATCGTGTACCCGGTTCGATCAACCGCCGCGGCGGCTCTCACGCGCCTGGGCCTTCGAGCCATCGCCACTGGAGGCGAGCTCAGCGGGCGGGACCTTCGCGACGCCACTCGAGGCGGGCGCGACGTCACGCGCGACACCAGGGGGATGCGCCGCGATCGCAGCAGCACCGTCCGCTTTCACCGATGGGAATGGTAGCCCGTCAGCCCTGTGCCCGTAGCCGGCTTTCCACCAGCTGTCTCATCCGGGCGAGGTCGTCGGGAGTGTCCACGGATAGCGGCGCGGCGGCAACCTCAACCATATGGATGCGATACCCGTTCTCGAGAACGCGCAGCTGCTCGAGCATCTCGGTCCGCTCAAGGAGCGCCGGAGGCAGCGCTGCATACGTGAGCAAGAACGAACGGCGGTAAGCGTACAGACCGATGTGCTGCATAACCGGCACAGCCTGCTCAGCATTGCGGGGGAATGGCACCCTGGAGCGCGAGAAGTAGAGCGCAGACCCATCCGCGGCACAGACCACCTTCACCGTAGCCGGGTTGTCCAACTGATCCGCCGGGCATCTGGCCATCAGTGAGGTCATCTCGAGTGCCGGATCTCGTAGCAGAGGCGCTGCCGCAGCATCAATGGCCGCAGGCTCGATGAGCGGCTCATCGCCCTGGATGTTGACCACCACGTCGGCTTCGAGCGACCGCGCGGCCTCGGCCAGCCTATCCGTGCCCGAACGGTGGCTTGCGGAGGTCATGACCGCCCTGCCCCCAAACGCCTCCACCGTACGCAGTATCTCCTCGTCGGGCGTGACCACGAGAACCTCGCGAAGCGTCCGCGAACCGCATGCCTGCTCCCATACCCTCTGGATCATCGGCTTGCCGCAGATGTCAACCAGGGGCTTGCCGGGCAGACGAGTTGCCGCCATCCGAGCCGGGATCATGCCTACTGCATAGACGTCACCCATCAGACCAACCTCCGTTCAGTGCCCGGGGCGCGCCGCGATCGGCCGAGCGCGCCCCAACGCCTCCTCGCGCATCTACGCATCCACTGGAACAACCACGTCGGGAGACGAGCGCCAGCGGTTATGGAACCAAAGCCACTGGCTCGGCTCCCTCCGTATGGCTTTCTCCAGCGCGTCGTTTATCTCGGTGGTGATGCGGCGCACCTCGGACTCGCGGTCCTGTGACCGGTCCGGTTCGATCACCGCTTCGGCTGTTAGCCGGTATCTGCCTCCGGCCTGCCGCGAGCATATGCCGATGACGATCGGAGCGCCGGTGTGAAGCGAAAGGCGCGCGGGCCCGTCCACTGTACCGGTCGGCTGGCCAAAGAACGGAACGTAGATGTCCTCGGAGTTCTGGTCGGCAAGTATGGCCACGCACTCGCCCCTTCGGAGCGCGGCGACCATCGGCCTGGCGGCCACATCCCGACGCACAGCCACCATGCCGTTCTTGCGCCGTAGCCGGTTCATCAGGTCTGTCGTCCGCGAATCCCGCGCTGAGCGAACGACAGCGACCACCGGGTGGCCGAGGATGGCCACATAACGAGCGGCCAGTTCGAAGTTGCCGTAGTGAGCGCTCACGAAGATCACTCCCCGACCACGCGAGAAGAGATCATTCACCGCGCGCTCGTGCTCCTCATCGGCAACGATCAATGGCAACACCTGCTCGTTACTGAGGCCACCGAACTTCATGCACTCAAATGGGAACATACCGAACTGACGGAACGACTCCGCAGCAATGTTTGCTCGTTCCCTGGCGGACAACTCGTCTCGGAAGGCGATCCGGAGGTTCCTATCGGCGATGGCCCGGCGGTGCCTGGAAGCGATGCGTATGAGATCGCCCGTCCTGCGGCCCACCCACTGCAGAGCCGACAACGGAAAGAGCGGGGTCACCGCCAACGACACGCGCAGTACCGTGTACCCCACCCCGCGTCCAACCGTCTTCAGCAGGGCGTTCATTCAGCCCCTCGCCGACTGCGTAGCGAGACAGCCCCGTACACCTGATTCAGCAACTCGTCCATGCCGTCCAACTTGTATTCTGCGTGCAATACCCAGATCGGTAGCGGTAGCCGAGCGGGTGGTAGTTTGACTGCATCTTTCGCCGAGGTCACCAACGCTCGTGCCTCCAGTCCGGCCGCATCGGCTGCGATGCGCGACAACTGCTCGGCGGAAAGACACGCATGGTCGGGTAGCCTGTGCCTGCGGACGATGCGGGCTCCCAGGGACTCCACAGTTGCCTCGAACGCGACAGGGGCGCCTAGCGCACAGAACGACGCTACC
>Ga0172370_10009310_pt1 | contig 11523 bp, 8 predicted proteins | sample LakKiv5m_FD_114538 | JGI IMG/M metagenome (GOLD analysis project Ga0172370, IMG submission 114538) | Freshwater microbial communities from Kabuno Bay, South-Kivu, Congo - kab_022012_11.5m | ecosystem: Environmental > Aquatic > Freshwater > Lake | place: Democratic Republic of the Congo...
ACAATAATAATCAAAATCTAAATAATTCTAATAAAAATTTTAAAGGTCATAAATTTGCTAATTTTTTAATAACTACTTCATTGATATTTTTATTATTAATTATAACCATTTCAGGATATTTTTATTTTAATTTTAAAAATAAAAAAATATCAAATAATTTAAAAAATGTATCAGATTTATTTTCAGGGTTTTCAAAATTAATTATTAATTCAGCGAATGCTAAGGATAATTTTACTTTAAAGCCAGAAAAAGTAGATAGTTTAGGTATTAACCCTGATAGCACTTATTTATTATCTAGCAAGGAAGAAGTGAATTCAAACTTAATAAAGAATAATATCAAAATTGAGCCGGAAATAGAATATAATGTTACAGAAATATCAAAAAAAGAATGGAAAATTAGCTTAAAAGAAAATCCTCTGCCAAATACTTTAGTTAAGATTTCTTTAGCTTCATCATATAGTAATGAACAAGGGGAACAAAAAGAAAGGGATTATTCCTGGGTTTTTCAGGTTAAAGATAGTTTTAAGATAATTAATAGTATTCCAAGAAATTCCGTAACCGGAGTACCTATTAATACTGGAATTGAATTTACTTTAAGCCATGAAAATTTTATAAATTATGAAAATTATTTTAGTATTTCTCCTAAAGTTCCTGGCAAATTCGAAAAACATGGCCGTACTTTAGTTTTTGTACCTACTGAAACTTTAAAAGAAGGATCATTATATACTGCTATTTTAAAAAAAGGGTTACCCTTAAGCGATTCGGAGGAAACGTTAAGCGAGGATTATGTTATAAATTTTGAAACAGAAGGGGATAATAAATCAAACAAAGAATTTTATTTATATAATCAATTATTAGAAATTACACCTCAAATTATCCCAATATTCCAGATATATTCAAATAATAATAAGAATATTGAAGCTTCTATATATCAATTTAATAATTGGGATAACTTTTATTCTGCAATTGCAGAAAGAGATAAATTACCATGGTGGTCTTATAGTAAAGAAAATTTTTTATACGATATTACTAAATTGAATTTTATTAATAAATATTCTCTTGAACCAAAAAAAGAAGAATATAAATTTTATTTAGAATTTCCTAATCCTTTACCAATTGGTTTTTATTTAATTGAATTTACGGATGGTAATAGAAAACAACAAGCCTGGTTGCAGGTAAGTAATTTATCGGTTTACAGCAGTATAACCGAGACTGATACAATTTTCTGGGTAAATAATGCTAAAACAAAAAAGAACGTTGAGGGCGCTCAAGTTGAATTATTAAATAATAATTCAAAATATAGTACTAAAAAAGATGGGATTATTACTTTTCCAACTCCTGAAATTTTAAAAAGCTCTGCCAATGATGAAGAAAATTATAAACGCAATTATTTTAAAGTGTCAAAGGATAATGAAGTAATTATTTTAGCCGCTTCGCCTATATCAAGAATGTATAACTGGATAGATTATAACAATAATGAAAATTATTGGAAATATATTTATACTGACCGTCCTAGGTATCAGACCACCGACGTAATAAAATTTTGGGGTTTCTTAAAATCAAGAGAGGGAAATAATATTAAAGAAAAAATAACAGTTTCATTAAATAAAGAAGGGTATGTTGATTATTATTATCAGCCGGTAAAAATAACCGAACAGGAAATAACTCTTAATAATGATACTTTTAATGGGGAAATAAAAATTGAAAATGTCAGACCGGATTATTATACACTTGAATTCAAGATTGGTGATACAATTGTTGGCACAAAATATATAAATATAATGCCTTATGTCAAACCCGCTTATCAATTAAGTTTAACACCTGAAAAAAAATACGCTTTTGCAGATGAAACTGTTAAATTAAAAGGTAAGGCAAGCTTTTTTGAAGGAACTCCTGTGCCTGACCTTAAACTTATATATAAAACTCCTGAGGGTGAAAAAGCTGTAACAACTGATGAAAATGGCGAGGTTAATTTAACGTATGTAAAAAAATATTTTGAGTGTAAAGATAGTTATAGTTGTTGGCCAGAATATGAATACATTACATTAAGGCCGGAAGATAGCGAATTAGCTGAAATAACCGCCGAAACTAATATAAATTATTACGGGCCCAAGGTATATCTTGAAACTAAGGAAGAATATCCAAAATCAGGGCAGGGAGTTATTCATATCTCTACAAAATTTATTGACTTGGATTTACTCTCATTAAATAAAGGTTATTATTGGAGAAATTCTTTGGGTGATAAGCCATCTCCAAATACAAAAGTTATTATAGAGGCTACTAAAATTAAATATATTAGCAACGAAAGCGGAACGCAATATGATTTTATTAATAAAAAAACATATAAAACTTATACTTATTCCGAAAATAGAACTAAGTTAGATAGTAAAGAAATTTATACTAATAATAATGGAAAATTTGATTATGTTTTAGACATTGAGCCCGAAACTTCTTATGAAGTAAAATTAAAAGTATTTGATAATGATGGCAAATATGATAATTATACAAGGTATTTATATTATTATAATGGTAAATATTTTAAAAAATATACTGATTGGAGATACAATTATTATCACCTAGAAGTAGATGGCGGTAGTAGTAATAATAATAATTATGATATCGGAGATAATGTGTCCACTAAATTCTTAAATAATGACGAACCTATGCCTAGTGGCGAGGGAAAATACTTATTTATGCAATTACAAAGAGGGCTTAGGGAATATAAAATAACTGATAATTATAATTATAATTTTACTTTTGAAAAAAATGACATACCTAATATAAATTTAGCTGGTGTTTATTTTAATGGCATTAGTTATATTAGCGCCCAGACAAGTTATTGGGGGAGATCAATTTCCTATGATTATAATAAAAGAAATTTAAATATAGAAATAAATACTAACAAAAAATTATATAAACCTGGAGAAAAAGTTAATTTAAGCATTAAAGTTAAAGATTTAAATAATGCACCAGTTAAAGCAAATCTAAATTTAAACTTAGTTGATGAAGCATATTATTCAGTAGCCAATGATTTTGCCTCTCCCTTAGAAACTTTATTTGCAAATGTTGGTTCTGGTGTTTTGATGGAAAAATCTACTCATGAAGATGCTGTACCGAGCGCTAATGAGTCTATGGGAGCGGAAAAAGGGGGATGCTTTACTGCTGGCACTATGATTTTAATGTCTGATGGGAGCCAAAAGGGAATAGAAAAAATTAAAGTTGGCGATAAAGTAAAACATTTTCTGATCCGATAAATAAAGTTTTAGCAGAAGGAAAAGTCGTTGAAGTTTGGCGTCATACAGTAGGTGAATACATGATAATAAACGATTTAATAAAAGTTACACCAGTTCATCAAATTTATTCAAATAACCATTTTATTGATGCAGGTAAATTAAAAATAGGTGATTGGCTGTTAAATTAAAAAGGAGAAAAAGAAATAATTAAAAAAATTGAAAAAAAATTTAATATTACTAATGTTTTTAATCTACATATCGAACCGCAAAATACTTTTTTTGCTGACGGTATTTATGTACATAATCAGGAAAAAGGAGGGGGAGCTAGAGAATTCTTTACAGATGCAGCACTATTTCAAAGCATAACTACGGATAATTCAGGGTATGCAAACGTTAATTTTACCTTGCCAGATAACATTACTTCCTGGCGCGTTACTGCTCAAGCTATAAGTGACGAACTATACGCCGGCATAAATATTACAAAAATTCCTGTTTCTTTGCCGGTCTTTGCTGAAGTTACTATTGGCAATGAATATTTAATTGATGATAAACCGATTGCTAAAATGCGTGCCTATGGTATCAATTTAAAAAATAATGATGATGTAAATTTTAACGTAATTACACCCGAATTAAGTAATGAAAATAAAATTCTAAATGGGAAAGCCTTTCAGCCGATATTTTATAATCTGCCTGAATTAAAATTTGGTAAATACAATATCACCTATAACCTAGATACTAAAAAGGGCAAAGATGCAGTAAAACTTCCAATAAATATAATTTCATCTCGTTTAGAAATTCAAAAAGCTAAAAATGAAAAATTATCTTTAGATACTAAAATTACTGCGGAAAATAATCTTCCTATGACTATCGTTTTATCTGATCAAGGACAGAATATTTTATATAATCCTTTATTAGATTTAAGCTGGGAATATGGCAGCCGCGTTGATCAAATTTTAGTTAGAATATTATCCGGTGAATTAATAAAAAAATATTATGATGAAAATAATAATATAAATGAAAAGTTTGATTTTTATAATTATCAGACTACTAGCGGCGGCATAACCTTACTTCCATATAGCAGTGAAGAGCTTCAATTATCAGCAAAAATTGCAAGTCTAGGTGCACCAAAATTTGATAAAGAATCTTTGGCTCAATTTTTCTTTAATATATTGGAAAATAATAACAGTAATCGTGAAGAAATAAGTTATGCTTTATCAGGTCTTGCTTCATTAAAAAAGCCAGTGTTATTAAGACTTGAACAATGGTTAAAGAGAGATGATTTAAGCGCTTTAGAAAAACTATATTTAGCTCAAGCTTTATACGATCTTGGCGATAAGGAAAAAAGCAATATATTATATTTAGATATAATGTCTAAATATGGAGAAAAAAAGGATCCTTATATTATTGTTAAAGTAAGTAAGGTGTATGACGAAGTTTTTCAGGCAACGGCTTTAGCATCAGTATTAGCCGCATCGCTTAATAGCGAAGATTCTCCAAAATTATTTAATTACTTAATAGATAATCAGGATTTATACAGCCAAAGTAAAAATAGCGAGAATTTATTTAATATTGAAAAATATAATTATATAAATCAAACATTGCCAAAATTAAAACCTAGCCCATCACACATAACTTATAATTTTAAGGACGAGGATTATAATATTAATTTGACCGGCGGGAAGACTCATAATTTTATATTATATCCGAATGAAGTAAATAATCTTAAATTTACTAAAGTTGAAGGAGATGTTGGAATTTCTACTCGATATATAGTTCCTATAGATTTAAAAAATGTAAAAAAGGATGATTCCATTGCAATTAAACGTGAATATTATGTAAAAGGAGATAAGACAAATTCTTTTAATGAAAACGATACTATTGAAGTAAGAATTTATCCTATATTTTATAAAAATGCTATAAAAGGTTATTATCAAATTACAGATATACTGCCTAGCGGACTGATGCCCATAACTAAATATTATTACAGTGGTTATATGAGTAGCAGCTGTTTACATTGGTATCCATTCAACACGGATAACCAAAAAATAAAATATAGTATAAATTTAGATTATTGGCTTAATAAATATTGTGCTGGAAATTATTTTTATTATACTGCCCGTGTAAAAAATAAAGGGGAATTTAAGGGAGAGCCGGCCGTAATCCAATCATTTATAAACCCAGAAATTATAAATTATTCAGAAGAAGAAACTATAACTATAAAATGATAAGTAAAACACAAAAATTATTAAAAATTTTATTATTTTTAACTATAATTAATTCTTTTATTTTTTTGGTATTTAATTTTTATTATTTATATAAGAATAAAAAAAATTATAATAAAGTTGCTGGTATTAAGGTAAATAATACAATCAATATGCCAATAATACCATTAAATAATAATTTTTTTGTAAATGATAATTTTCAAAAAGCTATTAATAAAGCAAAAAATCAAAAAAATAAAGATAATGTTAAATTAATAATAACTCCTCATCATTTATTAGCTTCTGAATTTAGCGCCAGCCTTATTAGTTTAGCTTCAGAAAAGATAAAAAGGGTAATAATTATCGGTCCAAATCATAACAACATTGGCACTGATAATATTTCTACGGTTTTAGCAAAATGGGAAACGCCTTTTGGCTATTTATTGCCGGAAGAATTTTTAGTAAACAAATTTTTAAAAGAATTCAATTTAAATAGTAATCTAATAGCTTTTAAAAATGAGCATTCAATTGGAGCTATTGTCCCGTTTGTTAAATATTATATACCAGATTCTAAAATTTTGCCGATTATTATAAGTTCAAATTCAGGCTTAAAGGAGTCTGAAAAATTAAGTGATTGGATTATAAAAAATAATGACGAAAATACTTTAATAATATTTTCAATAGATTTTTCTCATTATCTAACATATATGGACGCAAATAATAATGACAAAATAACACAAAATATATATTAAATAATGATATTAATAAAATTTTTAAATTAAATAACGATTACCTGGATTCCCCGGTTAGTTTAGCCACGAGCTTATTATTATCTAAAAAATTAAATTTAAAAAATGAAATATTATATCATGGAAATTCTTTAGATTTTTTAGAAACTAAGCCAGCGCAGACAACAAGTTATTTTGGAATTATATTTGAATAGAAATATGAAAATAACTTTTAAAAATAAACAAAAATTTCTTTTTATCTTTTATGGTTTTTAATTATTTTTATTTTTCTATATATAACTATTCTGCCTTTTTACCCGGCTTTTAAATACAATCTAACTAAAAAAAATATTAACTATAAAAATATAGAAATAATAAAGGATAATATTCAATTAACTCAAAATTATTTACCTGTTGCAGAATTATTAGCCTCTAAACGTTTAGTTATACCTAAAATCGGAGTAAGTTCGCCAATTATTAAATCAAATAATGAGGAATATGCTTTATCAAGAGGAGCTTGGCTATTGCCAGAAAGTAAAATTCCTATAGAAAAAAAGGGTAATGTTATTATTAGTGGACATAGATTTAAATATCTTCCTCCAAACAATTTAACATTATTTTTGATAAATAAATTAGAAAAAGACGATATTATTTCCATTGTTTGGGAAAAAGATAAACTTTATTATAAAGTCAGAGAAATTAAAATAGTTGATGATGAAGATTTATCAATACTAAAGGACTCAAATACTCCCATTTTAACCTTGTTTTCCTGCGAACCTATATATTCCCAGGATAAAAGAATTGTAGTCATTTCTGATTTAATAATAGAGTAATTATTGAAGAAAATTATTATTATTACGTATAATTTAGTATATGTAATATTTTTATAAATACCCATTTTATGGTTTTGAATATTGCTAATGATACCGAAGAAATTATTTTAGAGAAAAATGATTCTGAATTAGTTAAATTAACTCTGGTTAACCAGAATAATTTTTTATATATTGTTAAAAAATATAAGAGTAAATTATTTAATTATATAAGAAAATTAACTAATGTCAGAGAAGAAGAAATCGAAGATATTTTACAAAATATTTTCATAAAAACATATTTAAATTTAAACGATTTTGACAATAATTTAAAATTTTCTTCATGGATTTATAGAATTGCCCATAATGAAGTAATAAATAATTATAGAAAAATTAAAGCTCGTCCACAATGTAATTATAGTTTAGATGATAAGGAAATATTAAATATTTCTTCTGAATTAAATATTGAAAAAAATTTAGATTTATCATTATTAAAAGATAAATTTAAAAGTATTCTTAAAGATTTAGATAATAAATATCGTGAAATAATAATTTTAAAATATTTCGAACAAAAAAGTTATGAAGAAATATCTGACATAATTCAACGTCCGATTGGCACGGTATCATCACTTCTTAATAAAGCTAGAAATGAATTTAAAAAAGAATTAATTAAGCAAAATATTAAAATATAATTATATGGAAAATAATTTTGATAAAAAATTATTGGATAAAATAAAAGAAGAAAAATTATCGCCTAAACCTCGCTGGTATTTTATTTTTTCAAATTATTTTTTTTGGAGCTTAGGAATCTTATGCTTAATTATAGGCAGTATTTCCGTATCGGTAATTATTTATTTAATTAATAATAATGATTGGGAAATATTTAGTCAGGTAAAAAAAAGCTGGACTGAATTATTACTACTTAATTTGCCATATTTTTGGCTAATATTAATGTTAATATTTATTTTAATTATATATTATGATTTAAACCATACTAAGCGTGGATATAGATATTCATTTTTAATAATATTAACTTCCAGCACATTAGCTAGTATAATATTTGGCGTATTATTATTTAAAGTTGGTTTTAGCCAATATTTAGATGATGTATTAGGTGAAAAAGCTCCATTTTATAGAGAAATATTTAACCCTCAAATGAATTTTTGGGATCAACCAAAAGAGGGAAGGTTAATGGGTTTAATAATTTCTATAGTTAATGAAAATAATTTTTCTATTATTGATTTAAAGAAAAATGAATGGCTAGTAAATTTAGATGAAGATTTACCTTACCATCGTGAATTTATAATTATTGGACAACCTATAAGAATTTTATGTGATATTAAAGATGAAAATTTATGTAATGCAATTCGTCTTATGCCCCTCGGCCCCGGTAAAGGAATGTTTAAAAGAAAACATATAATATCTGAAGATGAATTTCAGCCAATGCCGATTATTCCTAATTTTTAAAAATTTATTTTTTATTATGAAGAAAAAATAATACTTATACGTATTAACAAACAGAGGCCTTTCATATATATCTCTTGCGAGATAATTTAATAATTAATTATACCTCTGCTTTAATCTAAAGCTCCCAATAGTTTAAGGCAGAGGTATTACATAAATGAATAAAAAATCAAATATTATTACATTAAGTGCTGCCATTTTTGTTGCCTTAATTGCAATTGGAGGTGTAACTTACTACTCATTTGCAGCAGATTCAAACGCCACTAGTACAAATATGTTCGGAAAATTCCGTCATATGGATAACTTAACAATTGAACAACAAACACAATTAACAGCAGAAATGGAAGCAAAACAAGCTGAAATAAAAGCTAAACATGATGCAATTCAATCTTCTTTAAACGCAAACGATTACGATGCATGGGTAAAAGCAGTCGGTGAGAATGCGTCCATACTACAAAAAATTAATAAAGATAATTTCAGTAAATATGTTGAAGCAAACAGCTATATGGAAAAAGCGCATACAATTATGGCGGAACTTGGTGTTGATGGCAAGGGTATGATGAGCATGGGTTTTGGAGGTAAAAAAGGTGAAGGTGGACTAAGAGGCGGTGGTTGCGGAATGATGAAAAATATTTCACCAAATAATACAAATACTACAAATTAATATAATTAACCAATAAGCGGTAATACTGTAATTTGGCTTTATATATACACAGCTATTTTTAAAAATAATAATAGCTGTGTTTTTTATTAGATTAAAATTTAAAAAATATTGTATAATTAATAATATGGGGATAACTTTATATACAATTATTAAAGATATTATTGAATATATAATTTTTAAAATTAATAATATTTTATGAAAATCAAAGACAATTTTATTGTTGGCATGATTATTACGGCAGGAGTATTTTTATGTATCCTGCTTTTTTTAAACTTCGGACAAAATTTAAACTCAACTTCAGCAGCCATTAAATGTAAGGGCAATGCCTGTTTGTCGCCGGCGCAACAGAAAGCCTTAAAAGAAAAACAAAAAAGAAATGCTTTCATTATAAAAATGAAAAAACTAAAAGCGGTAAAATATAGTATAAAAAAACCGATAAATTTACAATATAAAGAAATTCCTAAAAATATACAAAATTTAATTGATACTAGAAATAATAAAATGAATGCACAGGCAGTTACCTCAGAATCAGGTACAGTAGCTAACTTAACTGGTGATATGAATGCAAATTGCGATGGTACAATTGATAGAACAGGAGTAGCTATGGCTGCTTGGGGTTGGCCAAATTTATTTACTGGCAACACACAATTAGGTACACCATCAATTACAATTTCATTAAATGACATTGGTAAGGATGTGAAATTTACTCTTAATGGCAGAGAATATTGCCGAAAATTAGTTAATACTTCTTATTCAAACCCTGCTTATTGGGGAGGTACATGGGCTAAAGTAAATTATTTGCCAGACGATAATGTTCCTATTTGGTCAACTGGTAATTTAAATATTTATAAAACAACAAAGTCAGTTAATTATATTGGTGATTATTTTATTAAATATGCTAATGATTCTAAAAATGCGAATATAATCGGTATTCGTTTTAGCCCTAATACATATCCTTTTAAAGATACATACAATAGTAAGGAGTTAGTGCTTAGTTTTGATAGTTATAGCGATACTACCCAGAGCAAGAATATGAATAATGCTTATGTGGAAATAACCGAGAGAATCGGCTGTTTTGACGGTTGGAAAATGTGCTGGTATTACATAAATGATACCTATGGCGCATTAAAGGCTAATTCTGGCGATTTAGAAGGCAATATGGCAAGCTTATTAACTGATACCTGTGAAGTTAAAGATATAAAATATTTTGGTGAAGGTATATATCCAAGTTCTTCCAGGTCAGGCAGGATTGCCTTTTCTAAATATGTACCAAATCCAGGAGCAGTATCAGGAAAATATGAAATATTTACCATGAATGCATTTGATACTTTTTCACAATGCTTAACGTGTGGTAGATATGAACTAAAAAATACTGGAAATAAATTGCAACCTTCCTGGTCACCTGACGGAGCTTATTTATTATTTACCGCGGAAAAATTATATGATTACAGCACTTCAACTTCAACAGATAGTGCACAAATATTAAATTCAAGTTTTAATAATAATATTTGGATGATAAAAGTTGATCCAACTATTGGATCAAGCAGCAGTATTTTCCAACTAACAGATAATCCACAAAATATAAGCTTAAAGGATGTTTACTTTGATAAAATTGATAATAATACAATTTATTATACGGAATCAAATACAGACCATATTTGGAATATAAAAACAGCGCGTATATATTATACAAATCTAACTAAACCAATTCTATCACCTTTATTGACTATAATGCCTCCTCAAGGTTATATTTTAAATGATTTTTATGGACCATTTAACGGCGGTAAAAGTATACTTTCCGGATATACTAAAACAAACAATCAATTGCTTATAAATGATTTCTGGCCAAATTTATATTCGCAAGAAGTATATTCTACTACCTTAAATTTAAAACAAATCACAAAATCTAATATAGTAAATACAATTAATTATAATGCATCTGTATCGCCTGCAAACACCAAAATTGCTTATGTAATCGGCCATGAAGCATCTTCGGCAATATTTGGAGGACAGGAAGATATATATTTAATTAATCCTGATGGTACAAGCAATAAGCAATTAACTCATTTCTGGACTAATGGTTATCCCGAAGCTGACAAGTTACAATTAGGAAAATTTAAAGGAATGACATGGGGTCCTGATGGAAATTATATTATTTTTGGAAACCATCTAGAATCTAATGATTCTTCATATGCAACAGTATATGATAAAATGTATAAAATAAATTTAAAAGGAAGTTGCGGTTGGTATTATGCTATGCCAACTAATTAAGTATTGGCAGTAACTAAAATATTTAGATAGATTAAAGCCCCTGATAATTTTTAGGGGCTTTTTGTAATTTTTCTAGTATATATTTTTTAATTGTAAAAAAATAATACAATAATATAATTTGACAAATTTGGCAACTTTATAAAAATAAAAAAA